>Ga0315900_10001496_pt1 | contig 37346 bp, 41 predicted proteins | sample LakEriMetagenome_FD_203521 | JGI IMG/M metagenome (GOLD analysis project Ga0315900, IMG submission 203521) | Freshwater fungal communities from buoy surface, Lake Erie, Ohio, United States - Buoy 12 MA114 | ecosystem: Environmental > Aquatic > Freshwater > Lake > Lake biofilm | place: USA: Lake...
TGTCCTTCTCCCGCCAGCCTACGGTGAACACGCCATAACCCTCCTGCCATTGGAAGGTCTTCAGCCCGGTATGCGTGCGGATCCAATCCGTTGACGACCGCTTCACCTCCCGCACCATGTCGGCGACAACGTGGGTCGGGCGCAGGTCGATCAGCATGTGCACATGGTCATTGAATCCGCCGATCCCATGCGGCACACCATTCTGCCCTTTGACGGCCCCGCCCATGTATTCCCATAGCTGTGGCCGCCAGGACTTGTCAAGCCAGGCCACCCGGTTCTTGGTCGCGAACACAATGTGGTAGTGCAGTTTGAAATAGGTGGACATTGGGTACGGGTCGACTGAAGGTGAATTTAGAACACCGGTACCGACCCCTTCGCGGTCGAATACACCGAATACAATACAACAGTGTCCGACCCCTTCGGGGTCACCCGTCCCGCTGGTCACCCCATGTACACCCACATCCCCCCCGCGCACAGCAGGAAGTAGGGCACCAGGCTCGCGGCCCCCGCGTAGTCCTTCGCCACGCGCTGGCCGAAGAAGAGCAGGGTGATCGCCAGGGCGCCGAGCATGCAGCCCCACGCCCCCAGGGTCGGGTCGCCGTGCAGGGCGACCTGCACCAGCCCGATCGCGGCGCAGGCACCCGCCGAAAGCTCAATGGCCGTGATCACCGGCAGCAGCAGTGGCACCGTGCCCTTCAGCGGCGACTTCGCGAAATGACCTGTGAGCCACGAGAGGTTCCCTTTCCAGTCCAGGGCCTTGTCCAGCCCCGATTGCAGGAAGAGGATGGCCACCATGGCCGCGAAGGCCATGCGCAGCAGGTCGATGCCGGTGTAGCCGAACAGGATGCCCGTTTCCATGGCGTGAAATTGCGGCTTCTTCCGCTACGTCCCACGCCTTTCCTTTGTGGTTCATTCAGCGGTCCGCCGATCATCTGATCGGCTGTTCGTCTGATCATCCGATCGCCATGCAACTCTTCCGCAACTTCAAGTCCGTCACCAAGACCTGCTACGGCCGCGGCAGCTTCGGCAAGCTGGGCGAGATCCTCGAGCCGCAGCGTGCGGCCAACAAGGGGTTCTTCGTCTTCCTCGTGGACCACTACTTTGAGGGCAAGGCCGACTTCCTGGCCCGCATCCCGAAGCAGGAGGGGGACGAGCTGATCTTCTGCAGCACGAAGAAGGAACCCACCACCGAGCAGATCGACGGGCTGCGCGACGATATTCTCGGACGCCGCGGACTGCCGGCGGGCGTGATCGGCATCGGCGGCGGCAACGTGATGGACGTGGCCAAGGCGCTCTCGCTCATGTTCACGAACGAGGGCAGCAGTGTCCAGTACCAGGGCCTCAACCTCATCAAGAAGCCGGGCATCTACCATTGCGGCGTGCCCACCATCAGCGGCACCGGGGCGGAGGTGAGCATGACCGCCGTGCTCACCGGTCCGGTGAAGAAGCTCGGCCTCAAGTGCGACTGGACCGTCTTCGATCAGATCGTGCTCGACCCGGACCTGATCGCCTCTGTGCCCACGGACCAGTGGTTCTACACGGGCATGGATACCTACATCCACAGCGTGGAGGCCATCACCGGCACCAAGAAGAACACCTTCGCCGAGGCCTACAGCGAGAAGGCGCTCGACATGTGCCGCGAGGTGTACCTGAAGCGCGACCGCACAGATCCCAAGAGCGACGAGCTGCTGATGGTGGCCAGCTACATGGGCGGACTCAGCCTCACCTACAGCGAGGTGGGCGTGTGCCACGCGCTGAGCTACGGCCTGGGCAAGGTGCTGGAGATGCACCACTGCTTCGCGAACTGCGTGGCCTTCAACCAGCTGGACGACGTGTACGGGGAGTACGTGCACGACTTCAAGCACATGGTGAAGGAGCGCGGCGTGACCCTGCCCGCCAACCTCAGCAAGGACTGGGACGAGAAGACACTCGACGCCATGGCCGAAGTGGCCTACAACCTGCCGCACATGTGGGACCACGCCTTCGGCCCCGATTGGCAGCAGGTGCTGGACCGCGAGCGGATCAAGAGGTGGTACAGGAGGATGTGAGGTCGATCAGATGATCAGAGAATTGGTTGACCAGAGAATGGACCGCTGCGGCGATCATCATCTGATCTTCTGATCATCTCATTTTCTGATCAGCACAAGAACGACCCATCCACCACAAGCAGCTTCACAGGTCCGTTCGCGCGTGATCGGTGCGAACTGAGCCCATCGCTCACGTGATAGGACATGCCGGCCTTCAGCAGGTTCATTGTGCCATCCTCATGCTCGTTGATGAGTTCTCCTTCAAGTACGAAGACCAAGTGACCGAGCTGGCACCAATGGTCGGCGAGGTAGCCTGCTGAATACTCCACAGTCCGAATACGCAGTCCATCGTGCTGCACGGTGCGTGCGGTGGCCGTGCCGGTGGTGCCGTTCACCGTGGTGGTCGGCAGCTGCGACCAGTCGATGGTTTCGAAGGGGATCCGCATTCAGTGATCGGTTGGCGTACTACGAAGTGGAGCTGCCAGCGCGATCACATGGCCGTCCGGGTCGGCGAAGTAGGTCACACGGTCGCCCCAGTCGCGGTCTGCTGCGGGGGAGACCACCGAAAGACCGGCCTGCACCGCACGCGCGATCGCTGCATCCAGGTCATCCACGCGCAGGTAGAGCTCGCAGCGCGGTACACCGTGCCCGGCATCGGGGTGGGGCAGGGCAGGGGTGATGATACGGGCGATGCCGCTGGCAGGCATCAAGCCCAACTTGCAGCTGCCCAGGTCGAACTCCGTCATACCCGGCACGTCGTGCATGGGCTCGCGGTCCAGCAGTACCCGGTACAGGTCGCGGCTGCGATGCTGGTCCTGCACGTAGAGGATGAACCCGGCTTGCATCACCTCAAAGATGGCGTTCCTCCCCATCTTCGGTGCGGCGATGCACCACCTGCTGCACCTGGTCTTCGAGCTGGCCGCCTTCGCGGTGGGCTACACCTACTTCCAGCGGCTACGCGCAGGGCAGGGCGATCCCATCCCCGAGCCGAAGCGCGTGTGGATCATCATCGGCGCGGCGGCCGGGGCCCTGTTGGGCTCGCGGGTGCTGGGCGCGCTGGAGGATCCCGCGAAGCTGGCCGCCGATGGCTGGTCGCTCTTCATCGCCTTCAACAACCGCACGATCGTGGGCGGACTGCTCGGCGGGCTGGTGGGGGTGGAGCTCACGAAGAAGGCCATCGGGGTGCGCACCAGCAGCGGCGACCTCTTCACCTACCCGTTGATCTTGGGCATGATGATCGGGCGCGTAGGCTGCCTGCTCGGCGGGCTGGAGGACAACACCTACGGCACGCCCACGGACCTGCCCTGGGGCATCGACCTGGGTGATGGCGTGCGCCGGCACCCCACCAACCTCTACGAGATCTTGTGGCTGGCCCTGTTGTGGACGCTGTTGCGCTGGGTCGAACGCCGCTGGACCCTCGCGGACGGCGCCCGCTTCAAGCTCTTCATGGTGGGCTACCTGCTGTTCCGCCTCGCTGTGGAGGCCATCAAACCGCAGCCCATCATCTCTCTCGGCCTTTCAACCATCCAGTGGGCCTGCGTGGCCGGACTCCTGTATTACTTCAGGGTGTGGCTGCGACCACGGTCCTTGGTAGTTCAACCACAGATGGACGCAGATGAACACAGATAGGAATACCTGGTACGCATTTACTCTGCGCCTCCGCGCCTCTGCGGCTACTTGCCTTCCCCATGCCTGAACGCCCCTACACCTACTACGACTTCACGCTGAGCCTGTGCCCCGAGTGCCTGCGGCGCATCGACGCCAAGGTGGTCTTCGAGGATGAGCGCGTGTACATGCTGAAGCGCTGCCCGGAGCACGGTGCGCAGAAGGTGCTTATCGCCACCGATGTGGACTACTACAAGCGCTGCCGGCACTACCTGAAGCCCGGGGAGATGGTGCGCACGTTCAACACCAGGACACACTACGGCTGCCCGTACGACTGCGGCATCTGCCCGGACCACGAGCAGCACGGCTGCCTCACGCTCATCGAGGTCACCGACCGCTGCAACCTGGAGTGCCCCATCTGCTACGCCAGCAGCGGGCCCATGCACGGGAAGCACCGCACGCTGGAGGAGGTGGAGCGCATGCTCGATGCGGCCGTGCGCAACGAGGGCGAGCCCGATGTGGTGCAGTTGAGCGGCGGCGAGCCCACGGTGCACCCACAGTTCTTCGAGATCCTCGATGCGGCGAAGCGCCGGCCCATCCGCCACCTGATGGTGAACACCAACGGCATCCGCATCGCCAAGGACCGGGCCTTCGCGGAGCGCCTCGCCACCTACATGCCCGACTTCGAGCTGTACCTCCAGTTCGATTCGTTCAAGCCCGAGGTGCTGAAGCGGCTGCGCGGGGAGGACCTCACGGCGGTGCGCATGAAGGCCTTGGAGCATCTCAATGAGTTCAACCTGAGCACCACGCTGGTGGTGACCGTGGAGAAGGGTGTGAACGACGACGAGGTGGGCGCCATCATCGACTTCGCACTGAAGCAGCGCTGCGTGCGGGGCGTCACCTTCCAGCCGGTGCAGGCTGCGGGACGCACCGAGCACTACGACCCCGCCACCGACCGCATCACGCTCACCGAGGTGCGGCAGGCCATCCTGGATCAGGCGCCGGTCTTCACGCCCGAGGATATTGTGCCGGTGCCCTGCAACCCCGACGCGCTGGCCATGGGCTACGCGCTGAAGCTTGGCGGCGATGTGTTCCCGCTCACCCGCATGATCGACCCGGACGACCTGTTGAACAACAGCCGCAACACCATCGTGTACGAGCAGGACGCCCGCCTGAAGGAGCACATGGTGAAGCTGTTCAGTACTGGTACACCCAGCGACAAGGCGCACGAGACGCTCCACCGGATCATGTGCTGCCTGCCCGATATCGACGCGCCCGAGCTGCGGTACGAGAACCTCTTCCGCATCATCATCATGCGCTTCATCGACGCGTACGACTTCGACGTGCGGGCCATCAAGCGCAGCTGCGTGCACATCATCGACCCGCGCACCATGAACGCCATCCCCTTCGAGACCATGAACCTGTTCTACAGGGAGGACGCGCAGCTGAAGAGGCTGGCGGAACTGCAGCAGATGTCGCGATGAAGAGGAACCAGGTCCTCGGTATCAACTTGGTCATCATGCTGGTCTATTCCGTGGCCTTCATTTGGCGCGGTGAGGTCGGTATGGGAGGTTGGCCAGGGCAGGACGTAGTGCTAGAGCAATGGGGGGGGCTTATCGTACACGTTATGCTGATCCTGGCCACAGGCTGGATCAGAGATAGGTCTCCTGAGGAACGGAGGACGTATCTACTGACCGCTCTGCTCGTCGGTTTGGTCGGGCATGGCATGTGTTTCTACAACGGAGCGGCGAACGCTTCGTGGAATTGAGATCAGCCATGGATACCAAGCTTCTGCGCAAGAACATGCTGGTCCTTCTGGGGTACTCCGTGGCCTTCATGATCCTGGGTGGTTGGGTCGATATCATCGGCCTGCATTGGTTCGCCCTCGTGGCGCATGGTGTAGTGCTCTTCACCTTGGGCATCCGCGCATTGGCTCAAGAGGGGACCAAGGCGGTAGGTCAGCAACAGGTGCTCGCTGGCTTGCTTGTGCTGCTCGTCGGCCATGGATTGTGTTTCTTTAATGGGCTGCTCCACTTCAATGTGCACTGAATGAGACCGAAGTTCCTGCGCAACAACCTGCTGATCCTGCTGGGCTATGCCGTGGTCATTCAGCTGCTCTCCCTGACGGAACGGAACGGTGCCGGCATGGTGGTGCTCTTTGGGATGATGATCGCGGTGGCCATCCATGTCGGCGTGCTGCTGCTCGGCGCCATCGTGAACTTCCTGGGCGGTAAGCGGGCGTTGGCCGTCCAGTTTTTGCTTGGCGCCCTGATCGTGGGCGTGGTCGGCTTCGGCACCTGCTGGGGCGGCGCATCGCTGGCCGAGCTGTACTCAGGCCCCGCGAACTTCCACTAACGTTTGTTCGGGTCGAACGCGGCCACGCGCTGCGCGATGCGTTTGGCCGCCTTTTCGAGCAGCTGGGCCCTGGGTGCTCCCTTGCCGATCTCCTGCTTGTTCACCCGGATGATCTCCGAGGCATGGATGCGACCGGTGCTGGTCTCGATCAGCTGCATCTGCACCTCGCATTGCTTGAACAGCACATCATCGAAGCGCAGCAGCTTCGCGGTGAGGACATAGCGGGCGCCCAATAGCTGCCCGGTCTCCATCGTATACCGGTCATCGAAGACCCCGCTCATCTGGCGGCGTTGTTCAGCGAGGATGGCATCCGTGTTATCCCTGTCCACCAGCACCAGGAAGGGGTCGTTCAGATCGAGCAGGGCCGCCTTCACGCTGGCCGCGAGCTGGGCTTCCACGGTGGCACCTCCCAAGGCGGTCGCGATCTCGTTCGCCTGCAGCACGCTGTTGTGGAGTGGTACATAGCCCAGAGTGTAAGAGGCCTGCTGGCGGCAGCTGTCCTGCAGGTCCCAGGCATCACGGTAGCCGGCATCCCGGTCAGTGATCCACTTGAACCGTTGGAAGGCATCGCGCCAAAGGCCCAGGTCCATGGCCCGCTGGCCTTCATGGTAGCGGGGTTCGAGCTGGGCAAGTTTCAACAGGTACTCGGCCTCTTTCCGGTCCTTGTCGAGCCGGAGGCTTTTCGAGGCCAGGTCCTCCGCTTCCGAGAACCGGTCGGCGCGGTAGGCGGCATCCGCCTCCTGGTAAAGCCGGTCGGCTTCCACGCGCTGGGCCTCGGCGCGGCGCATATCGAGCATGGGGTCCCATTGCAGTTCGAGCCCTTGGCCATCCATCCGGGACTTGAAGTTCGCGGCCTCTGCGCGCTTGTTCTCGCCACCGGAAAGGTCGTTCGCCATGTAGAGCGCGGAGGCATCGGCCTGCAAGCGGTCGAACAGGCCCTGGGCGGTGCGCTTCATGCCCACATGGGCCTCCACCATCCGCGGTTTGCGGTCATGGACCTCAGCGTACCCGTTGTACGCCTCCTGGAGCATCCCTTCGCGCTCGTACACGGCGGCGCGCTCCACCTGCTTGCGCGTACTGCCACAGGCCATGCAGGCGAGAACAGGCGCGATAATGAGCAGGCGGCGCATGGCTTGGGCAAAGTTACCCCGCAAGGACCGTTCCGGAAGTGAACGGAACGCCCCGTTCATGGCGATCATGAACGGGGCGCCCGGATACACGATGTGCTTACTTCTTCAGCGCGTCGCGGATCTCCATGAGGAGCTTCTCCTCATTGGAGGGACCCGGGGGCGGGGGCGCGGGAGGGGCTTCAGCCTTCTTCATCTTGTTCATGGCCTTCACGACCATGAAGATGGCGAAGGCCACGATGAGGAAGTCGATGATGACGGTGATGAAGGCGCCGTACTTCACCGATACCTCGGCCACGGCAGGGGTGACCACGGTCCCGGCCGCATCCTTCACTTCAGCAACACCACTTTGGATCACCCACTTCAGTTCCTTGAAGTCGACGCCACTGGTGAGCATGCCGACAAGCGGCATCACCATGCCATCCACGAATCCGCTGACGACCTTGCCGAACGCGCCACCCATGACGAATGCAACGGCCGTATCCACCAGATTGCCGCGCATCGCGAACTCCTTGAACTCCTTCATCATGCCCATGCTCTTGGGGTATTGGTTTGAAGAGCGTGAAAGTAGGCAAGTCCCGGAAAGTCCTGCGACTACTCGGCATCGAGCACGGACCACATCCGCACCTCCGCTGAGCGCGGCTGCGGTAGACCGGGGATGCTCACCAGCAGATGCAGGGTGCGTTGGTCGCCTCGGCCCATCGCGAACTCGGTGCGGACATAGCGCAAGGGGCGCCCGGGCTCGCGCGGGGGCAACAAGACCGGTCGTTGCAACGGGATGGTGTCCTGGCCGGCCACCAAGCCAAGCACCTGCACCGGCAGGGAATGCACGTTCGCCACGGCGATGGTGTGCGTGGTGGTCGGGTCCACCGGAACATAGGCGATCACCGCTTCACGTGGATAGAGTGACCGTTGGATGAGCACGCGGTTGCGTTCCAAAGTGGACCGATCGGCCTTGGCGGAAGGGAACTCGGCCATCACGATCCGCTCCATACGGCCTGCGGCAGCCTCGATAGCGGTCCAAAGGTCCACGACGGCGTTCTCGGTGCAGAGGCTGTCCAGGCAGGCCACGTAGGCCTTGAGGATGACGGGATCCTCCAGCAAGCGGTCGGTGAAGGTGGACTGTGCTGCATCGGCCGTTCCACCAACGGTGGCGAGCAGGGCAGGGGTGGGCTCCAAGGCGTGACCGAATGTGGGCATCAACTGCAGCTTGTCCGAAAGGCTGTCCAGCACCATGCGTACAGTGCCCCATTCCAAGGCCTCGTGCGCGCCGATCAGATCGGCCATCGCCATGGCCTTGGCCGTGGAGGCCACTTCGAACACCTCCGAGGCAGGCCGCCGACCTGCACGCAGGTCCTCCAAGGCCCTGACGGCCGAGGCCGTGCGCTTGGCAAAAACGGCGTCCATGGAAAGTCGCCCGGGATCGACCACCAGGATGGGCGCCGCGGACCAATCCGGCGGGGACAGGGCGGGCCTGGGGTCCGGTACATCCGCGATGTCCAGTTCGGCCTGGATGGTGAGGCCGTCATCGAACCGCAGGATGGGACCGCTACCCAGGCCCTGCTGTGCGCACCACAGTCCATCGAGCCCCTCACGGGCCATGAAAAGGCCTTCGAACCCTTCGCTGAGCGTTAGTTCCACCAGCGCTGCACCGGGCATGGGCAGTCCGAGCTGTTCCCAGAACAAGGGGAGGATGGCGGCATGCAAGGCCTCCGGGCCTCGGACGGGTTCCAGGTCGAAGGTGCGCATGCCCAGCACGGTGTCGCCGGGCAACAGCCGCAGGTGGTAGGTCCAGCCCGCCTCCTCACTGGCGGGGCCTTCCTTCAGGCCGATGACCGCCGGGACCTCAAGTTCGTTATAGGTGGCGGTGACCGCGAAATGGGCCAGCAGGTCATTGTCCACCCAGCCCGCCTCCAAGGCCGAGCGCTGCAAGGCCTCCAAGCTATCCTGCTCTTCGGGGTCGAGCGCGATGATCAGCTGGGGCACCTCCGGGGGGCGTCCGCGGAAAGCGTTCAATACGGGCCTTGAGATGCGCTTCAACCCGGGGTCGAGCACCTCCCGCACGAAACCCGTTCGTTCCGATCGCACACCGAGGTAGAAGACCAAGGCGATGAGCACCAGTGCGACGATGCTGTTGCTGATCCGGATGATGCTGCGCATGAAGCCGCTCGATCGTTCGAACAGGCGCTTCAGGGCATCGATGATCGGCTTCACGTGGTGGCCCGGTCTGCGGTGATCAGCGCGCGGTGAAGTGGAAGTGCTCGGAGCGCTGCGGCCCCTCTTTGCCCTCGTCGATCACGGCATGCCAGCCGCCACCTGTCCGCACGTAGCGGATGCGCTTGGGGAAATCGTTGACCGAGTTGGTGAACACCAGGGAATCCTTCGACACCAGCGTGCCCGTGAAGTCGGTGAAGGTGCCGCTCGTCTCCCCGCCGGGTAGTGCCGAATAGATGAGCACACCCTTTCGATGGCCCAGCCGCAGCGCCTCGATGAACACGGTGTCCGCACCTGCCAGCACATGGCCGATGCCCTTCAGGGTGCTGTCGTCCAGCACGCTCCAGGCCTCGTGCACCACGAACTGGTCGCTGCTGGTGCTATCGATCCACTCGCCCACAAGCTGCAGGCCCAGGTCCCAGCCGGGTACAGGGGGCGGTGTGGCCTCCGTGGGGGCTGTGGAAGGTGAGGGCGGCGTGCCGCAGGCCACCAACAGGCCGAATGTGATGAGCGTGAAGACTGCTTTCATGACCGATGGATCTGCGCGATGGCCTCACGGATGGGGGCAGGAACCGGCACCTTGTGGCCGGCCCGGTAGTCATACATCACCAGCACGCTCGTGCCCGTGGCCACCAGGTGACCCTGCTCGTCCTCCAAACGATAGGTGAGCGTGAAGCTGGTGTTACCGATGGCCATGCAGCCGGTGGAGGCCAACAGCCGGGCGGGCCAGTGCACCGGGCGCAGGAAGTCGCATTGCGTGCTGGCCAGGATCACTCCGATGCCCTGTTCGGCATGCGATCGGAGGATGCCCGTGCGCTCGAGGAAGTGCATGCGCACGCTCTCGAAGTAGCGCAGGTAGGCCACATTGTTCAGGTGGCCGAAGGCGTCCTGCTCGCCCCAGGCGATGTCGATCGGGAGGGTGACCGGGAAGGGCCGGGTGGGGGTCAACGCAGCTCCTTCAAGAGTTCACGATGCTGGACCTTGAGTCGTTCCACATCGCGGCCCAGCTTCTCGATCTTCTTCTCCATGTCCTTCCGCATGGCCTCACCGCTGGCGCTCTTGAAGTTGAACATGCCCATGTTCCGCTCCATCTGGCGCATCTCGTTCTCGATCTCCTCGATCTTCCGCTTGATGAACCGGCTCTCGCGCTCGATCCGGTCCTTGCCGTCCGGGCCGTTCTTCAGGCTGTCCACATGGTCCTGGAACTGCATGCGGCGACGCTCCTCGCCCTCGAGCTTCAGCTGGCCATAGTGCTTGTCCAGGGCAAGGCGGTAGCGCTCGCTGAGGGCATCGTACAGCTTGGGTGAGACCCGCCCGCTGTTCATCCAGCGCTGGGAGAATGACTTCAGGGTGTCCAGGTCCTTGCCGCGGTCGCCGCTCAGTTGGAAACCCTCGATCTCGGTGAGCAGGGCCTCCTTCTCCTGGGCGTGCACGGCCTGTTCGGCATCGAGCTTCTCGAAGGTGGCCTTGCGGTTCTGGAAGAAGGTGTCGCAGGCCTCGCGGAAACGGCTCCACAGACGGTTCTCATCGCGCGGACCGGCGCTGCCGGCATCCTTCCAGCGCTGCTGCAACTGCTTCAGCTTGTCTGCCGTCTGCCGCCATTCGGTGCTGTCCTTCAGCTTCAACGCCTCATCCAGCAGGGCCTGCTTGCGTTCACGCGCATCCTTGTACTGATCCTTCAGCTTGTCGAAGTAGGCCTTCTTCGCATCGAAGAACACGTTGCACGCATTGCGGAACTCCTTCCACACGCGTTCGTTGTCCTTCTTGGTGGCAAAGCCCACGGCCTTCCAGGCGTTCTGCAGTTCGAGCACCTGGTCGGTCAGGGTCTTCCACTCCTTGGCGGTCGGCGTGCCGATGTTGGCCGTGAGCGTGGTCACCTTTTCGATGAGGGCCTGCTTGGCCTGGAGGTTCACCTCATGCTCTGCACGCCGGGCCTTGTAGTGCTCATGGATCTTGTCGTAGACCGTCCGGGTGGCGTTCCAGAACCCATCGCGGATGGACTCCCACTCCTCCTTGAGGACGGGGCCCACCTGATGCCATTTCTCCTGATAATCGCGCACCTGCTGCTCCAGCTCGCGGATGTTGTCCTTCTGGGCGAGGCTCTGCATGTCGCTGATCAGGGCCTGCTTCAAAGCGGTGTTCTTCCGCAGGTCATGATCGCGCAGCTCCTTGTAGATGCGGATGTGGTAGAAGAACTCGTCGAGCAGATGGGAGTAGTCGCTCTGCAGATCCCGGTACTGCTGGGCCGGCACATTGCCGATGGTCTTCCACTTCTCCTGCAGGTCCTTGAACTTCTGGAAGGCGGTGCCGATGTTCTCCTCGCCGGTGATGAGGCTGCGGAGCTCGTCCATCACGGCCTTCTTGGCGGCCAGGTTGTCGGCCTCCTCCTTGGCCTTTCGGCGGCGGATGTCGTTCACGCGCTGGTGGAACGTGTCCATCAGCTGCTTGAACCGCTTATCGTCCTCGTCGTGCAAGGGGGCCGATTCGATGGCCACAACGGGTGCTTCAGGCTGGGCGCCTTCCACGGCCACCGCTTCACCTTCCGCCACCTCGGCGGGATGTTCCTGCTGCGTTGCGGCCACGAGTGCCTCATACGCCTCCTTCACACCTTCCACCGCCTCGGAGGCCTGTTCGATGTCCTCCTGGGCAAGCAGTTCCTCGAGCCGTGCGATCAGCTCTCCTTTCGTAGCCATGCGGAAATAACCATGCGCCGCCATGATGCGGTGCACCTGCCAAAGATAGGAGGTGGGCCCGGTACGGGCGTTAAGCCTGCGTTACACGGCCAATCCCAGCAGGCAGACATCATCCACCTGGTCGCCCTCCCCCCGCCAATCGAGGAAGGCCTTGTCCAGCAGTCGTCCTTGCGCGGCCATGTCCAAATGTCCATGCTGGTTGATGAGGTCCTGAAGGCGGGAGGCCATGAACCGCCTGCCCTCCGGGCCTCCCAGTTGGTCCACATACCCATCGCTGAACAGGTAGATGCGGTCTCCCGGGGCGTAGGCCAGCCGATGCGTGGCGAACCGGCGGTCCAGCTGTTGGTGTGCCCCACCCACGGCGAGTCGGTCGCCATTGATCACGCTCAACTGACCGCCATGCAGCCAGTACAGGGGCCTCCTTGCCCCGGCGAAGAGGATCTCGTGCTCCTTCCGGTCCACCCGGCACAGGGCGATGTCCAGGCCATCGCCTGCACCACGGCGCTGCCCCTGCTGGTGCAGGGTGTGTACCAGGCGGGTGTTCAGCAGGGTGAGCATGTGGGCGGGATCGTGCGTGGGGGTGCTGGTGGCGATCTCGTTCAGCAGGGAGCAGGCGATGGCACCCAGCATGGCCCCGGGCAATCCATGGCCGGTGCAGTCGGCTGCGGCCACCAGGGTCACATCCTCGCTCACCTGATGCATCCAGTGGAAATCGCCCCCCACGGCGTCCCGCGGCCGGTCGATGACGAATGCCTCCTTGAAGTGGACCGCATACAGTTCGGGGGCGGGCACCAGCGCGCGCTGGATCTTGCCGGCATAGGCGAGGCTGTCGGTCACATCGGCGTGCTGGGCGCGCAGGGCCTGGTGCTGGTGCTCCTGGTGTTGCAGCCTGCGACCGGCGGTGCGGAACAGGACAACGGTCCCCATGATGAGCAGCGCCAGGGCGATGGTCGCGTTCCGCACAAGCACGGGTGTCGCCTGTGCCAGCACCAGCTCTTCCGGGATGCCGGCCACGAGCATGCCGGCCACCCGCCCGGCGTCGTCCACGATGGGCTCGAAGGCCAGGAGGTAGGTGGTGCCGTTCAGCGCATCCGAGCTGCGTCCCGGAGTGCCATAGGCGTGCTGTACGGCGGCCGCACCCATCTCGGCACGGTGCCTGAACCGGGGCCGTTCTTCGGCGGTCACTACCAATTGAAGTTCGGCCTTCAGGCTGTCGAACACCAGCACATGCAGCAGGGCATCGTTGCCCAGTTGCTGTCGGCCCCGTTGGAGCTCGTCATGCAACAGGTAGTACCGGGCGTCCTGGGTAGGGGTGATCACCATGTCGCGGCCGTCGAAACGGGCCATCAGGGCTTGCAGCTGCCCGGCCTTGAACTGCCCGGCCGCCGAGTTCGCGACCAGGGCCAGCTTCTCCCAACCGGCGTTGCGCTGGTCACGGCGTTCGCCCACGTGCAGGGCCGCCAACCCCACCACGACCAGCGCCGTCAAGGTGGAGACGGCGATGAGCAGGATGGTACGCGAGGTACGTGAGGGAGAAAGGCCCACGGGCGGATGACCATGCAAGGTGCATGGCGGACGTTCCTACGTGGCCAAGCGGTGATTTGTTCCCAGGAGCCCGCTCAGCCGAGGAACGGATACCGGTGATCCGTCGGCGGCACGAAGTTCTCCTTGATGGTGCGCGCGTTCACCCAGCGGATCAGGTTGAGGTAGCTGCCGGCCTTGTCGTTGGTGCCGCTGCCGCGCGCGCCGCCAAAGGGCTGCTGGCCCACCACCGCCCCCGTGGGCTTGTCGTTGATGTAGAAGTTGCCGGCCGCGTTGCGCAAGGCGGCGGTGGCCTCCACGATGGCCTGACGGTCCTGGCTGAAGACGGCACCGGTGAGGGCGTAAGGACTGGTGGAATCGAGCAGCTTCAGGGTCTTGGCCCACTCGTTCTCAGGGTACACGTAGATGGTGAGCACCGGGCCGAAGATCTCCTCGCACATGGTGGTGCTCTTGGGGTCCTTCGTCACGGCCACGGTGGGCTCGATGAACCAGCCCACGCTCTTGTCGTACTTGCCGCCGGCGATGATCTGCACGTTCTTCTTGTCCTTCTTCAGGCCATCGATGTAGCCGGCGATCTTGTCAAAGGCCTTCTCGTCGATCACGGCGTTGATGAAGTTCCGCAGGTCGCGCGGGTCGCCCATGCGGAAGGTGGCGAGGTCCGCGAGCAGTTCCTTCTTCACGGCGGGCCACAGGTTGGCGGGGATGTAGGCGCGGCTGGCGGCGCTGCACTTCTGGCCCTGGAACTCGAAAGCGCCGCGGCTCAGCGCGGTGGCCACCTGCACCGGGTCGGCGCTGGGGTGCGCGATCACGAAGTCCTTGCCGCCGGTCTCGCCCACGATGCGCGGGTAGCTCTTGTAGGTGCGGATGTTCGCGCCAATGGTGGCCCAGATGGTCTGGAACACGCCGGTGCTTCCGGTGAAGTGGATGCCCGCGAAGTCGGGGTGGGTGAAGATCACCTCCCCGGCATCCTTGCCGCTCACGTGCAGGAGGTTGATCACGCCATTGGGCAGGCCGGCCGCCCGGAAGATGTCCATGATCACCTGTGCGCTGTAGATCTGGCTGTCCGCGCATTTCCACACGGCCACGTTGCCCATCAGGGCCGGTGCGCTGGGCAGGTTGCCGGCGATGCTGGTGAAGTTGAAGGGCGTGAGGGCGAAGACGAAGCCTTCCAGCGGACGGTACTCCACGCGGTTCCAGGTCTGTGCGGGGCTGTAGGGCTGATCGCGGTAGATCTGCTGCATGAAGTGCACGTTGAAGCGCAGGAAGTCGGCGAACTCGCAGGCGGCATCGATCTCGGCCTGAAAGGCGTTCTTGCTCTGCGCCAGCATGCTGGCGGCGTTGATGGAGGCGCGGTAGGGCCCGGCGATCAGGTCGGCGGCCTTCAGGAAGATGGCCGCGCGGTCCTCCCAGCGCATGGCCTCCCAGTCCTTTTTCGCCTTCAGCGCGGCATTGATGGCCGCACGCACATGGGTTTGCGTGCCGTGATGGCTGTAACCGATGATGCGCTTGTGGTCATGGGGCGGACGCACTGGTCGCCGGTCGCTCGTCTCCACAGCCTTGCCTCCGATCCACATGGGCAGCTCCCGCTTCTGCTTCACCATACGGTCGTACTCGGCCAGTAGCTGCTCGCGCTCCCTGGTGCCCGGGGCGTGGGAGAGCACGGGTTCGTTGAGGGGGGCGGGGCTGTGGAAGATGGCGTCCGTCATGGGTAGAGGTTGTTCAGGTCGTCAAAGGTACCGCGGGCAGTTCATCGTGCCGTGAGGTGATGGCCTACCAAGAACTACGCCTGGTCATGCTTATCGACCCGCTGAACGATGTGGAAGGTCCCCTTGAGCAGCACTGCGTTGGGAATGGAGATGACCCCGTCGTTCTCGGTGCGCACAAAGACGAAGAAGTAGGTGATGTCCATCAGTTCGCCCTCCACCCAATGGTCCTGATCGAACACCCGGATGCGGTCGCCGATCTTCACGGGGTGCTGGAAGAACAGGACGAGGCAGGCCGTGATGTTGGACAGGATGGACATCTCGGCGAAGAGCGCCACCCCCAGCACGGTGACAACGGACGTGGCGAAGATCAGGATCTGCCCTTGGTCCACACCCCAGATCGCGCTCACCACCACGGCAAGGATGAGACCGAGCAGCACCGTCACCAGACGGTTCACCTCCTGCGCTTCACGTCGCTTCAGGGTGGAACGGACCAGTTCGGCCCGGATCAGTGAACGCACCGCGAAGCGAAGCACCACAAAGCCCAACAGGGCAACGGCCGTCTCAGCGATGCGGACGTGGTACGGTTCAAGGTCCATGGGTGTTGTAGCTGGAGAAATGGAAGTGGTCGGTCCGGCTCAAGGGTTGCAGAGGTCACAATACTGGGGATCCTCCATCATCTTGCCGTCCTCACGCGCGTCCTCCTGCCGGTGGCCGCAGCCCCGGCATTCGCGCAGGTGGGCCCGTGTGCTCCTCGTGGGAAAGCCGCATTGGCTACAAGGCAGGCCCCACAACGCCTGGGTGATGGCAAAGTGGAACAGACCACAGGCCGGACAGCAGCGGGCCAGGTCCGCAGCGAAGGCCTTGGCCGCCTCACCGATCACCTGCATGCGGGTGGGGTTGGCCATGGCGCGCAGGTCGCTCTCCACCCATACCGCTCCATGTTCTGAAAGCAACATGCGCGCGCCTTCCAAAAGGGTATCGAGATCTCCGACGCCCTTGAGCACCCGATCGCCATGGCGCCAGGCTGCGGTCGGCTTAAGCACCAGGTGGTGTTCGGGGAACTTCATGCGGGCGGCGAAGGCGGTCACCTCGTGCTCGTTGTGGCACTCCTCACCGCCGAACACCGTGTTCAGGCTCACGTGCCGATGCACCAGTTCCGTCCCATCGCGCAGGTCCAACAGCACCAGCCATTCCTCATCGCACGACATGAAGGGGGCTGGCGGATAGGGCCCGAAGCTGCCCTCGCTGGCAATGACCAGGTCCAGGCCCGAAGCCTCGGCACCGTGCCGCGCTTTGTGCATGCAGGCGGTGCGCGGGTCGGTGCCGCGTTCCACTTCGCCGCTGAAGGCGCCGAACCGGTCGGTGTCCAGATCGGGGATGGCGATCACCCCGGCCAGCGGCAGGTGGGCCATCATCGCCGGACCGATGACGTGCTCCTTGCCGTGCATGCTGGCCACGCCGAGCACGCGACCCTTGAACCGGTCGATGCCCGTGGCAGGATCGTCCGATCGCCCGGTCATGCGTTCAGCGCACCACCTTATTCGCCCTGGCCCAGCGAGAAGCCGCGCACATGGTCGAACAGGTACAGGTTCTCCGTCTTGATCACGTCGATGCCTGCCTCGGTCAGCAAGTGCAGCATCTGCACGATCTGGCGCTGGCCAATGGGCATGTAGGTGGCCTTGTTGTCATCGATATCCACATCGGGACCCACGAACCGGCAACGCCAGTGGTCGGTGCAGAAGGTCTCGGGGAAACCTTCCGGCCACACCTTCACGCCACGGTTGGTGATCAGCTTGAGCTTCAGCATGCCATGCGAGGCTTTCCGGAGCCGTTCAGCCAGCGCATCCGGTGTGCTGTCCGGGTCGCAAACGAACACGTCCACGCCGCACAGCTCGCGCTTCACGACCGGGCGGTCATACGTGAATTGCAGGGAGGTTCCGTGCTTCATCTCCACGCTCTTCAGCTGCTGCGGCTTTCGGCCCAGGCGTTCGATCACGGCATCGGCGAACTCGATGGTGCCCACGCGTTTCTTCGAAATGCCTTCCTGGTAGATGTCGCCGGGGTGTAGGCCATCCTCCAGGGTGCACAGCCAGGCGTTCTGGATGGCCTCCGCCTTCTCCGGCAATCCCAGATGGACCAGCATCATGCACGCGGCATTCAGCATGGCGCTCGGGTTGGCGAGGCCCTGGCCGGCAATGTCGGGTGCACTGCCGTGGATCGCCTCGAACATGCTGATGCGGTCGCCGATGTTGGCGCTACCCGCCATGCCGACGCTGCCGGTCAGTTCGGCGGTGACATCGCTGATGATGTCGCCGTAGAGGTTGAGGGTCACGATCACATCGTAACGATCGGGCTGGGTGGCCACCCGTGCCGTGCCGATGTCGATGATCTGCACCTCCTGCTGGATGCCCGGGTATTCCTTTCCCACGCGACGGAACATGTCGGCGAACATGCCGTCGGTCACCTTCATGATGTTGTCCTTCACCAGGCAGGTCACTTTCTTCCGTCCGTTGGCATGTGCGTACTCAAAGGCGTACCGGATGATCTTCTCCGTCCCGGGCAGGCTCAGCACCTTCAGGCACTGGAACACGTCCGTGGTCTGGCGGTGCTCGATACCTGCGTAAAGGTCCTCCTCGTTCTCGCGGACCACCACCACATCCATGCTGGGGTGCTGGGTCCGCACGAAGGGATGGTAGCTGCGGCAAGGGCGTACGTTCGCATACAATCCTAGCGTCTTCCGGATGGTGACGTTGAGGCTCTTGTAGCCCGAGCCTTGGGGGGTGGTGATCGGTCCCTTGAGGAACACGGGATTGCGACGCAGGGTCTCCCAAGCCTCAGGTGGGATCCCACTGCTGTTGCCGCTCAGGTAGACCTTCTCGCCCACCTCGATATGGTCGTACTCCAGTCCACAGTTGGCCGCTTCCAGGATGCGGAGAACGGCTTGTGTGATCTCGGGTCCGATGCCGTCGCCGGCCGCCACGGTGATGCGCTTGCTCATTTGCTGGTGATGGGTTTTGCGTGTTCCAGGTAAGTGATGGTGCGGTGCAGCAGGTGCTGCGCCAGTTGTTTCAGGTCCTTTCGGCTGCTCAGCTCGGTCAACGAGGGGAGATGCTCCATCAGGAAGGGCAGGGAATGGGCCATCTCGATCACCGTGGTCGCGAAGGACCGGGGCCAGGGCACATCGGCACGGCAGGCCACCAGGCGGGCGGCCACGAAGGCGCTCAGCTCCTTGTAAGGGTGGAAGAGCCTCCGGGCATTGTCATCGTCCACGTTCTTGTGCAGGTAGCTCTTCATGCCCTCGGCGATCACGAGCTTGCGTAGCCCTGCCGGGTCCAGTTGGAGCGGAGGTAGCGCGCCCGGCCAGACGCCACAAAGCACTTCCACCACATGGGCGAGCACCTCCTGGGGGGCCGATGAGCGTTCCACTTCCTGTGCGCCCACTTGCCGCAGCCACAGCCAGTACAACTGGTAGTAGAACTGCAGCAGCCGCTGCTTGTTGGCGAAGTACTTGTATACCGTCACCTCGGTGGTGCCCACCCGCTGGGCGAGCTTGCGGAAGGTGAATGCCTCGAGCCCGAGTTCCAGCATCAGGTCCAGACCATGACCGAGCAGGGCCCGGCCCACGTCGGTGGACTCCGGATCCTTCAGGCACAGCGCCGGGTCGGGACGAAAATGCTGGTGAATGACGCCCATGTCGGGCGCAAAGGTAGTATTACTTAATCTGAGAAAAAGTATTACTTAACCATCGTTCACAAATTGATGATCGCGAAGTACACCGGCATGCCGATCATCAGGTTGAAGGGGAAGGTGATCCCCAGGGCCATGGGGATGTAAAGGCCCGGGTCGGCCTTGGGTGCGGCCAGGCGCATGGCGGCCGGCACGGCGATGTAACTGGCACTGGCCGCGAGCACCGCGAACATGAACCGGTCGCCGACCACAGGCGTGATGAACCCGCTGAACCAGGCCACCAAACTGCCATTGATCAAGGGAATGAGCACGGCCGTGGCACTGGCGGGAAGACCATACTTGCGGAAGGCCCCGAAGCGTGCGGCGGTGACCATGCCCATCTCCAAGAGAAAGATGGCCAGGAAGCCTTTGAAGATGTCCGTGGTGAAGGGCTTGATGCCCTGGGCCTGTTTGGCATCGGCCACCAGCCCGATGGCCAGGCTGCCGATGAGCAGGAGCACGCTCCCGTTGGTCAGACTGTGCTTGATCACCTGGCCCAGTGAGGTGTGGTCCGAACCCTCGCGGTCATAGCGCTTCAACAGCACCATGCCCACGATGATGGCCGGGCTCTCCATCAGGGCCATGATGGCCACCATGTGACCGCCGAAGGTCAGCTCGCGGGTCTCGAGGAAGCCGGTGGCGGCCACGAAGGTCACCGCGCTCACCGAGCCGTAGGCGGCGGCGATGGCGCCGGCGTTCTGGGCCCCGAGCCTGTTCTTCAGCAGGAAGAAGACATAGAACGGGATGGCGGCGGCGACCACCATGCCGAAAACGAGCGAGGCCACGATGGTCCCATCCAAGGTGCTGTGCGTCAGCTCCTGCCCGCCCTTGAAGCCGATGGCGAAGAGCAGATAGAGGCTGATGAACTTGGCGCTGGTGGGGGGCACCTCCAGGTCGCTCTTCACCAGCTTGGCAATGATGCCAAGGAGGAAGAAGAGCAGCGTGGGGTTCGTGAGGTTGGCGTTGAGCAGGGCGCTGTCCATGGGGACGAAGTTCGGCCTCCAGTGGATCGCTTCTGCATCAGCGGTCCGCTTGATCGAGGTTGTCGAAGCGGTAGATCGGATCGATCGGCGAACCGGCGGGTATCTCGCAGATCGGGTGTACCAGGCCATCGCTCAGGCGGTAGACCCAGCCATGCAGGCTCGGCCCACCCCGCTCTTTCCATGCCCGTTGGATGATGCTGGTCTTCATCAGGTCGAAGACCTGCTCCTGCACGTTCAGTTCCACCATCCGGTCGAAACGGGCCTGTTCGTTGGGCTGGGCGTCCACCTCGACCTGGTGAAGTCGATAAACATCCTTGATGTTGCGAAGCCATTTGTTGATCAGCCCAAGTGATTGGTGGGTCATCGCGGCCTGCACACCCCCACAGCCATAGTGGCCGCATACGATGACATGCTTCACCTTGAGGTACTCCACCGCATACTGCAGCACGCTCAGGAGGTTGAGGTCGGTATGCACCACCATGTTGGCGATGTTCCGGTGCACGAAGATCTCGCCCGGCTGGGTGCCGGTGATCTCGTTGGCCGGCACGCGGCTGTCGCTGCACCCGATCCAGAGGAAATCGGGACGCTGGACCTTTTCAAGCCGGTGAAAGAACTCTGGATCGGCGGCCACGGTGTTCTCGGCCCAGGCCTTGTTGTTCAGCAGAAGCTTATGGTAACTGTCCATGGTGGTGGGATGGGTCAGGCTTGTTCCTTATCGGCGAGCATGCTTCGGGCCTCTTGCGGCTCCTCCCCAGGTCTCAGCGGGAAGTTGAAGAGCTGCAACTTGATCTTACGGTCACCAGCGGTACTGGCGAACTCATCGATGATCTCGCGCACATCGGGATCAAGGTCCAATGAACGTCCCGCATCGATCACCACGCGGGCCCCGTCGGGGATCTCGTTCAGCGTGCGCTTGATGCCGGCCTTGTTGAGGAAGGTGACGTCCTCGCTGAGCTCGATGTAGATCGGCATGCCCGGCTTATAGCGGTTGGGGTCGTAGTGGAAGGGCACCTTGTAGTTCTTCCAAAGGATGTGCAACAGTGCCAGGGCCAGACCGAGGGCCACCCCGCGCAAAAGGTCGTTCGTCACTGCCATGAAGCCCACGGTGAGCAGGAATGGCAGGAACTGCATCCGCCCGGCCTTCCACATCTTCACGAAGAGCGAGGGTTTCGCCAGCTTGTAGCCCACCAGGAGCAGGACCGCGGCCAAGCTGGAGAGGGGGATCTGCCGCAACAGGCCACCGATGGTGATCACTGCCAGCAGCAGCAGCACGCCATGCAGGATGGCCGAAAGCTTCCCCCGACCACCAGCCTGGATGTTGGCCGAACTGCGCACCACCACCTGGGTCACCGGCAGGCCACCCAGCAGTCCGCTTACCAGGTTCCCTGTGCCTTGGGCGAATAGCTCCCGGTTGGCCGGGGTGATCCGCTTCCAGGGGTCCATCTTGTCGGTGGCCTCCACGCAAAGCAGGGTCTCGATGCTCGCGACAATGGCCAGGGTGATCGCGGTGGTCCAGAAAGCCGACGAACCGATGCCGCTGAGGTCGGGCATGCGGAACAAGGTGATGCCGTGGAGGGGAGGCAGGTCCACATAGTGCCCGGCACCGATGGCCATGGACGGATGTGAGGCGAAGATGGCGGCCATGATGAGGCCTGCGATCACCGCGAGCAGCGGGCCCGGCACATAACGCAGCCAGAGGTTGCGCTGGATGAAGGGCCGCTCCCAGAAGAGGATCAGTCCGATACCGACAAGGCCGATCAGCAGAGCCCCCCAATGCGGGTCCTGGATGGCCAGCAGCAGTTCGGTGAAGGTGTTCTGCTTGTCCGGTTGGTCGAAGCTCTCATCGCCCATGGGATCACTGTCATAGCCCACCAGGTGCGGGACCTGCTTCAGCATGATGATGATACCGATGCCGGCCAGCATGCCTTTGATGACCGAGCTGGGGAAGTAATAGGCAATAATGCCCGCCCGCAGGGCACCCAGCACGATCTGCACCAGGCCCGATACGGCCACAGCAGCGGTGAGCACCTCGAAGCTACCGAGCTCCTGGATCCCGACGAGCACCACACCGGTGAGACCCGCCGCCGGGCCGGTCACCCCCAACGGTGATCCACTAAGCCAGCCAACCAGAATTCCGCCGACCACACCGGCGATGACACCCGCGAAGGGAGGAGCGCCGGAGGCGACCGCAATACCCAGGCAGAGGGGAAGAGCAACGAGGAATACGACCACCGACGAAGGCAGGTCCTGTTTCCAATGAGCGAATAGCGACATGCAGCGGGTAAGGAAGGTAATGTCCGGTGAAGGTCATGTTGTTCCACCAGGGAACGCGCCGGGTGGCTGGGCATCAGGTCGCACAAGGCGCCTGTGGATCATCTCCAAGGTGGCAGATGGGGTACTTCCCCATGAGGGGAGAGCTGGCTCCTATCATCCAGTTCGAGCAGCAGCACAACTCCATCGGGGCTGGTCCAGTGCTTGGTGAAGAGGGCCTGCCAGGTCACTTCGGCTGGATGCACCTCCTCTTCCAACAAGATCAACGTAGTCGGACCGTCTGTATCAGGAACGACCATGACACGTAGCATGCCCGCCAAGGGGAGCAGCAGCCATAGGGCCAATAGCCCCGGAACCACCGTTGAGGTCGATCGGACGAAAAAGGGGCGTATTGCCAGCGCACGCATGATCACCTCAAAAGTAGGATTCTGGCCGCTGAGGGGGAACACGCGATGGCGGTCCACCATGCCTCCCTCAATTGGCGCTGAAGGGGAACCGCAGCTGCATGGTGGGCACCACCACCTTGAAGTGTGCATTGCCGGGCCGGGTGACCATCAAGTACGTGCCGTCCATCCGGCCCATGCCGCTCCGCAGGTCGCAGGCGCTGGTATAGGAATAGGACTGACCGGGTTCGAGAACCGGGGTGTCGCCCACCACACCGGGACCCTCCACCTCCCGCACGCCAGCAAGACTGTCATGGATGGTCCACTGCCGTCGGAGCAACTGCACCGTCGTCGCTCCATGATTGGTGATGGTGATGCTGTAGCTGAACAGGAAACGACCGGCCACGGGGTCGCTATGCGCTTCCTCGTAGCGGCAAACCGCTGTGACCTGGATGCTGTTGGAGGTGGCTGTTCCCATCCGGATGCGAAAGGTAAACGTCCTGACAGGGTACTTGGTGCGTTGCCCCCGTTACTCGCTTTGGTACTGTTGACAACTCGCCATCCAGGGAGTTGGACCGCATGGTGGAACTCCCGTAGTCTTGCGCCATGCGCTCCGTCCAACGCCAGGTGCTCCATGTGTTCGCGTGCCTCTGTGTGGCCTCCTCCCAGGCCCAGTACAGCGGTCCGGAGAGCGTGGAATACGATGCTGCGGGCGACCGCTACTTCGTGAGCAACACCGCCATCGGTGTCATCAAGGTGCGCGATCAGTCGGGTGTGGTCACTGACTTTGCCAGCGTGAGCCCGGCTCCTTACGGGTTGGAGATCATGGGGGACACCCTGTTCGCTTGCAGTGGTGGCGGGGTGAAAGGCTATCGGCTGTCCGATGGTGCCCTGGTGTTCAACCGGAGCCTGGGTGGTACGTTCTGCAATGGCATCACCACCGATGGACAGTTCCTCTATGTGACGGACTTCAGCAGCAGTGCCCAGCGCATCTACAAGGTGGACGTGGCCAACAACAGTCACACCACCCTCGTCAGCAACACTGGCGGACAGCCCAATGGCATCGTTCACCTGCCCGGCACCGATGAACTGCTCGTTGCCTTCTGGGGCAGCAATGCAGCGGTGAAGAGCTACGATCGCAACACCGGTGTTCTGAACGGTTCGGTGTCCACTGGACTTACGAACATCGATGGAATAACGGTCGACTGCTTCGGACGTGTAGTGATCGCATCCTGGTCGCCCGACCGCATCTCCGTGTTCGACTGGGGTGTGATGAGCCCCACCTTCACCGACCTCCTGGTGCCCGGACTGAACAACCCGGCCGATATCGACTTCGATACGTTCAACCAGCGGATCTGCATCCCCAACAGCGGGAATAACACGGTGAGCCTCTTCGAACTGAACTGCCCGCTGGGCATCCGTTCGGCCTCGTTGCCTGCCGTGTCGCGCGCGGTGCCCAATCCCACGTCCGGTGTGCTGCGCATCGAGCCCGCCTTGACCACGGATGAGCCGTACCTGCTGCTCGATGCCCGTGGCCTGCTGGTGGGTGGAGGAACGCTGAAGGCGGGAGCTCAGCTCGACATCTCCGGGTTGCCCAGCGGTCGTTATGCGATCCAGCTCACCCGTCGAGGCACGGTGCTGCAGGTGGTGAAGGAATAGTCCACCGCACCGTACCAGCGGTACGCGCTCAGCCTCTGCGACTGTTCAGGAAGCGCATGCCTACAAGTCGGTCGAAGCGCCGCTGCGGATCGGTGAAGTAGACCAGCACCAGGTAGTCGTTCTCGGTCTGGAAGTGGGTTCCTTCGATGGCCGTGATGTCCGGCACAGGGGTGTGCACCGGCAGGGTCACGAAGCTGAAGTCAATGAAACCCTGCTTGAGCAGGATGTTGGCCGTGTAGCTCTTGGCGCGTGCGTCATAGGTCATCTGGAAACGCTCCTGGCATTGGAAGTCGGAGAGGCCTCCGTAGATGTAGACCGGCTCGTAGAAAGGACTTTCCACCGGCAGCAGGAAGTGCACGTTCACGTAATCCGCTCCCAAGGGATCGCCGTCCACCAGGTCGTTGCGCACCAGATAGCGGCCGTTCAGGTCCTCCTGGTTGTTGTAGCGCCGGATCGTGCGCCGGTCCTCGGGGATCAAGTGCACATCGTAGGGGCCCGCGCCGGTACCCGGTTCGATCCGGGCTACACGGGCGGTCATTTGCCGCAGGTCCTTCAGGTCCACGTTCCTGAACTCGTTCCCGCCCATGAACAGGGCTTGCTCAGGCATGTCGTACAGCAGTTCGCTGCCCCGTACGTAGCGCGGACGAAGACCTGTCCGGGCGTCGTCCCAGCGCATGTTCTGCAGGATGGTCACATGCAGTTCGCCAAAGGGGTCCATCACCTGCAGCCTGGGGTGACGCACGATCAGGTCGAGCTGCTGGGTGATGTCCCGCTGGTCCACCTGCCTGCCGGCCAGCACCCGCGCATCGATCTCCACCTCTTGTTCGAACACGAGGAAGCGGCGCACCAGCACCAGGTCCTTCATATCGCCATTCCGGTACACGATCACCACGAAATTGCCCGACCGGGTGATCCCCATCAGGTCGTTCGGGAAGCTCACTTCATACTGGATGTACGGCATCAGCGTATTGTAGCTCTGCCTGCCGGTGGGCACCAGATCGCTCAGCGCGCCCGAGAGGTACTGGGCCGGCAGCATGTCGCTGGGCTTCCATTGGGCGTCGCAATGCACCAAGGTGTAGGAGAGGTTCTCGACATCGGCCTGGAGGTCGTCGAAGCGCAGCACCAGCAGGTCCTTGCTGTTCAGCTCGATCACTGGGGCGGATAGCTCGAAGCCGTCCTTGAAGAGCTGGACCGTGCGCACGGTGGGCGACCAGGCCTTGTCGTGCGTGTCCAGCACACCGTTCTCGGCCGCCAAGCCCACACCGCCGGTGAACAGGGCGACCGTCACGGGAAGGGATCGGATCATGATCATGGAGGTGCAGCGGGCAAATGAAGGCATGGAACAACGGTCCGGTGAAGGCGATGGAACTATGTTTGGTCCGCACCTCGGAAAGGAGAGGAGCGGTAAAGGGACCTTGCAAAGGTGGTGCCGACGATCGCCACGAACAGCAGTGGGGCGCAAGTCAAGGATATGACCATGGTGGTGAAAGGCCTGATCATTGGTGTTGTTCTGGTCGCTCTGGTGGTGGTGCTCCTCGTGAGGAATGGCCAGCGTCCGCGCCTGCGCGTGAACGGCGTGCTGGACGTGGAAGTGGACCGGGGGACCCGCCTGATGACCGCATTGGCCGCGGAAGGGATCCAGCTCCCCGGCACCTGTGGTGGCAAAGGCGCCTGTGCCCTGTGCAAGTGCCAGGTGCTCTCGGGCGGTGGTCCCATCAGCCCCCAGGAAGCACCCTACTTCAGCAAGGAGGCCATGCGGGACCATTGGCGGCTGGCCTGCCAGGTCGTCGTGAAGGGCGACATGTCCATCCAGGTGCCGGACGAGCTGCTCACTCCCGGAGCGATCGCGACCCCGACGGAATGAAGCTCTCCACGGATGCTGTCGGATGTCAGCTTCCGGCCTGCGGTTCCTGCTTACGTTCGTGAGAAGCGGTGGCTGCCGCTCCCAGAAGGTCATCCAACACGTTCGCACCACCATCACGCATGACCGAGCTCGAGTTCCGGCCCCGCTTCCGCTTCCGGACACCGCTTCCCCCCGAGGAGGTGAAGCGACGCATCGCTGACCGCGTATCCACGACCAATCCCGACCGCTTGGTCCTCAGTGGCACAGGGCACCACTTGGTGCTCAATTTCCCCCGCCATGCGCAGCGCTCGTGGACGCCACAGATGGACCTGGACGTGGAGCGCGAGCAGGAGGTGACCTGGGTGCGCTGCCTCATCGGTCCATCACCCACCATCTGGATGCTTTTCGTGGGGGGCTACATGTTCGCGACCATCCTGGCCCTGCTGGGGCTTTCCATTGGCGTGTCCCAGCAGATCGTGGGCACCGACGCGTGGGGATTCCTGATGGTGGCACCAGCCCCCTTCATCGCGCTCATGCTGTGGCTGATGGCCCAGGCCGGCAAGCAGCGCTCGCGCGATGAGATGCGCACCCTCAAGGTCTTTGTGGACCAGGCGCTGGGCTGCGATTGCTTCGCGCTCGCCATGCAGGACTGAGCCGGTACCTTTGTCCCTGGCGGGGCGGTGCCCGGTCCTTCATCCATGCGCATAGGCATTGTCTGTTATCCCACCTTCGGCGGCAGCGGGGTGGTGGCCACCGAACTGGGCATGGCCCTGGCCGAGAAGGGGCACATCGTACACTTCATCACCTACGATCGCCCGGTGCGGCTGCGCGACCACCCGAATGTGCACTACCACGAGGTGCGCGTCAGCGACTATCCGCTGTTCGATTACCAACCCTATGAACTGGTGCTGACCAGCAAGCTGGTGGACGTGGCCAAGTTCGAGGGGTTGGACCTGATGCATGTGCATTATGCCATTCCCCACGCCAGTGCCGCGTGGATGGCCCAGCGCATCCTGGCCGCACAAGGGATCTTTGTGCCCTTCATCACCACGTTGCACGGTACGGACATCACGCTGGTCGGCCGCGATCCCAGCTTCGAGCCGGTGATCACCTTCAGCATGGAGCGGAGCAACGCGGTGACCGCCGTTTCGGAGAGCCTGAAGCGCGATACCTACGAGCACTTCCCCCTGAAACGGGAGGTGGTGGTGATCCCCAACTTCGTCTGCACCGACCTCTACCGCCACGTGCACGACCCCGCTGTGCGCTCGCGATACGCACCTGGAGGGGAACGCCTGCTGGTGCATGTGTCCAATTTCCGCGCGGTGAAACGGGTGGAGGATGTGGTGCTGATGTTCCGTGAACTGCGGGAACGACTTCCGGTGAAGTTGCTGCTGATCGGCGATGGCCCGGAGCGCCAGCGGATCGAGACCATGTGCAGGCAGCACAAGACCTGCAACATGATCCACTTCCTGGGAAAGATGACCCGTCCAGAGGAGGTGATGGCCAGTTGTGACCTGTTCGTGCTCACCAGCGAGAGCGAGAGCTTCGGTCTGGCCGCCTTGGAAGCCATGGCGTGCAGCATCCCGGTGGTGAGCACCGACACCGGAGGCCTTCCGGAAGTGAACATCCACGGGGTGAGCGGTCTGCTGAGCCCGGTGGGCGATGTACAGACCATGGCCGATAACGCCTACCTCATCCTGAAGGACGAGCCCACGCTGCAGCGTTACCGGGAGGGCGCCTTGGAACAGGCGCGGCGGTTCGATCTGCACCATGTGCTGCCACGCTATGAGGCCTTGTACGAACAGGTGGTGGCTGAAGTGCGAGCATGATGGAGTACCTGAGCGAACGCGTCAGCATCGACCGGAAGGAGGGCCGCACAAGCGTGGTCATCAGCGCCAGGATGTCCAAGGTGAAGGAGACGCTCCTCATCACGTGGTTCATCGCCTGGCTGCTATGCGGTGCCTACATCATCTACGCCCGGCTGCAGCTCAATCCGGATGACCAGCTGCGACAGTACCTGCTGGCCTTCCTGGCCTTCTGGACCTACTTCGCCGTGGTGGTGGGGAAGGCGTTGCTGTGGCGTTTGAAAGGCTTCGAGCTCTGGAGGATCAAGGATGGAACGCTCACCGTGAAGGACAGCTTGTTCGGTTACGGGAAGGCCCACGCCTACTTCGTGGACAACATCCAGAAACTGGGTCTCCTCAACGTGGATGAGCGCAGTTGGAAATGGCAGTTGAACCAGAGCGGCTGGGTCATCGGGGGTGAACGCCTCGGCTTTGAGCACCTCGGCAAGAAGGTCGTCTTCGGCAAGGGCCTTTCGGAGGAGGAGGCGCGCAGGCTGGTGCCCATCCTCAAGGACGCGCTCAAGCACGAACGGAAGAAAGCCTGATCCGTTCAGCGATCGCCGAACCGGAAGGCATTCCCACGGATGCGGCGTCCGGTGCGGCCGTCCACCTGGTCCTCCAGCACCATGGCCTGTGCTGCACGGGTCCGCATCACCTCCGCGATATCCAGCACCGCGCCCGCAGGCACACCCGCTGCGATCAATGCATCCAGCAGGGGCCTGCGCACCTGTTGTGCGATCGGGGTGGCAAGCTCCTGTGCCAGGGCGATGCGTTGGCGCACGCGTTCTGTATTGCTGCTGAAGCGCGGGTCGTCCGGCAAGTGCGGCAGCCCGATGGTACGGCACAGCGCCCTGAACTGGGCATCGGTCCCCACTGCCAGGATGATGCGACCGCCATCCGCACAACGGAAGGTCTCGCCGTACGGCGCGATATTCGGGTGCAGGGTGCCGATGGGACGGGCCACGGCACCGGTCATCAGGTGATTGCTGGCCTGGTTGATGAGCCCGCTGAGGGCGGCCTCCTCCAGGGAGACCTCCACGTAGGCGCCTTCGCTGTTCCGTTCCCGCTGCAACAGTGCGATCAGAAGGCCTTCCTTCAGTTGGTGTGCCGCCAGTACATCGATCAGGGCGATGGGCAGCTTGGCCAGGTGGTCGCCGTCCGTGCCGGTCATGCTGATGTAGCCGGTCTCGGCCTGCAGCACCACATCAAAGGCCGGGCGCTGCGGCTGGTCGGCGAAGCCCTTGATGTGACCGTGTACAAGGCGCGGGTTCAACGAGCGCAGGCGTGCCCGGTCAAGGCCCAGCTCGGTGGCGTTGGCCGCCAGGTGATTGGTGATGAGCACATCGGCCCTGGCCAGCAGCTCGTCCATCTCGGCCTTGCCCGCAGCGCTCTTCAGGTCGATGAAGCGGTGTTCCTTGCCCCAGTTCACGCTGCAGAAATAGGCGCTGATGGGGGAGGCCGGGTCTTCCTGCGGGAGCTTCCACTGCCGGGTGGCATCCCCACCGGTGCGCACATTCTCCAGCTTCACCACACGCGCGCCAAGCTCTGCGAAGAAGAGGCCCACGCTGGGCCCGGCCAGGATGCCGGCGGTCTCGATGACGAGGAGGTCGCTGAAGAGTTTGGACTGCATGCGGCCGAAGGTAGATGCAGGGCGACAAGGGCTCGATCCGCTCACGGATCTGATCCATACGGGTCGGCGCCCGCTTGGTTCTGGAGGTGAGGATGCGCTGGCGGACAGGGCCTCATCATCAAGTGCCCAGGACTGGATCGACCGGGGACGGTCGGACCAGGTTTGGCCGTAAAGTGGATCGAGCCCATGGCCGCTTCGCGTCCAGGGGGCTTGATCATCAAGTGCCCAGGACTGGATTGACCGGGGACGGTCGGACCAGATTTGGCCGTAAAGTGGATCGAGCCCATGGCCGCTTCGCGTCCAGGGGGCTTTTTCATTCGCTTCCTCGCCCGAGCGAGCTCGGCTCGGCGCGAACGAAAAAGCCCCATCCGCCGTCTGGCGGATGGGGCTTTTTCATCAAGTGCCCAGGACTGGACTCGAACCAGCACAGCCTTTCGGCCACTACCCCCTCAAAGTAGCGTGTCTACCAATTTCACCACCTGGGCAGGCGGCCTTCCAGTACAGGACCGGAGGGTAAGGGGCGGCAAATATAGCAGGCTTGGTTCAATCCTGCGAGCGGTCCACGCTCTTGTGGCGCCGTAGCAGTTCGGTGCGGATGGCCGCCAGCTTGCGGGCATGCTCGGGGTCCCCAGCCCCACGAAGTTCCAGGAGCTCATCCCATGCCTGCAGGGATTCTTCGTGCATCAGCAGAAGTTGGTAGGCATGCTCGTCCCGAAGCGCGAGCATCTGGTCCCGCTGCTCCTCCGGTTCATGGTGGGTTCGCTTGTTCACGGCCCGTGGACATGGTTGCACTTCAAAGTTCATCTGATCATGGGCGTTCTGTTGCTGCAGGGTTGTCAACCTTTGTTAGGGGGGACATCAACGACATTTAAGAGGTCGCCGTGTGCATGCTTGCAGAGCTGAGCCCCCGATCAACAGAACTTCTCGCCACAGCGGTCGGCGTTGGAGGGACTTCCTGAAATGAAAAAGCCCCTCGTCTCCGAGAGGCTTTCGTGATCCCGCTGGGGCTTCCCTCGACGCGGCTGCCGCCTTGCTCGGGATGAACTTCTCGCCCCAGCGGTCGGCGTTGGAGGGACTTCCTGAAATGAAAAAGCCCCTCGTCTCCGAGAGGCTTTCGTGATCCCGCTGGGGCTCGAACCCAGGACCCCAACATTAAAAGTGTTGTGCTCTACCGACTGAGCTACAGGATCTTCCAATCGCTGGGCGACGTGTTACCGTCGCTCAACGGGAGCGCAAAAGTAACGATCCCATCGTCATCCGCAAACAAGGCAGGGATCACTTCTTCTCGATGATCGGGTGACGCTCGAACGGCAGGCTGCGATCGAAGAGGTAGCGATAGGTGGCGAGGGTCCTGTAGTTGACGGCATCGAGGTTCTCGCATACCCGGATCATCCGCGGATTGAAGTCGCCGATCCAAGTGAGGACGGTATCCTCGTAAAGGCCCTTGTCCACGATGTTCTTCTCTGCGTACACGATCATGGCCCCCTCGATCCCTTTGCCTTGGAAGGCCTTGGCCACACCGAAGACGATGCCGGTCATGTTCTTCACCGTGCCGCGCCACTTGTGCCAGAGGAACTTCAGTTTGCCCAGCCAGTTGAGGTCGCCGTTCACGTGACGGAAGATCTCGTTCAGCTCAGGCAGGCTGATGTACATGGCGATCGGCCTGTCCTTGTGCCTGACGAAGATGAGCAGCCGCGGGTCCATCACGGGCTTCATGGCCTTCACCACCTTGAGGGCCGTGGCCATCTCCATGGGCCGGTGGTTCTCGTGGTCCACCCACGCATCGTTGTAAATGGTGCAGAAGTCATGCGCGATCTGGTCCACTGTGCGGCCACGTGCATCGTGGATCAGGATGTCCGGGTCCCTGCTGAGCGAATCGTACTTGCGGTGGAAGATCGGCTGTGCAGGCACGCGCGCCGACCGCTTGAAGAACAGCTGGTTGAACCAGATCCGGAACCCGTAGCGTTCGAACAGGGCCTTGTAATAGGCCGGGTTGTAGTTGGTGCCGTAGAGCGGGGGATCCTCGAAGTTCTCGATGAGGAGCCCCCAGAACATGTTGCGATCGCCCAGGTTGACGGGGCCGTCCATCGCCTCCATGCCTTTCTCCATCAACCAGTTGCGGGCCGTGTCGAAGAGGAGGTCCGCTGCACGCTGGTCATCGATGCACTCGAAGAACCCGCAGCCGCCGGTCGGTTGCTTTTCGGTGTAGGCCGTCTTGGGGTTGATGAACGCGGCGATCCTGCCAACGGGCCGTTCGCCCGCATCATATAGCACCCAGCGCTGCACGGCGCCTTCCTTCAGGAGCTTGTTCCTGGCTGCATCGAAGACCTTCTCGATATCCTGTTTCAGGTGGGGTATCCAGTTCGGATCATTGCGGTAGATCGTCCAGGGCAGGCGCATCCAATCCTGAAGGATGCGTGCATCGGTGACGGGCTTGATGGTCATGGCAGCAGCGGGTCGCGGCGAAGGTCGTGATCTTCGTGCCCCGGTCCGAACGAAATTCGCACGATGGATACAGCCGCCCCGTTCTCCCCACCTGGCCATGTGGCCCTGATCGGCTTCATGTGCAGCGGCAAGAGCACCGTGGGCAGGCTGCTCGCGTCCCAGCTCGGGCTCCCGTTCCGCGATCTGGACCGCGTCATCGAGGAGCGGGTCGGCCCCCTGACACCCTTCTTCCAACGGGAGGGCGAGGAGGCGTTCCGCTCGATCGAACGGGTTGTGCTGGGTGAACTGCTTTCAGGTCCACCCGTGTTGATCTCCACGGGTGGCGGCACCCCGATGAGCTTCGACAACATGGAGCGGTTGCGTGCGGGTTCCACCACGGTGTGGCTGGACGTTCCGCTGGCCGACCTGATGCCGCGCATCGTCCGTGCCGGGGGCGACCGTCCCCTGCTCTTCGGCCTGAAAGGAGATGCCTTGAACGAGCGTGTCAGGGAGCTGCTGGCCGAGCGGGAGGGTACCTATGCACAGGCGGACATCATCGTGCAGGCCGCCGCATCACCAGCGGTCGTTGCCGAACACATCGTCCGGGCGCTGGAGGTGGCTCAATCCAGGTAGACCGCGTCCTTGCGGCCGAGCTCCACACTGATATGCTCCTGGGTGGTGGTGCTCAAGGTGAGGCCCACGATATCGGCCCGGATGGGGTAGGAGCGGTGGCGTCGGTCCACCAGTACCACCGTGAGCAGGCGCTTCAAGGGAACGGAGACCAGATGGGCGGCCGCATGCATCAGCGTCCTCCCGCTCATGAGCACGTCGTCCACCAGAACCACTGTCCGGCCCCGCAGGCCGTCCAATGGGACCGACAGTTTCACGGCCGCTTCCAGTGGCCGGTCCTTGTCCAGCTTCAGTTCCACCAGTTCCACCTCCAGGTCGGCGATGGGACCGAGCAACGCGGCCAAGCGCTGGGCAAGGGCCATTCCTCGCGGAGCGATGCCCACGAGCACAATGCCCTGTTCGGCATGGTTCTCCTCATGCAACTGGTGGGCGATGCGCTGCAACTTCCGCTGCACTTGCACATGGTCCAATACGACGGTGCGCTCGCTCATGACGAAGGCGAAAGTACATCGCGCGCTTCAGGGCACATGGAGCCTTCCAGTGCTGGAAAGACCATCGAGGGTGCTCAGCTGCCACACCAGCACGCCTTGGTAGTCGGAAGGTAGGGTTATCGATCGAGGACCACCGGTCACCGTGGTGGAAAGAAGGCTTTTCCCAGCGGGGTCGAACAGCTGCAACATTCCACCGACACCGGAGGTCACCTGCAGTTGACCGTCCACCATGCGAACGGTGCTGGTCGTTGAACGGCCGTTCTCTCCGATCCCGGTATTCACCAGGGTGACGGTCAATTGCAGGCTGTCCGTTCGCTCGCAGGCGTCCTGCACCACCAGCCACACCGCGTATTCACCCGGACCTGCATAGGTGTGCAGGGGATCGGCATCAGTGCTGCCGCTTCCGTCCCCGAAGTCCCACGACCAGGAAGCGGCCCCGGTCGTATTGTCCGCGAACAGGACCGTGTAGCCATCCAGATAGTTCAGGTCCGCTGCAGCGACCGGGTCGTTCACACCGATGTTCCATGGCGCATCGGGCGAGGCCACCACATCGCTGGCCATGGTCCTCACACTTTGGGCCTGTTCAGTGGTGATGCCAGCGGGGATATAGGTCGCTGTGGCGCACGAGCGGCGGAAGAGGGTGCTGGCCAGTGTGGATGCGGCGATGTAGCTGCCCAGTACATTGGGATGGCTGCCGTCCGTGTACAGGCCCGTGCCGGGGAAGGCTGCGCGGTGGGTGCGCCAGACCTCGCCAGCCGGGGCACACCAGCCATCGTTCGCTGCGGCCATCTCCACGTAGCTCTCGTACAGCCGCTGCTGCATGCCTTCGTAGGTGCACACGGGCGGGTAGAAGGCACAGTTCGCGGCGTCACCGTTCTCGCGCCCCCACGTCATGAGGTACACCACTTCCGCGCAAGGGGATGCAGCGCGGGCCTGCTGGGCCAACTGCGCGGCGTAGGGGAGCACCTCCTGAGCCACTTGTTCCGGTGGAAAGGCGGGGCGTTGGCTCTGTTCCTGCAGCACCACAAAGTCCCAGTTCCCCTGGGCCAGGGCGGCCTGTGTCTGTGCGTACGAGGTATGCCCCTCGAAGGTGTATCCCCCGGGGGCCACCATCTGGGTCTGCACCGTCTCACCCATGGAGGCGGCCAGTTGGGTGAACATGCCCGGCAGGTCGTTCGAGTAGGTGTAGCTGTTGCCGATGAACAGCACACGCGTGGTCTGGGCGCTCAACAGCGCGGGCAGCAGCAGGATGGACAGGACAAATGCGCGGTATCTGATCATGGTTTCACATAGCTCTTGATGTTCCCCGGCTTGTCCAGGTGCGTGCTCTCCGGGAGCCGCGTCCCCGTGTACTTCAGCACGCGGTCCAGCAGGTCCAGCAGTTCCGGTGTGAGCCGCTTGAACCGGATGCAGGAGCGGCCGGTATCATGCAGCTTCAGTTCGTTCTTGAAGGCGATGAGCAGGTCGTAGGGCATGATGTAAAGCGCCATGAAGCTCTTCTGGCTGGCCAGGGCGCACAAGGCATGTCCATCGAGGTGGAAGGTGGGCATGCCGTAGGACATGTCCTCCTGGATGCCCGGCCAGATGCGCCGGACCAGGTCGCGCACCATGACCAACGCATCGCGGCGGTCCGCTGGCAATTGGGCGAGGTAGGCTTCCACACTGGGTGCGTCGGACTTCATGGCCGTGCAGCTTTCGTACCGTGAAGTTCGGGAAAAGGACCGCAGCCTCATCCAGCCAGCTCGAACAAGTCAATGTGGTCCAGCCTTACGTCCGCTCCCGTGTCGAGGCGCAACCATTCGGCCTTGTCGCGGTGGAAGAGGTCAACGATGAGGCCTTCGCTGGTGCTGCCATCCACCAGGGTCAGGCGTACACGCTGCCTTAGGGTGGCCGCCGATTCGTAGCGGTCGTACAGGTTGCAGTCGATGGGCACGTAGACCGGTTCCTTCACCGCGCACAACCAGAGCTCCCGTCCAGCACGTGGCTTGATGGAGTTGTGGCAGGGCTCCATGGAGACGTTGGTGAAATGCCTGCGGAAGAGGAGCTCATAGTCCGCCTTGAACCCTCCGAACGGCGGACGGTCTGTGTTGAGCGTGTCGTTGAAGAGCACGCCCACGAGCTTGCCACCCGGCCTGCCTGCCGTGGCAGGTTTCAGGAGCTTGTGCATGTGCGCCACGTAGCGTTCACGCAGCGCGGGGTCCAGGGCACAGAAGAAGGTCTGCTCCAGGATGCGGTCGTATTGCCCTTCATGCTGGAAGAAGTCGCCCACGATCAGATGCTCCTTCGGGAAGTCGGGACAGCGGGAGAGCAGGTCCTTGAAGGGCGCGTCCGTAAGGTCAATGACATACACGTTACGAAAGCCCTGCCGATGCGCGTACTCGGCCTCCCACGCCCGCCCGCCTCCGGGGATGAGTATCTTCAGGTCCTTGTCCGTAAGCTGATCGATATACTCCTTCAGCGGAGTGGAAGGTGCACCAAGGTCCCAGCCGGTCTCGCCGGCGTGGTAGCGCGCTTCCCAGAAGTTGCGGTCCAGGTCCATGGGGTCAGCGCTTCACCAGCCGCACCACGTTCTCCACGTGGTAGGTGTGCGGGAACATGTCCACCGGCTGTACGAAGTCGATGCGGTAACGGTCGTTGAGGATGGCCAGGTCACGGGCCTGAGTGGCCGGGTTGCAGCTCACGTACACGATGCGCTCCGGGGCCAGCTCCAACAGGTGGCGCGTCACGGGCTCATCCATGCCAGCACGGGGCGGGTCGGTCACCACCACGTCGGGACGGCCATGCTGTGCCACGAAGGCCGCGTCCATCACCTTCTTCATGTCGCCGCTGGTGAAGCTCACGTTGGTGACGCCGTTCAGTTCGGCGTTCACGCGGGCATCGGCCACGCTCTCGGGCACCAGTTCCACGCCCGCCACATGCTTCGCCCGCGCCGCCAGGTAGAGCGTGATGCTGCCTGCGCCGCAGTAGAGGTCGTACACGTTCTCGGCGCCGGTGAGGCCGGCGAGGTCGCGGGTGAGGCGGTACATGGCAATGGTCTGTTCCGGGTTGGTCTGGAAGAAGGTCTTCGGACCGATCCGGAACTTCAAGGGCCTGCCACCGGGTCCATCCGGCAGCTCCTCCACGAGGTGGTCGCGGCCGTGGTACACCTGGACATCGAGGTCGTAGATGGTGTCGTTCTTCTTGGGATTCACCGTCCACAGCAGGCTGGTGAGTTGCGGGAAGGCCCCGAGCAGGGCGTCCAGCAGCCGCTCACGGGCCTCGCGGTCCTCATGCCCCACAGCCAGCAGCACCATGCACTCGCCCGTGGTGGTGGTGCGGATCAGCAGGGTGCGCAGGAAGCCCTGGTGTTCGCGCACATCGTAGAAGCTCAAGCCCTGCTGCCGCGCATGCTCCCGCACAAAGTTGCGGATGCTGTTGCTCGGCTCGGGCTGCAGGTGGCATTCGCTGAGGTCCAGCACGCGGTCGAAGCGTTGCGGGATGTGGAATCCCAGAGCGTTGCGGTCCGCGTGTTCACCTTGGGCGGCGATCTCCTCCGTGGTGAACCACCGCTTGTTGCTGAAGGTGTATTCCAGCTTGTTGCGGTAGTAGCGCACCCCGGGCGAGGCCATGATCGGCGTTACGGGCGGAAGCACCAGCCCACCCAGCCGTTCCAGGTTGTCGATCACCTGCTGCTGCTTGTACTCGAGCTGTTTGGGGTAGGAGAGGTCCTGCCACTTGCAGCCGCCGCAGGTGCCGAAATGCCTGCAGAAGGCGGGGATGCGATCGGGCGAAGGCTGCACGATGCGCGTGGCCACCGCCTCCATGAAGTTGCTCTTCTTCACCGTTACGCGCACGTCGGCCACATCGCCGGGCACGGCACCGGTCACGAAGACCACGATCCCCTCATGCCGGGCGATAGCCTTGCCGTTGGCGCCTGCACCGGTCACGGCGAGGTTCTCGATCAACAACGGTTCGGGGCGGGGTCGGCGGCGTGACATGGCCGGCGAAGATACCCGTAGTTTTGCCGCTCTACCCCTGCGCCCCGCGTCCTTCCTGCCATGGCGATACACACCACCTTCCGTACCCGCACCCAACAGGCCATCGAACTCGAGGAGCACTACGGTGCCCACAACTACCACCCCCTGCCGGTGGTGCTGGACCGTGGCTTGGGCGTCTTTGTGTGGGATGTGGAGGGCAAGCGCTACTACGACTTC
>Ga0315900_10001497_pt1 | contig 37339 bp, 34 predicted proteins | sample LakEriMetagenome_FD_203521 | JGI IMG/M metagenome (GOLD analysis project Ga0315900, IMG submission 203521) | Freshwater fungal communities from buoy surface, Lake Erie, Ohio, United States - Buoy 12 MA114 | ecosystem: Environmental > Aquatic > Freshwater > Lake > Lake biofilm | place: USA: Lake...
TTGCGCATCGAAATTGCCGATGTAAAAAAGGGTGTCTTTGGAACGGTCGCCGACAAAGATTTTTTCGAAGTGAATGGCCCCGTTGAGTTTGATTTCTGCGGCGCCGATGCGCACATCCACTTCCCATTCGCGGCTCAGGAAGGCAGCGAGTTTTCCTACGGCATACACCTGCACCGGCCTGCTTTTGATGAGCAGGGCCAGCAGACCGCTGAGCATCAGGAATGCCAGCAGTGTGAGCAGGAGTATTTTCCTTAGTTTTGCCTTCAATTGGTTTCAAAAATAGGCCACTGAGGCTGCACTGCGCTTGAATTCATCCCATATTACCATACTCGGCATTGAAAGCAGTTGCGACGACACGGCCGCAGCGGTGCTCACAGACGGCAAAATCCGCGCCAACATTGTGGCTTCGCAGGATGTCCACCAACAATACGGCGGCGTAGTACCCGAACTGGCCAGCCGCGCACACCAGAGCCATATCGTACCGGTGGTTGAACAGGCTTGCCGCACAGCCGGTATCGAAGTTACCGAAATCGACGCCATCGCCTATACCCGCGGACCCGGACTGATGGGCAGTTTGCTCGTCGGCGCCAGCTTCGCCAAAGGCCTGTCCATCGCCCTGAACAAACCAATGCTCGGTGTGAACCACCTCGAAGCGCATGTAGCGGCCATCTTCATTGAAAATCCCGACGCGCCCCTGCCCTTCCTTTGCCTGCTGGTGAGCGGCGGACATACGCAGTTGGTATTGGTGCGCAGTCCGACAGACATGGAAATCGTGGGCAGCACGCTCGACGATGCCGCCGGCGAAGCGCTCGACAAAGGTGCCAAGATGCTCGGCCTGCCCTATCCCGGCGGACCGGTAATCGACCGCCTGGCTGCTACCGGCGACGCCACGGCTTTTGCCTTTTCAGATGCCCATGTGCCCGGTCTCGACTTCAGCTTCAGCGGCATCAAGACTTCGCTCTTGTATTTCCTCCGCGATCGCCAAAAGGAACAGCCCGATTTTGTGGACGCTCGCTTGCCGGACATCTGCGCATCCTACCAGGAACATATCGTGCGCTACCTCTTGCGCATCAGCGACAAAGCCATCCGACAGTACCGTCCGGCAGCCATTGCCCTCAGCGGCGGCGTTTCAGCCAATTCCCGCCTGCGGGCAGCCTTCACCGAGCTGGCCTCAACATCAGGCTTACCGGCATTAATCCCCTCTTTCGCCTACTGCACCGATAACGCCGCCATGATCGCCATGGCCGGTTATTTCATGGCCAAAGAAGGCCGCTTTGCGGGTTTGGAGGTGTTGCCGTTTGCAAGGGGTGGGAAGTGAGGGGGAAACCCTAATTCCTTGAGTGTTTTATTTCGAATGGCGGTAATAGCCAACTGAGAGCCATTTTCATTTTAAAAGAGGAAACTTGGACGCCTTACTATTTATGATTGACCCTTTCATACCATCTGCGCAGATCTGCATCTTTTTCCACGAGCCTTAGCAACATGGAATTCAATAACTCCATTGCTTCTTCAACCTTGTCTTTCTGCATGCCAAAATCTTCGAGCACTGAAACAGTCAGGTCGTTGCTGTAGCCTTCATTCAAATAGATACGTGAGTTTTTCATTTGAACACGTCTATATGGAGGTGAGGGAAACATCTCCCCAAATTCAGCATCGATTTTTTGTTGTGTTGCCCGATCGGTTTCCGAAACATTGTTGAAAAGGACCTTAACCCTGCCCGGCGTTTTCGGTGCAAGACCGGCTTCGTAGCCAAGCCAGATCACTACATTACCCATAATTTCCAGACTCGTTTTGAAATTAAAGGAGCGGGAAGCAGGTGGATAAGACAATTTGTCCTTGTTGCTAAGCATCATCCTGAAAGCAGGATATCGCTCACTGAGAAATGCCTGGTATGCATTCCAGAATGCGGTAGCCTCGGGGCAGTGTTTTGCGTCTGGCATGCTGCAATATAGGGTGTGAAAATCTGAACAAAGCAATTGGGCCTTTAACACGTCGTTTGAGGATCCAGGCCTACAAATTGAACGATGAAGTGAAAATTGTAATTATGTCCGATTTTCCCGGACAACAATACACTTGATTTGAAAAAACAAGCACGACCATGTTTTATTCCAAAACTTGTATAAATTGCCCTTGCTATGGAAACTAATCTCACTTACAATACTGCTTTACTAATCGAAGTTACAGGAATTCAGGATTACGTATTCGGATCCAACCGCCTGAAGGACAATATCGGCGCCTCCTACATCATTGAAAACGCACTGCTGAACCCTGAACCAGAAAAAGGCGACATAATCCGGGAAATCGGCGAAAGTGTAGATTTCAAGGCGCATGTGCAATTCCAATATATCGGCGGAGGCAATGCCTTTCTTCTGGTAAGTTCAACGGAGAAGGCAAAGGCCTTTTGCCGGGTACTTTCGCAGAAGGCACTGGAGCAATTCCCCGGTTTGCGCCTGGCTTTCGGGATCAAGGACAAGTTCCGCACAGGCGAAGGGTTCAAAGAAGACCGTGCCGAACTGGCCAAAACCATTAACCGCATGAAATCGGGGCTTTATGGAGCTCTCACGCCCCTGAAACCCGGCATGGCCGAGGATTGCAGCTCAAGCGGCCTCGCAGCAGAGGTAAAAGACAAGTCCATAGATGGTGCCAAGGACGACTACATTTCTTCTGCCATTGCTTCTAAACGCACTGTGAATGACGATGCGAATAAGTGGTTGTTCAGAAAGTATAAGGTTTTCCTGGGTGAACAATACCTCTTCCCCACCTCATTCGAAGAGTTCGGACAAGAAGAATCAGGCTATATCGCGGTGGTGCATATAGATGGTAACGGGCTCGGCAAGCGTTTCATGAGTTGCAAGACCTTGGGCGAGGTGAAGAAACAGTCGGAAGCAATAGCCAAGGCCTTGGGAGACACCGGTCAAGAATTCATGAGTTACATCTGCAATGTAATGATGAATGACCTGAAAAATGGAAATTTATCCTTTAAAACCGATAAGAAAACAAAGAAGACTTATTTACCCATTCGCCCTCTTATTATGGCCGGTGATGACATCACTTTCGTCTGTGAAGGTCGTCTGGGGCTACACTTAGCCGAAAAATACCTGGAACTTTTCGAGAAAAACAACATTAAGGCCTGCGCAGGTATTGCGATCGTTCACACCCATTTTCCCTTTTCCAGCGCCTATCATCAGGCGGAAAAAATTATTGCCCGTGCAAAAGAACTGGCGAGAAGCAGCGTACCGGAAGGCGACAAAGAGACGGTCGCTCCATCCTGCCTGGAATTCGCCTTCATCACCGACAGCGGGCTGGAGGGTCATAATCTGAGCGCCTTTCATGGCGGCCCTTACCACGTTAAAGCAGGCCCAAACCCCTGGTCAGCGGTAAAGAAACAAGCGCTGGAACTGAAAGAACTCCCTGCCGTGAAAATCCACGCAATTCGGGAAGCCGTAAAAGGGCAAGATGCAGATAAGGACTATTTGCGACATGTTTTAAAATCATCCAAGACTGCTTATGAGCTACCCAAAAACGATGATAAATCGCAATGGAGAATCATCCACAATGCCATAGAAATACTCGATTTCTATCCGGAAATCCTGCTTACTGAGACCAAATCCACACAAACCCAACATGCTTAATCTATCCCCATGAAATCATATCATTTATTCATAAGGCTACTGTCCTACACTTCCATCGGTTCCGGGAAAGGTTCCGTTTATGTGGATCAGGAATTCTTAACCGATGCTTACGGCCTTCCTTTTATCAATGGCAACCGTATAAAGGGTTTGCTGAGGGAAGCCCTGCTCGAGTACCTGGAAATGACCGCGTCAGAAAACCCTCAGGACCTGGTCAATGCACTGTTCGGTAAATCCCAGACTCCGGATAGCCGTTCAGCGGCTCAAATCAGCCATGCGCGCCCTGCTGATTACGATCAACTTGTTCAGGATATACTGGCGCTGAAACTGAGCCCGGAGGTTGTTTCGAGGTTATCGGGTAATATCCTATACCGCACTAAAATCAATGACGATGGTGTTGCTGCAGACAAAACCCTGCGCAATATCCGTGTGCTCAATCCGGGCTGGGTTTTCCGGGCAGACGTATCACTGTACGATGAACAGCAGGCAGAAAACCTTAAAAATGCGGTGAACAGCCTGCGCGCATTGGGCAGCCGCCGGAACCGGGGCAAGGGTGAAGTACTGGCCTGGCTGGAGGAACAGCCTTCACAGGACACAGAACAACCTCAAAGCACGGGGTTGCAGGAACTATCTGATACCGCAACATACGAACTCCACTACACCCTGGAAATGCTGGATCCGGTGGTGGCAAGCGGCTCGGGCACCGATATCAACACCCTCCACAGCCTTGATTATATCCCGGGTAATATGCTCTGGGGTGCCATTGCATCCGCTGATACGACAAACATAAGCGCCTCCTTGTTCAACAACCCTGCGGTTCGTTTCCTGGGAGCCTTTCCTACCTTAAACGGAAAACGTGCTTTCAAAAGTCCGCTTTCCTGGCAATGGAATAAAGACGTTTCCCAAAAAGACCGGGAGGTTTACGACATGTTGTTTGCCACACCAAAGGAAGCAAACTACAAGACAATCGATGGCACCTGGGTTGAGCCGTCTGAAGACAACTCTTACCAAAAGGTGGAAGTTAAATTGCGCCGCAGCTTTCACACTTCAAGGCAGAAACACCGCGCCTCCGGACGCAGCGAAGACGGTGAGATTTTCTACAAGGTGCAGCTCGCTGAAGGGCAGAAATTTACGGGTATCATACAGTCGCCGGGTGCCGCGATGAAGCAAATTCTTGAGCGGCTCAGGAACAAGTCCATACTCCATTTTGGAAAATCGAAGTACGGCGAAAACGGCCGGGTGGCGCTTCACCTTGGGGATTTGAAAGCAGTCACTTCAGACCAGGATGCGCATGCTTCTGCAGATGGACAAACCATCGGCATTTATTTCCGCAGCCCGGCCCTGTTCCTGAATGAAAATGGCTTCCCGGAAGTCAGCGTGAACGCCATAGCCGCTTATGTACAAGAAAAGCTTGGATTGAATAAGGCACCGACTATCATTGAAAACTACCTGCGCCCCACACAATTGGAGCATTTTTCGGGCGTAAAGCGCAGTAAAACAGGCTTATGGCCGGCTGTGGCCATGGGTTCAGCCCTGAAGCTAAAAACCCAGGAAAGCGTCTTTCCTGCAAAGCTCAAAGCCCTCGAAAAGGAAGGTCTGGGCGAATGGACGCACCGCGGTTATGGGGAAGTAAGCGCATTATTCCTGCCCGAGAAGCCTGCCGAAACAACTCCGATCAAATTCAACAAAAAAACTGAGGAAAAGAAACCAGATCATTCGGAAAGTCACCAACCCCTTACTGCATTCGGGAAGAAAGCGAAACTGGATATGGCCATGACCGCAGCAAAACAAAAGGCCGTGAGCGCATTGGCAAGCGAAAAACATTACTTCAAAGACTTCAGCCGCACGGGGTTGGGCAATTATATCCTGCTTTTCAGGAATGTGAAGGATGCTGAACAGCTCAACACAGCATTAGAGCACCTTGGCAAAATTCAATCCGGCAAGAATCTGCAACCGGAGTTCAGAAAAAAAATGCAAACGAATGCAGCGGGCGAAGCCTTTGAATTACACCGCATTTACTGGCTTACCCTCCTGCGGCTGAAACAAAAACAAAAGAAAAAAGATGAAGGGAGGAACAAGCAATGAGCAAGGAACAGCTAATCGGAAAAGCAATACTCAGTGCGGTATTGTACAATGAGTCACCCTTGTTGATGGGTGCCGGAGGCGGCGATTATACCGACAAAATCATTCAATTGGTGGAAGGTCGCCCTTACCTGGATGCAGAAAGCCTGGGCGGTGCGTTGCGCAGCCATCTGAAACAGTATTACGATATACCACAGGATATCCTTGACATAGTCTTCGGTACGGAGCTGGATGGAAAAAAACAGCAAGAAGAGAAGGAGAAGAACCAGAAGAATAACAGCCAAAGTCACCTGCGTATCAGCGACGGCTTCCTGTTACCGGATTCCCAACCCGAAATCGTGGTGTTCGATGGTATCTGCATCGAACCGGACTCAGGCCTTGTGGCGGACGGAAAGAAGTACGATTACGAAGCGCTGGCCAGCCGCTGTGGATTTGTGCTGAACATGGAACTTAGCATCAGGGACATGCACAAGGAAGCACAAACGGATATGCTCAAACTCCTGAATACCATAGGGGCCGTGTTTGCCTCCGGGGAATTCCGCGCCGGTGCCTTCACACGAACAGGTTATGGCATCCTGAAAACCGAACAACCTGCGGCAATTCAGCGCATTACAGCAGGCGATGCATGGAAGAACTTCCTCGATCACCGGAAAGAAGCAACCCGTCAGTATTTCACAAACCATCCGGAAACAAGCAGCGTCGGCATCGCCTGGCTAACAACCCAAGCCAACCCGGAAACCTTTGAAACGTTTAAAAAGCATCCTTCAGTAACGGAAAGCATCACCGCTACCTATATGCTGCGCGATACCCTGATGAGCGGTGGCGGCAAGAAGTTATTTCAGGGTGGAGACAGCAAAGACAGCGACAAGATCATGACCGGCTTCAATGGGCAACCCTATGTTACCGGCAAGGCACTCAAGGGAGCGCTGAATATCCTGCAGCGGCGCATTCTGAATGCACGATTTGATGAAAAGAACGAAGTAAAACAGATTATCGAGCATATCAACGGGCTCGTTACAGAAGAAAAGGTAGCCAGCGGAAAACAGGTAAAAGCTTCGCGCCTGAGTCTTCATGGTTTTGCTGTCGATAAAAAAATGGCCATTCCTTACCTGCGCGACCGCGTCGCGATTGACGCCTTTACAGGCGGCGCCTTACCCGGAAAGAAATTTGACAGCAGTCCGCTCGTAGCCCTGCAAGTTGAAAACAGACCACAAATCCGCATTACCCTCACCCTGCAAAACCCCCATGATTTTGAATTGGGTTTGCTGGTGCTTTGCCTGCGCGAACTCGGCTCGGAACGCGCGAGCCTCGGTGGCGAATCTGCACTCGGGGCAGGTATCCTTGAGCTGCAAACGTTGACAATAAACACCCATAAGAAGAAAGCCATAGAAGAAGCTTGGGTAAACCCGGCTGCTTACCTACAGAACATTCAAAAACCACACGCCTGATATGTCACAACAGGAACGAAAAATCGAAATAAAAAGCTTCGAGCGCGTGCGGGGTATCCGGCCGCTGGAAGCAGGTATGGACCTCAACCAGCTTATACCGCCGGCAATAGATTATGCGCAGGGGTATATCTGCATTGAAACATGGAACGGCATCTATTGGGGGAGAGCAGATGGAGGTAAATGGATTTTCGAACATGAACCACCCATGGATACGGCAGAATTACACAATGTTCAGGTGCGCGCCTTCAATGGAACAAACGAAATCTATTGCATCGTGGGCAACCGTGGGATCCTAACCCGCAGCTTGAAACGCGTGGAATCCGGTGGAACAGAAATTCCCTGCTTCGAAACCGGGTTGATTTTACTGAATGGCGCTCAGGAAGCGGGGAGGCAAAATGGTTTCAGCACCTACCGGCACAAGACCGGGGCCAGCGTCACCCTGCCGGTATCCGGCAAGGCTGAGCATACAATAAAACTAAACGTATGCTGCCTCTGCGCAGAACATACGGAAACCGGAGCCCTGTACATCAACGACCAAATGTATTTAAACTTCCAATGACCATGACACAAAACAAGATTAAAACTACGCTCAGCAAGCAGGGTAAATTCATATTTTTTACCAATGCCAAGGGCGATCGGCAATCAGCGAATGCCAATTTCTCGAACTTACCCGATGAAATACTTGGCAAGGAGGTGGATGCCTATCAGGAAGGCAATAAATTAACCAAGGTGATTTGGGAGGGCAAGGAATATGAGCCGTTGAATCAGGTCAATACCGGAAAAATGGACTCCAACGAACAGGGCAATCGGCTGCCCCACCACAACCCTGGAAAAAACCGCCGGCCCGGGAACCAGCAGCACCATACCCAAGGCAACCGGCAGAACAGCTTTCCGAGCAACAACACCCAACTGTCGCCTGCCAGGGCCCCCTATAACTTCATACCACAACCGCTGCTTAGGGCACCGGTTTTGTTGCCTGAAACCAAACCCGAAAGATTCAAGGCGTTCGACCGCTACCTGCCCGACTTGTTGAGCGGCAGCATTTCCTTTGATTGGGAAACCCTGACCCATGCCTTCTTCGGGGGGCAACATAAGAAAACGAAAAAAACCTTCATACTCAATGGCAGGGCTGTAATACCTTCTGCCAGCCAACGCGGCTTGCTGCGCGCTGCAATGGCCATCGCTTCGCATGGCAAGTTTGGCCCAATAGATAAGGATAGAAGATTCTATTATCGATTAAACACCAATGTACCAGCTGAGTATACAATCAAAGCCGGTTTGCTTCAGTATGAAAATGGAAGATACACTATTTATCCCTGTAGATATGAGAACGTAACACAATCAATTGACCTAGACAGCTATACCTCTTACGGCCCATCAGGGGAAGTAAGGGGGATACGCTACGGTCGTTGGACGGACGGAAATGATTTCATTGTCAAGCCATTAAGTGCAAAACAAGATCAACAAAAAATCTGGCGTATCAATGTTCCGGACAATTTGTCTGAGAACATTGAATTAGACGATACCGACATACGAACCTTTAAATATGACTATGAGCTTCGTTCATCGGCTTTCTCAGGAGGGCCTGCATTCAAAAAATACATGGACCTTGTTGCCTTAGCGAAAGAACATGGCGCAATTCCCGTCTTTTATATTCAAGATGCTTACCGTCGTATCTTCATTGGCAATACCAAAGGGTTCAGATTGCCTTACTCACAATCTTTGGATGATTTGATCAATAGAGGATTTCGGTCTGACGAAAATGGGCTCGACTTTGCAGAGGGAATTTTTGGAACCCTGGATGGACCGGATAACCAAGCCCAACGCGGCCGAATCCGAATAGAGAACGCCTATGGACCAAAAGAAATCGAACTGGAGGCACCCAGGAACCTGGGTATCCTCTTGTCGCCAAAACCCTCCTCGGGGCAACTATACCTGGAACAACCGAAAGGCGTAAATACGCGCAAAGAGAACCAGAAGAACTACAGCATGGCTGATGCCAAATTACGCGGTCGCAAGCTGTACCATCACCGTATATTCAAAAACGGCAACCCAGATTACTTCACCGATCGACCCAATAGCATGCAGCAGGATTTAAACAATATCCGTACGATCAAACCTCAATCGACCTTCCATGCCAGGCTGCATTTCATGAATCTGTTACCTGAAGAACTCGGGGCCTTGCTTTGGGTGCTTGACTTGCCTGAGGGTTACGCCCATAAACTGGGCATGGGCAAGACGTTGGGTTTGGGTAGCATGAAAATCAACAATATTCAATTGAATGTTTGCAATACAAAATCTTTGTATGAAAATGTATTTGATGAATCAGGGGAACTTGCTTTGCCGGAAACCAGCACATTTAATCAGACTGATCAAGAATTCAAATACTACAAGCAGTATTTTGAAGATTTCATGGTAAAATCTTTAAAAGATTTGGGCGATGAATGCGAAAAACTCTGGAATGCAAAAAATATGCAATATTACAAAGCCATGTTGGATACCACAGGTAAGGACCAGGCTGATTGGCATCGTAAAACCAACTACATGGGCGGAGTTAACGAAAGAGACCATCCGGACAGGGAATTATGGAGGCAAAAAGCCGTTCTTCCGCATGCGTTGTTTGTACGACAAGCCACTGAAGAACCCTTCAGTGGCAATGCTAACCCTTACGCTTAAGAAAAGGATCTGTCGAGCGTGCATTACGGCATCTACCACAGCCGCGACCTGGACGGGCTTTCCTGCGGAGCCATTCTGCGCCACTTCCTCCCGTCAGCGCGCCTGTTTCCCTATGATTACGGGCAGGAAGCGCCGCAAATCATGCCTGCAAACGGGCAAACCGGCAACGACGTGCTTTATATCTGCGATGTCAACCTACCCATGCCGCAAATGGACACTTACCGGAAACAATTGGGCAAACTGGTCTGGATAGACCACCATGTATCAGCCCGGCAGGACTACCTGGCCTATACCGAACAGCATCTGGGGTGGGAATATGTGTACGACGTAAACCGCGCCGCCTGCGAACTGAGCTGGAAGTATTTCAGCGATGCCCCACTGCCTTATTTCCTCGATTTGATTGGCAGTTGGGACGTATACCGGCATCGCAATACCGCCTATTGGCAAGATGAAATTGCACCCTTCCAATATGGTTTAAGATCCAGGTGCAACCGATTGGCAGATTATCCGATGGAACTGTTTGCCGACGACAACTTTGGCCGCAGCCTGGTTCAAGAACTGCAGCGTGAAGGTCGGCCTATCATGCGCTATATTGAAAAATCGCACACCGTACTGGCCGGACAAGCATTTGAAGCCCAGATTGCCGGCTTTCCGGCCATTTGCATCAACCAGCGCGGACTGAACGGAGACTCCTTCAACGCCTGCTTCCGACCCGGTCGCCACCGGCTCAAATGCGCCTTCGGCTTCAATGGCAAGGAATGGGGGTTTAGCATCTATGCCGGCGATGACCAAATCGACTGCGCTGCCATTGCAAAACAATTCGGTGGCGGCGGGCACAAAGGCGCTGCCGGTTTTTCCGTTAGCCAGCTTTCACAAGTGTTTCCTCATTTAAATGTTTGACCCTTGCCAGTGGTTGAGCCGCCTGCCCCGACAGTTTTCGTCGGGGAAACCTGTCCGGTTTGCCGTTTCTTCCTTGGTGTACACTATGATCTTTGACCCTTGCCGGTGGTTGAGTAGTGAGTCCACCATCGCTGTTTTAAAACCCGTCGAAACCCAATCAACCGCCCTATCCAATACTACTTTTAGGTGCTTTTGCCCCAAGGCTGCACTCGGCTCAGAAACATCCTGCCTTATTCGTTCTCGCCGGTTAAACCATCATTCATCTAACCGAATTACTCCTTAACCCACTGTTTGAAACGTAACCTTATGGCAAACATCGCACACCTGCTCAACCAATTAGAACCCCGTGTGCTGCGCTGCACCTTTACCTATACCGGCTCTTACCGCGACAAGCAGGGCAACAGAACACAGGGGGCTGTGCGCATCCCTGATTTTTGCGGGAGCATGTTGCGCGGAATTTTCGGTCGGGCATTGCACCGGCTGAACTGCAGACACCATGATGGCAACATGCAAGCTTGTCCGGAACTAAAGACCTGCGGTTGTTTGTACAGCGAAGCCTTTGCCGCAGCCGGCAACCGCGATTCGGCCAAGGCTTTCGTATTGCTGGCGCCCGACTACGTGGTTGAGCGCCCCTACCTGCAGCCGGGCGAAAACCTCGTTTTCGGTCTGGTTTTCCATCCCGCCTTGGAACCCATGGCCAGCAAACTGATTTTGGCAGCCTGTTCCATGGCCGACGAAGGTTTTGGCAGCCGGCAAGCGGAATTCAGGGTCGACGGGGTGGAATGGATCAAACATGCCCGCAGCCAGCCCGATTCCTACGCACCAGGTATTTACCGGCTCAGTATTGAATTCACCAATCCGACCGAGCTATGGGAAGGCGAAGTGCGCAGCAGCGTAAGTCTGGAGAATATCTTGCACTCCACCGCAGGCAGGGCCATGATTTGGAGCGGTGCAATGCCTGATCATGCCCTTTTGAACCAATGGCTGCGCCCTGCTGCTGAAGCGGAACCTGTTTATGCCCAATGGGCGCTTGCGGAGGGGCTACTCATGGAAGCCGAGACCGGAGAAAAGAAGATACGCCCCAAGGCATTTACAGGGGTTTACCGCTGGAAAATCAGGCAGCCTGCCATGCAGGCCTTATTGCCAGCATTGCGCTTATTGCCATTGTTGGGCGCCGGCGGAAGAACCACCCGTGGCATGGGCAATGTGCGCGTGCACATCGAACCGGCATCGATTTGATTTTCGAATTTTTTCATTGTCAGGCGCAACCGGCTCTAATCCTTTTCAGACGGGTATTTACACGTGTTTCATATCCCAAAACGACTCAGAAGCCAAGCCATAGAAAATGCGAAAATCCCATTTTGAGCGTCAGTCTATCCGGGATTTGCGAAAATTCGCTTTCGGGCTCTTTGTAACATATGCAATATCAACACGATACAAACACACAAAAAGGCTTTTTTTCGAAAATGCCCCGGCGAGCCTGGTTTTGATATTCGTTTTCGAAAATTTATTCCTGGATAACTCACTCATAATCTTTGCATTGCGCAAAACCAATCGCCACAACTCCGCGATTTGGGTATTACAAAAAGAGGGTTTTGCGAAAAAATGTGGGAACAGCTGTATATTCGCTTCAGGCAAGGGCTGGAAGTCAATGCCTCGCGCAGGGCAAGTTGCAGAACCGAACAAACAGCGGGGGCTGCACGCGCTGCGTGCATGAGCTGATTTAGACACGTGTGGTAGCGGCCATAAAATCCATTGCGGTTTCGGCTGCACGCGCTGCGTGCATGAGCTGATTTAGACGGTTAGAACAGGGGTACCTCTTCCCCTTCCTCCTCCGAACGGCTGCACGCGCTGCGTGCATGAGCTGATTTAGACCCTAAGGGCTTCAGAATGATTAATGTTTTTTCCATAGTATGGCTGCACGCGCTGCGTGCATGAGCTGATTTAGACACATCCCAGTCGACTATTTTAATTTTTATTTTATTTTTGGCTGCACGCGCTGCGTGCATGAGCTGATTTAGACAATTTTATTAGGGTTTAGTATTGAGAAATACTCAATTTTGCTTTGGCTGCACGCGCTGCGTGCATGAGCTGATTTAGACGTGAGGATTTCACCGTCTTCACCTGCGCGTTTAACGAAGGCTGCACGCGCTGCGTGCATGAGCTGATTTAGACACTGTTTAGTATTAGTCAACAGTTGTTTTAAGATGGCTGCACGCGCTGCGTGCATGAGCTGATTTAGACTCTTTTTGGCACTCCGCTTGGAATGCCAACGCTTCTTCTTTGTGGCTGCACGCGCTGCGTGCATGAGCTGATTTAGACGATTGGCGGGCATCTTTCAGCCCGAATCCGTACTCTTGGCTGCACGCGCTGCGTGCATGAGCTGATTTAGACGATACCATGTACCCTTGCCTGCATCATCGAATGATCTTCGGCTGCACGCGCTGCGTGCATGAGCTGATTTAGACACATCGCGTTTTTTGGAAAGCGCTTTAAGCACTTCGTCCGGCTGCACGCGCTGCGTGCATGAGCTGATTTAGACGTGTCACTTACCATCGGGGGCTTCACTCCGAAAAGTGTGGCTGCACGCGCTGCGTGCATGAGCTGATTTAGACTGATGGACTTTAAAAGGGTGCGAAGGTTGTCCATTTCGGCTGCACGCGCTGCGTGCATGAGCTGATTTAGACCTAGCTCAGACATATGTATACGTATCAAGTCCTTTCGTATAGGCTGCACGCGCTGCGTGCATGAGCTGATTTAGACTCCACTTGTCTCCGCTTACAAAAATACCGAGCTCTGGCTGCACGCGCTGCGTGCATGAGCTGATTTAGACTTTTAAATGAATTTCTAGTTTATTTTCCTTTTTTTGGCTGCACGCGCTGCGTGCATGAGCTGATTTAGACATTAACCGTCCTGTGTTTTCCGACAGGACGAAATGGCTGCACGCGCTGCGTGCATGAGCTGATTTAGACAACGGAAGGCACAAGGCCTTCCGTTCTTATACATAGTGGCTGAGCGCGTCGCATGCATGCGCTTTAGTGGTTATATGTAAGCGACAGGCCGTAAATGGTAACCCTACTGCTCAAATTTCATCCGCCTTGTGATCCACCGTTCAACAGTTCGCACCTCTGGTTCCAGTAGGTCAAGTGCTTTCCTTGCAAACCCGCAGATATGCCAGGAAATGCGCATTTGGGTTGCTGCTGCGCCTGTAATGAGCGATTAACAGTGCACAGCTTGTCGTGCCCTTGATGCTATACCTTGAAGAGCCCCTCCAGCCATGTTACGGAAAAAGCTTCCTGGTAACAGGGGCGGATATCGGGTTTTCCCGAAAGCAAAATGTGTATGTATGCACTTCCTGCTCAAACCCCGCACAGAACAACTCAGGTAATGTGAATTCTTAAAGGCGCGATTTGGCACTCAGTGCATCCAGCTGCTCGGATATAAACTGCTCAAAATGCAACAAGGTTTCGCCCCTGCCGATGCGCCAATATTCCGGATACTCAATGATGCTTAACTTGAGGTTTTCTGCTCCTTCCTTCAGGTGCATTTCGTTGTTCTCCCTGGCCAATACCAGCGCTGCTCCGGCTACCAATCCGCCGTACTCCTTCCTCACAACTTCGAGTTTGTTCAGGTTGTTGGTATCGAATTCACCCGATTTACACTCCAGAAAAATGAGCTTTCTGCCTGCTACATTCACAATAACATCTATTTCATTGCGATTATACCGACTCATGACATCAAACTTGATTTTTGTATTCCGGTGCACTGAATACGCGCCTTTCCATTTACAGGCTGCATGGAAACCGCATATTCCTACCATCCCCCTTCGAGCAGTAAATACCGCCATTGATTGCCTGATATTTCAAACAGTTTCTCAGCTTCGATAAACCTGAAGGCAATCTTTTCCCTGGTCCACGTGACATCTACTGCAATATCCTGCTGTTTCTTTCTCACCTTACAGCTTATCTCACCTTACAGCTTATCTCACCTTCCGCGCGTTTGTTGTCACTGATTTCTTTCAACCGGTTTCTAATACCCGGAAATGACCGGAACATCGAGATGATCTTCAATGTACTTGTCAACAGATATTCTTCAGGAGCATTTGATCCTATGGCGAATGACATGGTACCGGACAAACTGAGAAATTCTGCCGTCTTAAGCTTTACATCCGCAGGTTCTGAAATATTTAAATCGGGCAATGAAATCAGCTTGTCACCTGCTGTGAAGTAAAACGCCCGAATGGCTGGAAGTGCTGTTTTCGCCTCTGGTTTATCCGGATACTCCGCCAGCAAGCCTACTGCCTTCATCACACCCCACGACATAGGCTTTGTTCCGCCGGTGAGATTGATATACACTGTATCTTCCCGAGGAATGGTTTTTATCAAACCCGCAACCACATCAGCCACTGCCGGGGCATCAAATGGAGGAATATCCCAATACCCATCAATCAATATGCCACCTCCGCCTTCCGATTTCCATAACTTTTTCAAGGTGTCTACATAAGGTTTCGAATCAGCAGAGCCAAAGAAATAGAATCGATCTGCAGGAAAATGCTTCATGCCCTTGTACAAGGGGATGAGCTCCTTTGAAACCACCAATATGTGATGCGTTGCCATTATTCAAATTTAGTTGCATTTATGTCCTGTAATACAAGACATGTCATAGCTTGTTTTGCTGCCAACGATGTCAGCCAGGCCTAAAACCAGCACCCCCGTTCGTCCGGCAACAGCCCTGCTTTTCTCCATCCATGAACTGAACCTGGCCTGGCAATTGGTGGAGAAGCGCGAGGCGGCGGGTGGCGCTGACCGAGTGAGTGTGGAAACCTTCGCCAAAGACGCCCCTGAGAAACTGGCTGCCCTCGCCGCCCGCCTGCAAGATGGAACCTATGTACCTGAGCCCTATCTGAGCATCCGGATTCCCAAAAGCCATAAACCGGGAATGCGCACCCTGGGCCTCCCCAGCGTGGCCGATAAAGTTGTTCAGCAGGTGCTGCTCAATCGCCTCAACCGCATCGCGGCAAAAACCTTGCTTCCCTGCACCTATGCTTATCGCCCCGGCAAAGGTCCGGTGAAAGCGGTTAAACAGGCACTGCACCTGCTGGCACAAAAAAACCAGGCGTGGATGGTCCGGGCCGATATCGATAATTTCTTCGATGAGATTCCGCATTCCTTGCTGGAAGCAACCCTCCTCCGCTATACCGGTTCGGCGGCTTTAACCGGTTTGTGCATGCTCTTTGTGCGCATGGGCAATGTGGACCAGGGGCAGCGCTGGAAAGACCGCACAGCCGGAATACCCCAGGGAGCCCTGATCAGTCCGGTCATCGCCAACCTCTTCCTGCACGGGTTCGACCAGGCTATGACCGCCTCAGGCTTTGGTTATGTGCGCTATGCCGATGATCTGCTCTTCACCGCTGCCGACGAAACAGCAGCACAGGGCATATTGCAAACCGCCGCGGAATACCTGCATGAACACTATGGCCTTCGGTTCAATGCCGATGCAGCCGTTTTACCTGCTGCGGAGGGTTGCACGTTTCTCGGGGTGCACATCAATAGCCAGGGCATAAACCTGCCTCAGCAGAAGCATGCACAACTGGTGCAGCGCCTGTACGCTGCATTGCAGGCCGATGGCAAAGCGCTGCCGGCAGCGCATTGGAAAGAAACGATGGAAGGCATTGCGCGCTATTACGGGCGCCTGCTGCCGGAAACCGTATTGCGCGAACTGGACCAAAGTGCCTGTGAACTCCTCGCCAAGGAATGGGTGGCGTCCGGACAACCAGGTCTGAACAAAACGCTGCGCAGCACCCTGGGTTCCCTTGCCTGGTGTTCCCAATGGTTCAACAGCGATCCCTCCGCGGGCGTAGGCTTGATCCGAAACAAAATCAATACGCTACAAACCCGGCAGATCGCCGGGGAAAACACCCGGAAAATCGCGTCACGGAAGCGGTTCTATGAAAAACTCTCCGATCAGCACAGCGAGCTGGTAGTGCATACACCGGGAACATTCTTGTCGGTATCCAAAGGGAAAATAGTTGTGAAGCAAAACGGCAAGGTATTGCAAACCCTGCGCGTGCAAAACCTGCGGCATATCACCGTGCGGAACCTGGCAACAGGATTCAGTGGTCAATTCATTGCCCTCTGCGCTGAGCAGGGCATCAGCCTCCATTTCGCACAGGGAAAGAAGCACCTGTTCCTGCACGATCCGGAACAAGACGATACCCGTTTGTGGGAATTGCAGCTGCGGGAAAGCCGAAGCCCATTGGGGGCTGAAATCGCCCGGGAGCTGGTGTTGGCCAAGACGGCAGCCTCCGCCCATCTGCTGCACTATTTCCTCAAGTACAAGGGCCGGAATGCGGAATACCGCGTAGCCGCTGCCGGGGCCCTGACCGCCATTGGCAGGGAAACAGCCTATATCGAAGCCCTTCCTGCCGCTGCCATCAACACCAATATACTCGAACTCACCGCAGCGGAAGGCCGCGCTGCTCAGGCTTACTGGACCGCCCTCTCGGCGCTGGGCGGCGAAATACCCTTTCCCGGCCGGAGCGGACAAGGGGCAGGCGATACCATCAATGCGATGCTCAATTACGGCTATGCCATCCTATACAACCGGGTTTGGGAAAGTATTCGCGCCGTGGGTTTGCATCCCGGCATTTCCTTCCTGCATGTGCCGGTAAAGGGCAAATCGACCCTGGGCTTTGACCTGATGGAGCCTTTCAGGGCCCAGGTGGTTGACAGGGTTGTATTCGGCATGGTGCACCGCGGTCAGGTAAAGACCAGCGATGGCCGGCTCAGCGAGGCCTTGCGCAAGCAATTGGCAACGGCCATCTTATCCAGATTGCACCGAAGGGAAATGTACCGTGGCAGCAGAAGACCTTTGGAGACAATCATCCGCATGAATTTGTTCATGCTGGCAGACGTGCTCAAAGGAGAAAACAAAAAGTTTAAACCGTATCGCGGCAAATGGTAAACAAAGGCAAGCACACGCATCAAAAAGAATACTGGTTGGTCTGTTATGACATCAACGACGACCGCCGGCGCTCGCGTATTGCTTCCCTCCTTGAAGCGCATGGCAGACGCGTGAACTACAGCGTATTTGAACTGCTACTGAGCCTTGACAATATGACTCGGTTGAAGCGCGTCTTGCTCGCACGCCTGCGCCCCGAAACAGACCGCCTGCATTTCTATCCGCTTTGTCTCAAAGACTTCTGCAAGGCCGAACGGCATGGCCTGCCTTATGGCTCAGAAGAAACCGAAACCATTTGCAGTGTTTGATGGCATGTCCGGTAGATCCGGATATGCAGGCCCTTGCTTTGACCCTGTAAACAACCAAACAATCACCCACAGTAACGCGCATTTTTTCTTTCTTCCAGGTGCCGCCTTGCTTTGACCCTGTAAACAACCAAACAATCACTCACCTACCACCATGAAAAAGAACTTCGAAAAATGCCCGAGCTGCACAAACACAAGCAAAGATGATCCGGTCTATCGCTGCGACCATTGCAACACGATTTACTGCACCGTTTGCATCCCTAAACATGCTTGCAATAACCCGCGTTGCGGCAAACCCTGGACCGATTGGGGTTTTGTATTCGACTTCAGTACCATAGGGTACATACAACCGAAAACATGAGTATTCGCTGCGACTCACCGGGCGGTGGTTGAGCCTGTCGAAACCATTTTAACCGATCGCATTTCTAAATCCGATTCCTGCGAAACACCGGGCGTTGGTTGAGCCTGTCGAAACCATTTTAACCGATCGCATTTCTAAATCCAGACTCCTGCGAAACGCTGGTCGGTGGTTGAGCCTTTCGAAACCATTTCAAATGATCGAATATCTAAATCCAGATTCCTGCGAAGCATCGGCCGGTGGTTGAGCATCGAGGCTGCGCTCGCTATTTTAAAACCTGTCGAAACCATCAACCGCCTGCCCCGACTCTTCCAGTCGGGGGAAACCATGAGCTGCCTGCCATAACTTTTTCATTCGGGCAATCCATGAGCAAAATGGCCGCTCTCGCCCCTGCAATGATCGCAGGGGAAGCCTCCTATGGCTGCGTCATAAAATCCATATTGGAAATACATATCCCGGCATTTCGACCGCGAACCCAGCCTCGTGGCTGCATGACCGGGTTTCACCCTTATTACAGCACCTTCAACAGATTTTCTGTTTTGGGATCCCTGCGCCCTCCGAAGAATTTGTCGAGCACTTGCCGGAACACCGAGTGGGCATCGGGGTCTGCGATGGCGAAGAGGGTCATGCAGGAACGCAGTTTGAGGTCGTCCGGACTGCCGAAGATATGGGTGGCATTGGGCGGCTTCACCTGTAACAGGGCCTGGCTGATTTCACGCAGGCGAATCCCGAGCAATGGATGTTCCAGGTAGGCGCGTGCCTCGGCCAGGTCGCGGATGGCAAAGTATTGGGATGTCTGGCTATGGCCCAGGCCCTGTATTTGCGGAAAGATATACCACATCCAATGGTTCTTTTTCCTGCCGGCCTTCACTTCGCGCAGGGCTATGGCATAATCGTGTTCCTGTGCTTCGATATAGCGGTCGAGGCCTGTCTTCATAGCACAATAATACATACTCGTTTGACACGCAAAACGCAGTTTTCATGCAACTTGCGGGCGCACGTTTTCAGCCTCTGGTCTGGTGTGAGTGGTCGTCGCCGAATTTGATGCATTTGCAATCCATGACCGCCTTACCCGTGTCCAACCGCCAGGCAGTCTCAATGAAGTCATAGCCGGCAAGTTCGTTTTTCTTGTAGGGTTTGACCGTTTGGGTTCTGGTGATGGGATCAACGCTTTCAATCAGCATTTCATCCTTGGTGATATCGAAATGCTTGTGCAACAAGGTCAGACCGAATCGTTTCAGGGCATTGTGTTTTTTCAGTACCTGATAGATTTCATCCACGAGGGGTTGATCCCGATCGCTCAGGGGTTGTACCTCCGAAATGTCCAACAGGTCATTTCTGTTATTGGCGTTTTGCAGCAGTGGGTGCATGGCGTGGTTGTTTGTTTGTTTTGATGCTTACGCTGGAGCGTTTTCAGCTTACCGCAGCAAATCTTTCTATGGCGTCGCGATTTGCCGGAACGACGTTGGTTTGAAACCGGCCCATAAACCAGTTTCCCCGATCTGGCTGCAGCGAAACCTGAAAAAAGAGAGCCTCAGGCGGGTATCATCAGCCACGGGATTGCTCCATCAAGTCGGGCACGCGGCGCGTGCGGCCCTGTGAACGAGAACAAGCCCAACAACCGGAACCCCCTCGAGTCTAAATCAACTCAAGCACGCTGCGCGCGCTGTCATGGAAAAGAACTCTCCACTCGGAACCGCAAACGGGTATAAATCAGCTCAAGCACGCTGCGCGTGCGTTCGTCAGCGCACTTTGCCACGTGCGTGCTAAAGACCCCTTGGCGTCTAAATCAACTTGAGCACGCTGCGCGTGCGGTCTCTTTTATATATTGTCATGATAAAATTCTTAGCAATACTGTCTAAATCAACTTGAGCACGCTGCGCGTGCGGTCCGACACAATCGTTTACGGTGTTCCAACGGAAGTTAGTCTAAATCAACTTGAGCACGCTGCGCGTGCGGTCACTTGCCCAAGCATCCTCAAATTCTCTGCTGGCCCGTCTAAATCAACTTGAGCACGCTGCGCGTGCGGTCGACCAAAGAGCCTGTATGGGCCTTCGGTGAGAAGGGTCTAAATCAACTTGAGCACGCTGCGCGTGCGGTCGTCTACCGCAAGACCCGCTTGATTGCTCTGAGCGGTCTAAATCAACTTGAGCACGCTGCGCGTGCGGTCACGGGATGAAGCGGGTAACATTATCGGGTGCCGATCCCTGTCTAAATCAACTTGAGCACGCTGCGCGTGCGGTCCAAGAAATGGAACTATGCCAAAAATGTGCAGTTGAGCTGTCTAAATCAACTTGAGCACGCTGCGCGTGCGGTCACACCACGGACACTAAAGGCAGACAGGCTATAGTCTAAATCAACTTGAGCACGCTGCGCGTGCGGTCCCATTGGTTTTCCGTGGACCCCAACGTAAACGACACCATGTCTAAATCAACTTGAGCACGCTGCGCGTGCGGTCTCCGCTGTTGATGCGGATTGGCCATTGGCGCTGCGCGGAGCCTGGACATTCCACCCAAGCCTGTAGCGAATATAGGATCGCCTCAGCAATTTTTCGCAAATCTTGCTTTCCCTATATCCAAAATCCGTGCGTTGGAGGTTCTTAAAATGCGTAGCAAATTGGCAGTCAATACCATACAACGATAAATGTTTTCGAAAATGAAAACCATTTATTGCCTTGAACGGGCATTTTCGAAAAAATGGCGTAAATGCTGTTTGCATGTACTTGAATATCTACGCATTGCAAAGAGACGAAAATCCATTTTTCGCAAATGAAATGCACCAAATGCCCCTGCAGGCGTTTTGCGTAAAATCAGGGAAGGAACTGAATAGTGCCGAAAAGCTGAATTGGAAGCGCCAACGTAAAGCGGATACGGCTTTGCGCGCGTTGGGCTGGGATAGGATAATTTTCGAAAATCAAAAAGGGTAACATCATTTCGAGGGAATGTATTTGTACTGAAGGAGCCAGGCAGGCAGGTTTCTAACTGGAAGAGCAGTCTCACGTGCAGAATTGCGTGTAACACCTCGCTGCTCATCTACCCGCTTTAAACCTGTCTGGGGCTCATGACTGTATCAATGCAAGCGATGATTTCCCCAACTGAAAAGCCCGGGCAGGCGTGGTCAACCACCCATTTTCACCTCATTGATATCCCCGCAAAAAAGTGATTTGGTTCAAGGCTGGGCAGGTTCCGACAGGTTTACAACCGCGAGGCTGCGCTCGCGGTTGTAAATAGCGAGCGCAGCCTTGCTACTCAACCACCACGTTTTCACTCCAAGAAAAGCTCCAGCATAAACACGTACCGTAAACCGGTAGGTTTTTCCGACTGAAAAAGTCGGGGCAGGCAGGGCTCAACCGCCACGTTTTCACCCTTTGCCATGCAAACCGCGGAAGAATCACAACGGTAGGTTTCGACAGGCTCAACCACCGCGTTTTCACCCGGAAAATCAGTCTGCCGGTTTGGCAGACTGAGCAAAGGCATGCAGCCCCTGAGCAAGCAATTGCGTTCCTTTATTACAGAGCTTATCGGCCAGCAAGCGGTCGCGCGTTTTGAGCAGGTAATGGGTGGAAAGCCAGGTAAGCGCATGAACCAGGGCATATTCGTTATTTCCCTCGCTCATGATGGCACGCCGGAGCAGGTCATTGAGCATGGTTTTTAACTTGGGTGCAATGCCCAGGTCGGCGATGAATTGCAATGTCAGGTTCTTGTCCAGAGGTCGGGAGATGGCCATTTTTACCTGCTGTTCGAGTTGCATGTCGAAATTCAGGGTTCTAAGCGTTATGCGTGCAGCAACTTCGCAGGGATTGAAATCCGATCCGATTTCCGGCCAGAAGTCATAACATTGTGTTTCGAGCTTGTTTCCGCTGTCGGCCATACGGCTTTGCAGGAAGATGCGGTAGGGATGCGTGCAATGGTGCAGGCTGTAAAATACCATTACAAACTTCTGTACACGGTCATTCGCACCCATATTGAATGGGAAGCACTCAAACACTTCCCCACCGGGCAATACACCACCAAATGCGGCTGCGACGTCAATCTTCCGTGTTTGCGCCAAAGCCTTTATGATGGCCTGCCGGTACGGGTTGTGGTTGCGTGGCATCCAATGCGACTCAGCCAGTCCGTAAATCCTTTCCGAAGGTGTATCCTTGTCAAGCAACAGCAGTTGCAGATCCGCATACCGAAGTACGCCCTCCAATTCAGCAAGAAGTTGGGTATTCAGATGCAAATCGAAGCTTTCCATTTCTTTTTCCAGACGCCCGAGGCCCCACGCTTTCCCACCGAGGTACTCTATGATACCGGTTTTTCTGGGAATCCATACATGGCAATCAGGCATCATCAGCATCACCTCATCCTGTGTCTTGGTCAACAGGGTTGCTTCCTTTATTGGCAAGCGGGTGCAGCTCAGTTCTGCTGCGTAGATGCGTTCCAGGTATTGGGGTATATCGGTTACATCCAATCCGAGTGTGGCATGCATGCTGAGGCTATGGTCGGTTATGCGCATGACACAAAACAAGAAAAGGGATGTCCGGAACATCCGGACGGTTCAACACATTCGAATTTTGCGCTTTAGGCAGAGACGCATGAAAAGAAGCGCCTACTAAATGCGTCCTTGATCCGTTAAAGCAAACAATTCTTCATGGATTTTATTGATTATCCTTTCCAGGCTCGGACGCACATCCTCTTCAAAGGATATTTCCTTTATCTTCAGATCGCGTGACCGCTCAATAATATCGCTGTTTGAACGCTCATCCAGCGGATAGTAGCGGACAAGCGCTGAATGTGAAAGAAAACCACCATAAAGCTTTCGGACAATCTCCATCTTATTTACATCGCTCGGAAACAATTTACCCGACTTACACTCCAGAAATATTAATTTCTTACCGGTATTCAACAAAATATCTACCTCATTTTTATCTGAGTCCTGATTGTTGAATTTGAATATGGTGTTTCTATGCACCGAGAACTTACCGGGCCAATCATAAGCCGCCTTGAAGACGATATACTCCCACCATCCACCGCCCAACAACAGGTACTTCCATTGCGGATGCTTGATATTCAGCGGAACGGTCAGGCCCTCGCCGCCGATTTTTACCTCAATTTGACTCCATGACATGTTGCATGGCTTCGCCTGATTATTCTCCCAGGCTATAAGGTTCACAGTACCGGTCTCCGGAAAAAACGGCTTGGCATCTTTCTTTTCCTTATCGTTGTTTTTTTTAACCTTGCCAATGTATTCGGCTGTTTTATGGTTATAACTGGTAATGTAATGATTGATGATAGCCTTTCTATAACCGGGATGGTGATCAAAGAAAACTTTGATGGAATACGCCAGTTCAACCATATCTTGTTCCGGTTTATCGTCCACATGCAATTCAAAGTTCTTATGACCGCTCAGGCGCAACAATTCGGTAGTGCTTAAATCGGTCCGGGTATCCACGTCGTATTCAATAGCAGGAAAAAGCAAGGAACGCCCCTTCTGCGTTATGTAGTATCCGGTTATGTCCCTCTGCGATTTTGGGTCCGCTGAACTTTGAAACAATCGTGAAAAGAAACCGGCCTTAGCTTGTGGCCTGGCCAGCATATCAGTGGCAACAACGGCGCCCAATGCCATCGGTTTCGTTCCGCCTGTAAGATTCACGAATACTTTATCGCCTGCGGGTATGGTTTCAATGATAGCCTTGATTACATCGGCGACATTCTTGACATCATCTGCCAACACGGTATATTCTGTATTTACAATGCTACCCGTATTTCGCATTTCCTCCCATAAACTGCGTAAAATCCCAACCTCACGTTCCGTTTCTTTGGTCTTAACGAGATAATACTTATCCGCCAGATAGCGCTTCATGCCTGTATATATCGGTGCCAATGCGTTCGACACCAGGAGAATATGATGTGTGGTCATGTATCAAATCTACACCCTGAATTAATTGAATCAAATACCTCATACTGGAGTTATTAAGCAATTCGATGGCAAGACTTCGGCTAAAAGCCCTGTTTATCGGACACACCTCTTTTAAAATCAAGGATTTCGTCCGAATCTTCCGGACAAGCGCCCGTTTGATTTGCGGTATGCGAATCAGCGACACCAACACCATGCAGCAGAACTTTGAATCGGCAGGCGAAATGCGTCAGAAACTGAATCTGATCTACCAGGCAGAACTCGCCTGCACACGGATACCTCTCGATGAAGCCCGGGTCGTAGGCTCGGATCGCAACAGTCTGAGCATTGCCGCAGGTGGCAGTGTATATGAGCTGCCTCTGCGTGTTGGCACCATGATGTACCTGAGTCAGGCGGCCTGGGGTAAAGCCGATTACCTTGAATTCCGGGAACGTTGGCAACTGCGACGAGACGAAAATCTGGAGGACGAAATAGAAAACGGCATTCGTCGTGCCGGCCTGCACTTGTTGGTTAAATATGCCGGTACAACACACGAACAAGTTTATGGACTGATACCCGGTAATTTCGAATTTCAGAACCCAAATGAATTCAGGGATGAACTGTTCGGCAGTCTCATGGCCTCGGATTTGTTTCAAACTTCCGGCGGCAAGTTTGGGAAATTGAAAAACGGTGAATTCTGGGAGTCATTCCCAATGCGTGTACTAGCACGCGGGCGTATGGACAAAAACCTAGTGGTGATATATGGCCTGAACAACGGCAACAGCTCATTCCGCTTGTACTTCAGGCGATCCATCATCAGTTGCGCCAATCAACTCAGTGCCAAATCCGCAGATTTGCGCTGGAAACACAACAGTGCCCTGAGTCCTGCTGCCTTTGCCCTTCAAACTGCAGAAGAATCACAACGCTTCGCGGAAGCAGAGGAATTTTCCATTCAAAGAGCCATAGAGCAGTCACTGGAAAGGCACCTGTTAGAGGAATTCTTTCATCGATTGCACACGCCTGTATCGGTAAAACAGACGCTGCACAGTGTATTGAAGCGAGAGATTCAACAGGAAGGCCGGAACGAATTCGCCCTTAGCCAGGCGATGACCTGGCTGGCAACCCACCGCTATGGCAATGGTCGCGATCTGCACCACGCGGGCATCATGCGTACAGGTGGCTCTGACTTATTGACCAAACCACTGGCCACGTTGCTTTCAGAAACTACCACTCCCGTGCCCTGTGAATACGGTGAAAGTTATGGCTGGCTATTGCCCGGCAGACGCTAAACCTCAACCATGGGCGGCAATTAATACCGGCTCGTTTCTTCCGTCGTTGTACCAGACCCTGCGGTAGCGATGCACTACTTCATGAAACACAATCATGTAGGCCCATACAGCCATGGCACCTGTGAGCATTACTTCATCTCTCCGGCCGTCAGCCGCAACAATGTCAGCAGCATTTTTACCTACCAGATGCACGGCCTCAGATATAGGTGTTATCAGCACATTACGTCCCGCTGTAATGGTCATTTCACAACCCTTGTAAAGGGCTTCATTCGCAAGACTCAGGTCTATAGTTGTCATTGAATTGATTTTTATTTAGTTTACGATTATTTGAATGCATTTTTAAGGAGGCGGCAACGGATGCCGGGGCCATGATCAGAAACCTGAACAAATTCTTGCCCAGTTATTAGGTCTCGTTCTTTGCTAACATAAAAATCATCATCCCGGCTGTCAGCGATTACATAAAAAGGCTTCTTTTGCTTATCATATTCCCATACCTCGTCAATCATCTGGCGCGGATACCAATCCTGATTAAGATCCTCCGGATCAAATGGAATCACAGCTATAAACTTCACAAATCTGCCGGAGGCACGAGTAAGATTAAGCATCCTGGCATCATAATCTTTGTTTGCAAAGGTGAAGGTTTTAGCATCAAACGCATGAAAAGAACCGGTATCCGTAATACACAGAACATCATATTCAGCTGTTTCCTTATTTGCACCTATTGGAGCGATATGAACGTTTGAATAAGATTTAACATATCCGTGCTTTCCATGTTTCATATAGTGCATCATGCGCCATATTACCAAACTCTCGAAATAATCAGCGAACTTAACATAGCCTGTAGTATCAACGAGATACGCATTATCCATTTTATACCCATTTAATTTGAATACTTCCTGTAATTCATCACCATAACCTGAGAATTCCAAACTTTGTGATTCTTGATTTTCAACTATTTCTGAAATATGGTTAAATAATGATTTTCTGACGTTCGATGCCAGATTATCAAAAACACTTTTCCTTATAGAAGATTTCGAAAACAGTTTATCCCGAAGATTCATTTTCAGGAGCCATGCTTCCCATTCATCTACCTTGCTCAGGAAATACTTCTGAAATTCAGTACCACTGCTATTCAATATGAGCTTCAACCCTGCCAAATCAACATGTTGCAAATTATCCATTCTATTCCCCATTACTCCCGCGAGTCTAAACAAATACTCCCGAAAGGTGGGGTTACCCATAAGATCAACAACCTCAGTTATCTGACTCATTTCTCCCTCTGAAAACATTGAAACACATTTCCCATGGTGTACAGTATGTCCGAAAACATTTAATAGTTCCTCAACATCTATATCTGTGTGCATCCTAACGGAAACCTGTTGTAAAGGTCCGTACTTACTAAAAATCAACTGTATTTCACCGCTCTCGGGGCTTGCATAACAGGCCATGTCCGCAATTCCCTGCTCCTGTCTGATACGCATGGCATTCCATATTGCCAGCTGGTGTGGCTTGAGCCCTCCACCCAGATTCCAAATAACAGCCTGTTGGCCCGCTTTTTCCAGTAATAGTTGGGTTAACTCAGCGATATTGGAACCCGACTTATCGCTGAATTTCAGCGGTTCAAGACATTTTATGTTACGCTTCTGAAAAACGGTATTTGCGCCTTTTGACCATTCGTTTTGACAGGCTTTTTCGCTTTCCAGAAAACAAAATGCCTTCACTCCCAATTGTAATGCCGGCAAAACATTGGCAGTATTTTGTTCTGTTGAAACACCATACATGGTGAAAGGAATTTTATCCAGCATGGTATCAAATATAGATATATTTCATTCAATCCAATCCTGAAGTACTTTTTCCGCAACAAGCGGGCTCATGCTGATATTCATGAACGCGTCATTGGTAACTGTCACCCAACGTTCTTGTTGAAAAGTATGGGTATGGCGCCGAATGAGTTCACGGTAGATGGCCTCATCTGAGAAGAGCAGAGCTCCACCTTCACCTGCACTGAGTGCTTTACCTTTACCGAAGCTGAGCAGCACGAAATCGGCATAAGTTCTCCAGTTATTCGAAAAAGGGAAAATAAGGCTCGCATCCACCAGAAGCTTTGGATAGGCTGTGTAAGAAAGTGACTCCTCATGGATGCTGCCGGGGGTCCAAATACCGAGCACGCGATTTATTGCAGGTTCTTCTTCTGTGCGAAGTCCGGCAAAATCAGCACATGCTTGCATTCCCGGCCAGGTGGAACCGTGAAAACTACCTATGTAACCGCGTTCGGCAAAAAGCCGCATCAATGCCCAGGCGGCCATCGAGGCTGTACCGGTTAAAAAACAGTACGGAAGTCCGGTAGCACGTTTCAGGCGGCTCTCCAATTCCAGTATCGGGGCGAAGCGATAAGTATAAGCCATAGAATCAGAATTGGCTGTTATTTGAGAATTCATTGATCCTTCGCCGTAACATGGCTTCATCGATGATGCCGGTTTCGGGATTTACAAGATCGTTCAGATACCAAGGATATGGGTAGTCAGCCGGTGCATCGGCCCACGGCAGGAATCCGGAAAAAGAAGTCATCTGTATGGCAGAAAGTGAGCTGTAGGCGAAGCTGTTTCGGTCGTTCCCACAGCGGAAATCGCGCGCGCTGTTCAACACATTGGCTCCGGTGAGTATGCCATGGGTCAGCCGGGCATGGTTGAGAATTTCCGAAATTTGTCTTGGGGTAGCACCTTTCTCATACAAGACATGACTTGCTTCCAGCAGATTTGGGTCATCAGCCTTCAACGATTGGGTTCCGAGCAGCCATTTCTCCGTAATCGGGAAGATGCGGGCCATGTCTTCCGGAGTGGCCTCCAGCATGGGAATGGTAATAAATCGGTTGATCAGGGCCGGATCGAGGTGCTGCGGCGTGTTCGAAGCCGCTATGATCAGTATTTTCCCACGCAGGTCTTCGCGGGCCGCAAACTGGAAAATGCTCTTGAGATAGTGCTGCGAGACGCCGCCATCCAGGCTGGCTGCGCTGCGCTTGGGAAACGCATTGTCAATTTCGTCTATAAAGAGACATACCGGGGTGAGGGCTTCAATAAGGCTCAGGGCATTGGCCAGCCTGGCTTCACTTTCTCCCACCCATTTCGACTTGATGCTGTCGCTGAGTTGGACGAGGTTAAAACCGGCCTCGCGTGCAATCGCCGATGCAATGGTTGTCTTACCGGTACCGGGAGGGCCTGCCAGGAGTAAGGCTCGGGGCGACGATGTATCGCCATTTCTCAACTGCGCTGCAAATGATCGCAAAACCCGCTTCACGGAACTCAGTCCTGCCATATCATCGAAGCCGGTTTGGGTTGGCAGTATTTTTAAGGTGTCATCAGAAATCTGCTCGATCAGAGCCTGTTTCTTTTGAAGAATATCCTGTTCTTCCAGCATCCGGCCACTGCCCTTGCATGCACGGGAAAGATTGGCAATATCGGTCAGCTTGAGTCCAACGGATAAACGAGCACCCGCCTCCGCATCGAAGTTCATGGCAGCAAATTCGTCCGGACGGCCAGCCAAAACTTCCAGGAAAGCCTGGTATTGCGGTGCAGCAGGAAAAGAAAATTCCACATGGTGGGTGGCACCCTTGATGATGGCCGGGAGTCCGGTAAGATCTGTGCTGATCATGATCAGACGGTTTCCGTGCCTGCGCACTGCCGGTTGGGTGGAAATATCGTTGAGCGTTTCGGTCACAATCCGCTCTTCAATGGATGGGCCATGCCCTACGCTCAGGTGATGCGTATAATCAACCACAATCGCCACAGGAAAGGCGTGTTTGCGGTTGGCAATCACCTTAAAGGTTCGGAACAACTGGATCACCTCCACGGGAGAGATGTCCGTTTGCGCCAGGAATGTATTCAAGCGAAATTCTTCCAAAAAACGCCGCAGGCTTGGATACCTGGCTGCCGATTCGTCGTCACGGTAAACCTGTAAACCTGTACTTCTGGAGTAGCGCAACGCAACCATACCCTCCTTGAAGAGGTACTCTGCGATATACTGCGGGGTAAAAAACACATCGGCCCCGGATTCATCCAGTATCAGATCGAAAATATTGCCGTGGCATAAAATCGACTGATGCCCGGCCTGTATGGCGTTTTTAAATGCTTCCATGTTCCTTATTGCTTGTTGAGGTTATCTTGTTTGGTGAAAGGGTTATTGCCAGATCCGGTCAGATAGGCTTCTGCATCGCGCTTTTCAGCACGTTTTGATTCTGTCGCAACCGGTGTTTCCTTTTTCCCACCCGAGAGAATTTTCCGCAGGATACCCTGAGGCTGGTGGTGTTTTACAGATGTGGGCTGGTGGAGTATGAACCCTTTCCCGGCAAGGTGTGCCACGATTTCCTGCATCTTGTTGTTGCATTGATCGTGGTTGCAATCGTAGCCATCCAGGTCGAGCATGAGTTGCAGGTTCTTGTCATTCCCGAGTTTGGCGACAACCGTCAGGTTGTGCTGCTCCTTGTCCCGAACCGTGAACTGATAATTGCCCGGGGCGCGGTGGTGCTCGATACTGTTTTCCGGTATAAAACCCAGGTCTTTTGCTGTATCTCGTACAGCTTGCTGGAGGTTTTCAAGTTCCTTATGCGCAAATGCGAGGGTCAGGCGTTCTGAAAAAGCCGCTTCAGGCAGCTGCATGGCGTCTGGCAACAGGTCAAGTGCCGCGCCCAATCCGTTACCTGACAAGGCCGCAAGCCGGATGACGGTATCGTTGGCGTTGGGATATTGCACTTTCAGATGCTCCAGCGAGGCATCCAGCTGCAATTTCAGGGCGGAAGGTGCCATAGATCCGGATCCCGTGGCAGCGCGCAACCTGGCAGCACTCGCTTCGAGTTCTTCAAAATTGGCCGTAATCCGGGCATCGGTACGTTCAATGGCATTGAGTACGGCCGCCCGGCAGGTTTCGGCAAGTGATTGGCGGTTGCTGGAAACGTCAACGGTTCCTGTGGTGAGTTCGCTCATGGTAGTAATGTATGTGGTTTGGGTTAGTTTAGAATTTCAGGTTATCGGTTGGATCTTCTTTCAGAATATCTGCTATTTGCTCTTCGGCACGGGCTATTTCCTGTGCGGGCGCAACGGGAGATGGCGTGACATCTGAAGGATCGGGATCAGTTTTGGGCGCAGGGTTGGGCTCCGTTTCGGCGGCCGACTCTGAGGTCACCCGGGTAGTAGTAGCATTGCTATCCTCTTTTGCCACTTCCGTGCGCAGCGTTTGACCCAAATGGTATGCCAGCGCTTGCTCCACACGGTCGCTTGCATGTTCAGCCAATCGCAATTCTGCTTTTTCAGGTTCTGTTGCCATCACCATGTCTTTGTATTGCAAATCGTACTTATAGCAATTAGCGGCTGCCTGGTCGAGTTGGCGGCGCTTCGCCTTGATACGCCTATTCAAAAGCTGGTAATGAAATGCATTGATCATGGGTTTAAATCCGACAAAACCAACGACGATTTCAAGCGCGGCGAACATGAGGGCAAGAAACTTGAGTGCATTGGCATTGTCTCCGCCTTCACTGCCAGAACGCATAGCACTGCCGGAGTCAGATTGATTTAGTATTTCATTTACATTAACCGAACTACTCCCGGCTCCGGCAGCAGGCTCAACTGAAAATTCGGAATTCTTGTTATTCGCACTTTCATGCAACATATAACCTACCCCGCAGTAGGTCAACAAACCGATTAGCGCGATTACACCCAATAAATGAACCTTGAGTTTACCGGTAATCGGATTTCTGGTAACTATGCTTTTTTCGTGCGCAAAATAACCCAGAAGTATACCCACGAGTGTCAACATGGCTACGACAACCATTGCACCCAACTGCTGCCCTTTTCCAAGCAGACTGGCTACTGGTTGATTATTCCATATTGCATTGGCAAAACATAGTCCGATAATGGCAACCACCGTAAAGTAGGCCATCCAGATCTGTCGTCCGGTAGGGTTGCCTCCATTGTCTTCAATAAACAGCTCTATTCGTTGCAGCAACCTGTTGTACACGGTTCCGATGCGTGCGAAACGGGCGGCAAATTGATGCGCCTTGAGACTAATGTTTCTCATATTGAAGTGAGTAGTTGTTGTCATAGGGATGGGTTAGGTTGGTTTTGTGTTATGGGTGACCGTTCGATTTAAATGCGACGCCAGCACTGGAGTAAACTTCAGGGTTGCGCCCGAATATTGATTCGAGATCAATTGCAGGATTAGGGCGGACAACAGCAATACGTGTGTCTGTCGGTATGGATTCAGCCTTGAACCAATCGGGTTGACCCGTCGCTTGAACGCAGTCGCTCAGAATCAGTAAGGTTTTAGCTTTTTCCGCGCAAGCCGGAGAAGCCAACGTTTGCGCAGCCAAGGTAAGCGCATTCCGCAGGTCGGTACTGCCTTCGGTCTTTGGCCTGCTTAAGACTTGAAATATTTGTGCCGTGACAAGCGAGGCCTGTGCTTGTAGCGCGTTTTTACGCTGCCTATTGACGTTGTCGATTTCCTGGTTGTCGTAAAAATTACTCCCTTTGACTTCCAAACGAAGGGCCGGAACCACGAATACCCCTGTCTCCTGCCTTAAGCTATTCGCCTGAATGTACCCGGTATATATTGTACCGCCACCGTGGATAGCCATATTTACAAACAAATAGTCAATATCCTGCTTGCTGATACGACCAAAACTATCTGTAGATCTGCTGATATCGTAGAGCAAGAAAACAGCCTGTTCCTGGCCTTGAACAACCTTAGTTTCCGGCTCAGGTTTGTTCCCACAAGAGGTAGCCATTATAAGGACTGTGCCGGCAGCGGCCAGAAGGTTGCGGAGGTTGCGTTGGGTTTGCATGGTGCAATGTTCGTATCTGCTTGTCCGGTTGTTCAGGACATGTTTTGAGTTTTCCATTTGATCTTTCATGTAGCGTTCAACTGTTTGGTTTATTCCGGTGAATTAGCCCGCATGGAATGCATGCCATAAATTTTCTCACCTTTCAAAATTCAGTTTGCCTTGTCCAATAAATCAGGACATGTGCGCACTTTCTCCGCAGGCTTAGGGTTCGCATGTTGCTGTTTCTCAACTAGATTCGGATGAATGTATAGTTGATTGATCCTATTCTCTTCTAATCGCTGCGTTTAACATCCCAGGCATCAGGATAATACCATGATAAGAAACTTGCATTTGGATTGTCTTTTGCAGTAATTTGAGTATGGCACGCGCTCCCGAAGAGACCGTATTGAAATACCTGTATGGTATAATTCCGGTTGGAAAACAGATTCAAATGGCAGATATCATCAAAGAGTTGAACGAGAACCTTCGTCGGCTTGATTTGAGTACTATAGACTCTAGAAATACAATTGGGCTAAAGCTAAAAATACTACGAGACAAAGGAGCACCCATCATGTTTGGCGGTGATCCGGACGATGTAAAAAAAGTGCAACAGGAATTTGGCTACAGACTTGGCGCCAGAAGTTATACCCGTTTGAACAGTGACTTCTTACTGCCCATCGATTTGCGGCCGGAAGAACAGCAAATCTTTATGGAATCCATTGAGACCATGCTTAGCCTGGATTTTATTTCAAGTGTCAAAGAGTTGAAGAGTTTGCTTACTAAAATAAAGGTACTCGGTTCCACACAGGTGGAAAGCAGGGCAGTAAGCCTTGACGTGAACTACACCAGTCTGAGGCGTGAAGATGGATCCTTTGCCAATCCGCTTGAACATTTTGAAGGTTTGCTGAAGGCAATACGCACCAAGAAAATACTTTGGATCGAATACCGCGATTTCAAGGGTGAAGAATTCAAAAGGTACTTTCAACCCGTTCATATACGCGAATCAGGCGATCGCTGGTATCTGTTGTGTTATGATATCGACCAGAAAGACCTCAAGTCAGATCCGAAATTGTGGACGCTGGGCTTTGAAAGGATACTTCGATTCAACCTGGTCGAAGATCGACGTTGGATAGATTCACTGTTTTTCAACCCGCATGAACACTTCGCCGATATTGTGGGTGTAGGCAGGCCCTGGAATCAATCGCCGGAGCCGATACGCATCAAAGTAAAAAAGGATTCTGTCAAGTATTGGCAGACCAAGGCCATACACTCCAGTCAGGAAATTAGTCCCCCGGATGAAGAAGGTAATGCCACCATCACCTTCAACTTGATTCCGAATAAAGAGTTTTACGAAATCCTGTATGGGCAATCAAAAGACCTGCTGGATGTAGAGCCTGCAGACTTATACGAGCGTTATTTGCGCGGACGAAATTAAAGATGTAAATTGTTCAACAATGTTTGCGGATTACCAGCGCCAAATCTCTGGCAGCATTTCCGAATCCATGCTGTATCAGCGCTTCAAGAATTTCAACCATCCGGGCTTTATCATACACAAAACCACTGTCATTCGCGAATCGAATCAGCTTATCAAGTTTTGCAGCATCTTTTCCCTGAACGGCGGAATATAGCGCGGTATCCAACAGGGTCAATATTTCGCCTTTGGAAAGTGTATTTCCATTGTAGAACATTTCAATATATGTTTCCAAAGAGTGCCTTGCGGCAGCCGGAAAAACCAAAAGGGCCACAGAGGCATCGTCTCGTATCTCGTCCAGGTAGTTGTGCTGAAGTTGTTGGAATGCTGAATCTTCTTCTGAAATATCGGATAATTCCATGATATGCTGTTCAAAATCTGGCAACTCGTAAAACCCATCGCTTGCGAGTACCACCAAACTACCCGGATCACAATGAAAGCAGTGAACCACCGGGCTAAAATCTTCACGTAAGCCTATACAGTCAGACAACACTGTGCGATACCGCGGAATACCATTCACCATGTATGGGGTACCATTGAGCATAATACGCTCGCTTCTTACCTGATCTTCAGTCAGCAGCCTGAATCCATTTGCGGAGAAAATGTAAATACGCGAATCCCCGGTACTGGCATACCACATAACGAAGTTTATTTCATTAACTAGTACCACGCTCAATGTCGAAAGCATTCCATACACACCATCGGGTCCACTGCGCAGCCTGGCATTGGCGTATAACAGTGCATCGAGGAGATCTTTCTCCGGCTCGTCAGAAATGCTCGTAAGCCTTTCCATCACATATGTTTTTGTGAGCGAGGAGGCTTTCCAATCGCATGGCGCACTGCTCACGCCATCGGCCACCAGGGCGAGCGTATAGTTGGTATCAGCAATACGGACTATACTGCTCGAATCGCCACACTGCAGTTTCGCAGGGTTCTTTAAACTGAAATGCAAACTTTTCATTTTGGCCCTCTACTAAATGGTATACCGAATATAGTGGCGAAATTCTCGTTGTTATTCTGCGTATCATCAGACAAATGAATTATAAGGACAAAAACACGTTTCATCACTCATATCCCGGCACTTGAAGCCAGAAACTCTTTACACCAGCGCAGATGGTAAATACACGACTAAGGCTGCTAAAGCCGTTAAAATTGCCTTCTCGGCTTCCAGCCTCACCGCCCCTCAAACCCCAGCCGCATCCCTCCTCTTTCGCCACTCAACACTCCATTCTGCCATACATGCACGCCATTGACGAAGGTGCTGTGTATGCAGTGGGAGAATACCGTGCCTTCGAGGGGCGACCAGCCGCATTTGTAGAGCAGGCTTTCGCGGGTTACTTCGGTGCGGGCGTTCGGGTCGATCAGCACCAGGTCGGCCCAATAGCCTTCGCGGATGAAACCGCGCTCCCGGACACGGAACGAAATGGCCGGATTGTGGCACATCTTTTCCACCACCTTGGCCCGGCTGATGCGGCCTTCGCGTGCAGCTTCGAACATCATCAACACCGGATGCTGGATGAGCGGAAGTCCGGACGGGGCCTGCGCGTATTTGCCGTTCTTCTCTTCCCGCGTATGCGGCGCATGGTCGGTAGCGATGATGTCGAGCCGGTCGTCGAGCAGCGCCTGCCACAAGGCCTGGCGATCCGATTCGTGCTTGATGGCCGGATTGCACTTGATGTCGGCTCCGTGCCTGGCATAATCGGCGCTGTTAAACCACAGATGGTGCACGCAAACCTCCGATGTGATGCGCTTTTCAGCCAGCGGAATGGCGTTATCGAACAGCCCGGTTTCGATGGCCGTCGTGATATGCAATACGTTCAATCGGGTACCGTGGCGGCGGGCCATATCAACGGCAAAAGACGATGAAATATGACAGGCTTCTGCATCGCGGATTTCGGCATGCGCTTCCCAGGGTATGTCTTCGCCGTAGCGGGCGGTCCATTCCGCTGTGCGCTGCAGGATGCGGGCTTCGTCTTCGCAATGCGTGCTGATGAGCATGGGCGTATGCGAGAAGATCCGCTCGAGCACGGCATGGTTGTCGACCAGCATGTTGCCGGTGGATGAGCCCATGAAGATCTTGATACCGCAAACCTTTTCCGGATCCACGCGCATCAGTTCGTCGTAGTTCTCGTTGGTGGTGCCCATGTAAAAGGAGTAGTTCACCGTGGCGTTGCGGGCGGCGATGGCGTATTTCTCCTCCAGCAGCTCGATGCTCACGCTGGGCGGTTTCACATTGGGCATCTCCATGAAAGAAGTGACGCCTCCGGCAGCGGCGGCGCGGCTCTCGCTGGCGATATCGGCTTTGTGCGTGAGGCCCGGCTCGCGGAAATGCACCTGATCGTCGATCGCACCGGGGATGAGCCACAAGCCCGTTGCATCGATCGCCGCACCGTTCCAGTTGTGTATGCCATCCTTTTCGATGCGGGAGATGCGGCCATTTTCGATGAGCACATCGGCGGTAAACTCCCGGCCTTCGTTGATGAGGAGCGCGTTGCGTATCAGGCGTGTATTCATGGTGACAAATTACGGCTGAAATCCGTCAAACTATTGCTGCCACCATGCAGGCTGTAGATTCGCACCATGTCGGAAAGGGAAACGGTTATTGAACGGATTATAGTGCGCGTCTACGGCATCTGGCAACGCGATGGAGCGGTATTGCTGATGCGGGAAGGGCCGGACGAATTGCGTTTTACGAAGTTCCCCGGCGGCGGACTCAAACCCGGCGAGGGCACAGCCGATTGCCTGCGCCGTGAGTTCAGGGAAGAGCTGGGCATCGAATTGGATGCACTCGAATTGTTTCACCTCAACGAAGACTTCGTGCGCAGCGCCTTCAATCCGGCCGACCAGCTTATTTCCATCTATTATAAGGTCACCAGTTCAGATACGCCCGATCTGTCCGCTCGCATTGTCAGCAAGTGGGGCAAGCCTTACCATCTGCAAGGTTTCTGGCAGCCCCTGGAATCGCTGACGCCGGAGATGATGAGTTTTCCGGTGGATAAGGCGGTGGTCACTAAGTAGGCGTAACGAAGTGGAGCCGGCTCGGTCATTGAGCGCGCGGAGTGCAACGGAGCGCAGTCGAAATGACGGGTTACGATTTCTATATCGTCCTGGTCACGGAGTAGGCGCATCGAAGTGGAGCCTACTCGGTCATTGAACCCAAAAAACAGACACTGCGATGATCACTTCGACTGCTCTCAGCGATGCTCTGCGTCTGCGACTTTGAGCAACGCTTCAAGGCGCTCAGTGACCTTCCTGCCAGCATAAAATTACTGCCCCAAGGGGTCAGCGGTTTCGTTCATTGCCCATTCCTACTTCGCTCCCGCACCGGTATATTTGCAGCTCGTTTCATGCAGCAAATCCGCAACTTCTGTATCATTGCCCATATTGACCACGGTAAAAGCACCCTGGCCGATCGTCTTCTCGAATACACCGGTACCGTCGACAAACGACAGCTTCAGGCACAAGTGCTTGACGATATGGACCTGGAACGCGAGCGCGGCATCACCATCAAGAGCCACGCCATCCAAATGAATTAC
>Ga0315900_10001499_pt1 | contig 37332 bp, 52 predicted proteins | sample LakEriMetagenome_FD_203521 | JGI IMG/M metagenome (GOLD analysis project Ga0315900, IMG submission 203521) | Freshwater fungal communities from buoy surface, Lake Erie, Ohio, United States - Buoy 12 MA114 | ecosystem: Environmental > Aquatic > Freshwater > Lake > Lake biofilm | place: USA: Lake...
GATTGCTGTAATACATGCCATACTCATCGCCTACGCCCGCAGCGACCATGCGCCCGTTGCGATCATAGATGAAAGTCTGTTCGCCGTAGTTCATCTCACTGAACCTTGGCGTCTCCACCTCCTGTGCTTTCAAAGGCTGTGCGATAAGCGTCAACGATGCGGTCAAGAACAAAAAGTATCTCATCGGGTTTCTCATGTTTGTCTGAGTATTCTTTAATGGTGAACAACAGATCGCCCATCAGTTGCTTTAGTCGTGCTTCTTTATCCATCACAATTCTCTTTAGGTTAGTTAATCAGATCTACTATAATCTTTCTTAATTTCTCATTTTCTCTTCGCAGAATTTTTATCTGCAAACTACTATCAGTTGTATCTACGCCAAACACTAATTCTTGCGGCGTAATCCCTACATGCGGCGCAATCTTAATCGCCCATTCCGGCGTCATTTTTCGCCCGCCTGCATCAGGCCATGCCGCAAGCCGCCAAATTTCGACAGCTTGACATCCAATCTTCTTCGCAAGTTCTTGATTAGTTAATCCTGCATCGCGTATGATATGCTTCAACCTACTTTTGTTATCTTCGCTTCCCATACGACTGACTCCTCTATCTTCGTTGGATCTTTCGCGTCTTGCGTTAAGAACTGCGTCTTGATCGGCCCGACGCCAAGCGCCATCCAGTAACGCGCTCCTGTTGCAGGCTTGCCGTTCCAGTTCTGTAGATAAGTGAACTGGATCACGTCTTGGTAATACACGCCCATCACATTGATCTGCGATATGTGCTCTTCAAAGTGCACGATCTGCACGCCCTTACTTGCGGCTGGCGGCCAGCATTTAAAGAAGTCAAACTTTGGGTAATCAATGTAATCAGACCCAACTTCCTGAAACTCGCCCCAGCCTATCGGCGGGTTGAGAACAACTTTCTTACCTTTGGGATAATCATCGCGCCACTCGGCCACACCAAAGCCAGGACGATATTGATAGAACCATTTATTCAACCACGTTCCGGCGCTGTCGTAGTTATTGTAGAGCATGCTGTCGCTGCCCTTGTCATAACTAAACACAGACGTAAACGACGGTGTGTCAGGTGCGGTATAGTCAAAGCGTCTCAGTTCGCCGCTCTTAAAGAACGGCCAATAGGCAGGCACAAACAACATTTGATTTCTCCTGAGATTGGTGGGATGGTTGTGCACGCAACCACCCCACCTTAAATCACAACGCGCGGCATGCGCTGTGATTATCCTCTGCGACGACGAACTGGAGCTTCTGCTACCTCTTCGACCGTGGGCTCTTTATCGTTACTCACGAACTTAACAATCTCGATCACTGGGTTATAGATGCGTCCATAACCGCCAACGTGATTGTAATGTGCGCTTTTCAACTTAACGATTGGCACAGGCGTCAACGGGCTGGTCTTGTAGTTCATGCCCGTCTCATACGCTATGCGCTTAACTTCAGGCACACCGCCTTTAGTCTTAGTCGAATAGCGCGCCACCAATCCTTTATCATTACCGCTGATGCATTGCAGCGATATACCTACCTGTTCTTCCCAGCCGTTAGAGTCAGGAATATCTTCAGGCATAGCGGGCCTATCTTTACCTAATGGCACCATTACCTCGCCGAGGAGTTTACCCATGCTAGGCGTGTTTTGCGCGCCCCAGCAAACGTAACCCTCAACAAAAGAGAATGGGTTGATAGCCCACAATGAGTCAGGCTCGATCTCTGTCTGATCAGCGCCGTAGACCCAATGACCTGTTTTATCCATCTTTAGATACACCTCTCTAGCGCCCAGCGTAGAACCCGCTGAGAACTTTTCGAGAGCTGATGCTAAATCGGCTACCGCAGGTAAGTTTGCAAAGTCTGTCATTTTGTCATCTTTCCATTTTGCTAAAAGCCAGAAGATCCTGGCCGAGTTGCGACACCGCCGGCCTTGGATCAGTCCTTGGCGCGATTGTGTTGCCCGATGAGATGGACACAACATGATCTTTCGGTAAAGCGAGCTTGTGCTTTTTCAACACCTTTTCCGCTTGTGCTACCGATAAGAGCTTCGTCTCCATCAATTCCGACATATCCAGTCCCATTTGCTCAAGAGCTTCTCGCGCTCCTTCAGCATCAACCCATTGGCGTGTTGCTCGTTTTGAGACCAGTTTAAAATCTGCGATTTCTTTTCCTTCTTCCATAGCGCGAAGAGCAAGTTCTCGCACATCCTTAATCCACGGCTCAAGTAAATCAGCAAGTTTAAGAGCATCTGAAAGATCCGGCAGGTTATCAAGTTGCGTCTTTACGGCGCGGTTAGCTTCGCCATTCATCAAAGGGCAGATAGCTTTAGCAGCGCACCAGCGACAATGATCACCCTTCTTTAGAGGGGCGTCTTCACGCATGGCAGAATGAATAGCACGCACCAATTCACGCTCAAAGTTTTTGATTCGTCCTGGGGTTGTTTGCCAGACCTTGACGTGAGGGGGCTGGACGATGATGCACTCGATTTTGCTGACGCCTTCAAAGGCCCAGCGGCAGTTCTCTGTGTGCATAGCTGCGGCTGCGTAGAACATGAGCTGATCGTTTTCTTCTGCGTCAACCCAGACGCCGCTACCGAACTTCCAATCAAGAATAATAGCAGTATCACCGCGACGCCCCACAACGTCGCAAGACCCGAATACTTCCTGCAATGGTTCAGGAAACGCGACGTGAACTTCGGTCTGGAACTCAAGCTTTCCGTCTGGATCGATCTCGTCAAGCGCCGCGAATGCAGGCCGTAATTTCTCATTGAGTTGTTCCTCAGTCGCGTCGGTAAACGTAATAATTGATTCGCCGTTAAGTATACGCTCCATGCATTCATGCAGGAACGTGCCTTCTTCAGCGTATGATGACGACGGTTTGGGCGGAACTTTGGTAACTAATGCAACACTGCCAGGGCAATTAATAACGCGCTTTGCTGAAGAACCCCCGACGATAGTAGAATGTGCCATTTAATGTCTCCCTTATGCGAATCACACTAGACAACTTTTTTTGTTTATGCAATAACTTTTTTATGAACGAATCAGAAATCGAGCAATATTTGGTTAAAACCGTCCGCTCTATGGACGGAGAAGCCTACAAATTCAATTCGCTATCACATCGTGGGGTGAGTGATCGCATCGTCTGTTTACCAAACGGCGAGACGTGGTTCATCGAATTGAAAACGAGCGGCGGCAAGTTGTCGGCGCTTCAGAAAGTGTTTGCACAAGACATGAAGCGTATGAACCAGCGCTACGCATGTCTGTGGAATAAAGAGCAAGTAGATAGGTGGGCTTGTGAAATTACGACCATATCAGGATGAAGCAGCGGATTTTTTATTCTGTAAAAACCGCGCCATGATCCTTGCGCCAGTAGGCGCGGGGAAGACTGCAATAACATTAACCGCTATGCGCGACATGCTTGAAAAGGGCTTTGTGCAGCGCTGGCTAGTGCTCGCGCCCAAGCGCGTCTGCACTGACGTGTGGCCTGTAGAAGGGCCGAAGTGGGCTCCTGAGATGCCCATCGCCGTAGCTGTTGGCACGCCAGCGCAACGCCGAGAAGCGTTTGAGAGCGCAGCGGATGTGGTCGTGACCAACTATGACAACATCCCGTCCATAGATCCCACCGGCTTTGACGCCGTGGTCTTTGATGAGCTGACGCGGCTCAAGAATCCCAGTGGAAAACGGTTTAAGCATTTGCTAAAAATACTTGACAATTTCCACATACGCTGGGGCTTGACCGGTTCGTTTACGTCTAACGGCCTAGAGGACGTGTTCGGCCAGTGCAAGGTCGTTGACCAGAAGCTGCTAGGCCGCAGCAAAGGCGCGTTCCTGCAACAGTATTTTTACTGTTTAAACCGCGAATATCAACAATGGGTGCCGCTACCTAACGCATTGCCAAGCGTGATGGCGACGATCAAGCCGGCGACATATGTGCTAGAGGCTGGCGAGTATAAGGATAAATTGCCGGAGTTGCATGTCGTTGACATGCGCTGCACGATGGACATGACGCACTACAACGCTATGAAGAGGGAGTTTGTCCTTGAACTTGATCAGACCATCAGCGCTCCAACGGCGGCAGTCGTTACGCAAAAGCTTCAGCAACTTGCCGGCGGCTTCATTTACGGACTGGATAAGCCGGAATGGATCGGATCCCATAAGTTTGATCTGTTGGATGAAATACTCGAAGAAAATCAACGAGCGAACACGATCATTGTTTACAACTACAAAGAAGAGTTAGCAGAACTTAAAAGACGTTACCCACAACTCTTTACTATGGATGACGCAAATGTAGTTGACAAGTGGAACAAAGGTGAACTCGAGTTATTAGCGATTCATCCCAAGTCCGCCGGTCATGGATTGAACCTACAGTTTGGCGGCAACAAAATTATTTTCCTGTCGCTGCCTTGGTCGCTGGAGCTGTATGAGCAAACCATCGGGCGCTTGCACCGCAGCGGGCAAACAAAAGATGTCTGGTGTTACAATATTATTTGTGCTAACACCATCGATGAAAAGATCCAAACCGCGCTAAAAGACAAGCGCTCCATGTCTGAACTGGCGTTGGAGGAATTATGCACTGGCATGAGTTGAACGAGAAATTACCGAATTTATCCGAAAAGGAGATTTATGATCTGCTTCAGGATGAACGCGCGAATGGGCGGCGCGCTTTTATTATGACCCGCTTGCATCAACGCTACAACATTCTGCGAGTGTTGCGCGAAAGAGAGGAATTGTTGAAAGATGCATACACCTACCGATCTTCTAAGACAGGCCGCTGACATCATCGCCGAGCGCGGTGAGACGTATGGCGGCATCGAGAATAATTTCCAGCTTATAGCGGACTTGGCATCGTTGCGATTGGGGCGCGACATCCATCCGTTCGAGGTGGCGATTATTATGGTCTGCGTTAAGAATGCGCGGGCGTTTAACGATCCGCTGCACCTTGATAGCCGCGTAGACGCTATGAACTATGAAGCGTTTGCAGCGCAGTTTGCTGCGGACTACATAGCGCAAAAAGCTGATACCGGCGCGAACATTGGGTACAAGAAACGCACTGAGCTGAAGCCGGCTAAGATCGAGCCGCTAAAGCCGACACGCCGCGCGGAGCTTGCCGTAATCGACGATAAACTGAGCCGTTTCGGATCCACGGAGCCGCCGCAGTTCAGCGGCAACAGCGCGCTGTTGAGCGACTGAGTATTGAGCGAGTGGCGGGCAAGACCCGCCGCTCGTTGACTGGCAACTAGAAAGTGCCGTTGTCGAGATCAATAGCAGTATCGTCCACGGTTTTAGGGGCCATAACGACATTGGTCTGTTGTGCTTTCAGTTTGGCTTGCAGATCCATACGACGTGTGACTTCCTCACGCCGCCCACGATCATAAGCATCAGCGATTAATATTTTAACGCCGCCATAGAGCACCGTTAAAAATAAGCCAATTAAGATAGCAGTTGTCATGCGCCCGTGACGTTAAAATCTTTAGCGCCGATAAGACCAATAGCAATTAACGCAGCCTGAAGAGAAGGCCAGTCAAGCGTCTTAGTCTGCCACGCGTTAAAAAGAACGCCTACAAGAGTAAGGATTCCTGGGATAGAGGTTTTCCAATTCTTAAGCATCAGTTACAGTTCCTTGGTTGAGTGACTGTACAGTGAAAAATATATTTAGCCGGCGCGCAGCCAGACAGTAAAAGGCAAAGTAAGATTATCCGCATAGCGCTTTAATCTGCGCTTTAACGTCTGCGATACGCGCAGACCAGCCTTTGCCAAACGTAGACCAGATCGACAGGGACTGCATGAAAGCTAAACGCTTGTTTGTGACGGCCATAGCGACATAGGTTTTAGTGGCTTGGATCGTTGCAGGGCCGATCACGCCGTCTTGCGTAACGCCGACAACAGCTTGAAGCGTCTTAGCTGCGCGGCTTACGCCTGAATTGACAGCAAAGTCGAACACAGCAAAATCAACGCCGTCGGGCAAATTATCTCCAGAAACACGATCCCAATAGAGGTTCTTGTAAATCGCCGCAACTTCCGAATCATTAATATTGCGAACGCTCTGCGTCGGGAGATTTTGGGTCTTTCGCCAGCTATCATAGACTGCTTGCGTAACGCCCTTATTCGTCGGGCCGCCTGGATCTTTTGGATGGTCAACATAGCCACCCTCATATTTAAGAACTTGTTTGAGGGCTTGCGCGTAGTTCTCTTTCATCTATCTGCCTTATGGCTAACGATGTCTCTGATGGTGTCGAGCTTGACGAACACTTGGCTAAGTGTTGTGTTAAACTCGTCGCGGGTGACGTAACGTCCAGCAACGAGAACTTCAATCTCGCTGACCTTTTCCGCTAATTCTTTATCTGCGCTCTGCAAATCTTTGACAGCGCCCCAGACGGTATTCAATACCCATCCGCCCAGGACGCCGATCACGCCAACGGCGACATCAAAAAACACTTGATATTCAGCCATTGGTGTCATCTCGCCATCGCATTCTGGTTGTCTCTGCGGCGCATCACGTTCTGAACTGTAACAGCGCCAGAGATCGCGGGGCCAAGTTTTTGCACAGTTTCTTTTACATCTGCGCCCATGCCTTTTATCTTAGCTGCGGTTTTCTTGGTCTTTTCTGCGTATGCAACAGCGGCCTCAAGAACCTTTGCAGTTTGTTCAGGATCCAACATCTCAGTGGCGATCTCAAGCGCCAGCTTTCTATCTATATGGCCTTGCGTTTTGTTCATAAATAAATTCACGCTAGTCGTAATTTTACTCAGCAAGTTAGGAGCGCGAGGTATAGTTCCTTTGGTGACTTCTTTCGCGTCAGGCGCGCTTTCACGGGCGACGCGAGCCATGCGATCCGCTTCGGCTGCACGCGCTAGATCGTCGCGGATATCGTTAACCGTCTTAACTTGTGATGGAGTCAAGACCTGCGAAAGTTTTTCAAAGCGCGGCGCGCCTTCAATCGCTTGTTTAATTGTGCGCGGCGCAGCTTCAACAGCGGTTGCAAACACACCCGCGCGTTGCGGGCCTTCTTCGGCTAAAGGCGACAGCAATTTGCTTTCTAAGTATTGGCCGATCTCCATTTGATTGATCGGGCCGCTACGCTTGGCAAACTGACCTCGCGCCTGTTCATAAAGCGGAGACTTCTGTTTGATCCAGCTAATTAATTGCTTGCGCGTATTGCCAATAGCTGCGGCTTCAGACGCGCCGATACCAAAACGCTCTGGGTTGCGAATAAGATCGTCCATCGACATCTTAAGCGCGTGCAGACTGCTAACAGGATATTTAGCCGTTGTTGCAGGAATTGTGCGCTTAATTGGCTGACCGAACTCATCGACGATAGCTGACTCAACAGTCGTGGCAGGCTTAGTCTCGCCTAGCTGGAACGTATGACCGCGCTCTGCGGCCAACTCTTCAGCGCGTGCAAGTGCCTTATCCATTGAAGGCCGCGTTAACAGTTCAGATAGCTTCTTATCTTCTGGCACAAGCATCTTATCTGCTTTACCGTATAGATATGAAGCTTCTTTAGCGCGGCCTGTCTTAGCCGCTTCTAGTGTGCGCTCAGACCCAGCAACAGTTCGCAATGCCTTAAGACGCGCGGCGGCTTGTTGCTCTGCCCGCAGATCATACTCTGATGGCATGACTTCTCTGGCCGTAGCACCAAGCGCTTGGAACTTAGTAGCGCCGACAGGCACAGCCGCTTGAGCTGCCGTAGGCATAGACCCAGGGACAATCTGCGCTTGTGGGTTACGTAGCGCTGCAATGATTTCAGGTGTTCGGCCTTCAGCCGCCGCCGTATAGGCTGCATATTTAGGAGCCATCATATTGCGCGCAAACTCATAGCCTGGCGCAGCAACATTGAAAGGAGCCTGCACCATACCGGCTAATACATTTGACGGCGCGGTTCTTTCAGCCAATCGCATAGCGTTCTGAGCCAAAACGCCTTTGCCGCCCAACCGCGCGCCTAATCCGCCGATGCCTGCGCCCGCAGAGATGTCAGACAACACACCGACAGGATCGGTTTTAAAAGTTTCTAACGCTTGTGCAGGCGATCCATACCGTTCGCCTAAGTAACCGCCCACTGCTTTTGCAGTTTGGACAGGACTCATAACAGCCTGCCCTAATGCTTCCGCAGTCTGAAGCGGATTTGTTGCCGTTTCATAAACGCCTTGTGCAAAGTTAAGCGTGCTTGCTGGAATATTACCAAGCGTCTCGCCAACATAACCTGCTATTTTTTGTGGCGTTGTAACAATTTCTCTAGGCTCGCCGGTTGCAAGACCAAGATGTGCGGCGATCTCTTCGGCAGTATAACCAGCTTCTTTAGCTTTTTCCGCTTCAGGCGTAGCCATAAGAAACCGTTTGATCTCTTCATCAGAGTATCCGGCATCGCGCGCTGTCTGGATCTTAGCGGAGAAGTTAGCCATTATTTAAAAATCTCACCAAGAGATGGACGATTATCAGATGGCGCAGCGCTGGTGCCAGATTCCCCAGCATATCTTTCTAATCTTTGTCTAACTTGTTTCCACGCCGCAAGTCTAACTTCTTTTGGAAGTGACGCATTTGTTACGTTGCCTAACGTGGACACTATAAATTCACGGTCTGGATCAGATATTTGCGCGCCTAACTTATCATTAAGTCTTTTTAAAACGACGTCATTAACGATGACGCCTAATTCAGCGATAGCTTTAGCACCTTGCGTCCCACGTCCAAAAAATCCGCTGACGCCGGAACCCATAGCCTCAAGACCGCCGCTTGTAGATTTATCGATAAGTTTGGACACATTATCGTCGCCCGTTTTAGGATTAAATCCTATCGCAGTTAATGTTTCACGGCCAAAACGACGATTATTAAACTCAGGCGTCCCTGGTATTGGCTCTGGCACATTAGCAGGAGCGCCAGGAGGCGCGGCCATATCAACGCGAGGCGTAAGTTTACCTTCTGGCGTTGCTTGAACGCGTGGTGCAGGGATGCCACTAGTAAGTGGCACTGATTCCACAGTTCCCGTATATGGGTTAGTGCGAATAGCTGTGCCAGTGTTTTCAGGCCCAGGCATAAAGCCGAACTTTTCTTGAACCGCTCCCGCCGAGCCAGGAACAACTGTTGCGCCTTTTCCTGGTTTAAACTTAGGAATAGCAATTGTTTCCTTAAGTCCTGTTTCTGGGTTGATTCTTTCTTTAAGATCAAACTCATCGCGGCGTTTGATTTGATCCTGAATTGTGGACATTTGCGTTGTAAAGTTTGTCAACGCGTCTTCGTTGTAATTAGGATCTAAAATTGACTGTAGTTGTGGGGGTAATTTTTTATAAAAAGAGTCATAGCCTTTGCCGCCAGCCATGACAATTTTAGCCGCTGTGTTCTCAGCGGACTTAAATAGTTCTGCATCTTTTTCTAATTGTGTCTTCTCTCTTGTAGCTTGCGCGGACTCGCCAAGACGTTCTTCTTTAACTCCTTCAAGTCTAAGTTTTTCTTGCTCAAAAGGAAGTTTAGCTTGAGCTATCCCAAGAACTCCTCGATGATATTCAGCGGTCGCACGTTGAGCAGCTTCTTGCGCTTGCAGGGTTGCGGCTTGACGTTGCGCTTGTTGAACTTGCAATGCTTCGGCCAGATTACCGCCGCGCGCCAAAACATTAGCTGCTTCAGGCGAACTAATATCTAAATTACGTAAAGTATTAAGAAAAGAATTTTGCTGCATTTGCTCTTGCTGAAGCTTCTGCATTTGAAGCTGCGCTAATTCTTGCTGTTGAGCGCGAGCGCCCATCATCTGGTATTGCGCCAGCATGTTCGCAAAGTCCGGCGCTGTATTCGACAGAGCGTTACGAGCGGCTATGGTGTAATCAACCGGCATTTAAATCACCTATTAAAATAAGGGACGTTTTGCCCGCCAAATTGATATGATCCAGAAGGCCCTTGAGGCGAGAACCGATCCATCATGTTATAAGCAAGCATGGCATTAGCTGGGCCTTGCAGAGCCTGACCGAGCGCTGATGCGCCGCCGACATAGCCAGAGGCTCTAGCCTGTCCGACATTCTCCATCGCCTGTCCGTAGGGATTAGCTGACGTGAGCGCCGCCATCGTCGGAATAGCGCCTGTGTAAGCGCCTGCGACCGTTCCGCCAGCATTAGTCGCCATTGTGCCAAGATTAGAGCCAAGGTTGAACTGATTGCCAGACAGGGCGTTACCGACACTACCAGCTAGACCTGTTGCTGTCTGAGCTGCGCCTGCGCCGACACCGGCTAAATTCTGAAGCCCTTGAACCGCTTGCGCGCGGTTAGCCATGAAGCGGTTATAGGCGTTAGTATATTCCTGACTGCCAGCCTCTTGACCGTAGCGCGTAGCTGCTTTGAGCGCCCCGCCAGACCCAGCTAAACCACCTGCACGGGCGGCATTGGTCATAGCTTGCTGACCTTGCTGGAACCTGAACGCATAGCCAGGATCCATCTGAAGCTGTTCATAGGTCGGCTGTTGCGTATACGCGCCGCCTTGACCAAAGAGCTGCGCGAGCTGATTCGTAGCTCCCGCGCCTGCGCCCATGTATGGCTCTTGGAAACCTACACCCTGACCGTAAAATTCTCTTGCTGTCTCAGCGCCTGTGCGGCCTTGAGCTAGAAGATCCTCACGGCCTTTGCCGTAGAACTCACGCCCAGCCGCTGCGCCCTGTTCGGCCATGCGTCGGGCTTCGTCGCGGGCTTGTTGCTGCGCGATGAGGCCAAGCATACCCGATTGCTGCGCGGCAGCGCTCTGCGCTCCGGCTGCACGCTGCGACCCCATGTAGCTTAAGCCGCCAGAGGCTAAAGCAGAGCCGCCTAAAAGGGCTAGTGTGAACGGATCCATAATGCCTCACTATAATACTAGGTCTTGATGATGTATAGCACGCCATAGTTCTTTGGCTTTGTTTCCGTGCCGCCGGTCGTAGATGTGTTGACGGTCAGGCCAGTTGTATTTGAAATAGTGGTAGATGTTCCAGTTTGTAGGAATGTGCCGCTACTATTAGTTCCAGAAGCGGCTTGAAAAGATCCTGAATAAGTGTGTGTATGTCCTGGGTCAGTAACAGCATGATTATGGTTTAGATATGTATCCGCCGCATACGATCCAACTGATGGGCCAACTGCACCGCTAGATGATCCAGTTGCATTAGTGCCTGTGCCGCGAACGAACATACCGCGAAGATCTGGCACGTTAAATGTCGTGGATCCGTCGCCGCTGCCCCATGTCGTGCCGATAGCTGCAAACAAAGCAGCATAGGTTGAACGCGATACTGCGGAACCGTCGCAAGACAACCAACTTGTCGGAGCTGCGGTGCCAGCGAAAGGCATAATACAACCGGCGGGAAGCACTTGATCAACATATGACTTAGTAGCCGCTTGAAGCGCAGCGGTTGGAAGCGTTGGCAATACAACAGGAACAGTAGATGTCGCAGCCGTGCTATTTATTGTTAATCGTGTGGCGGCGTTAGTCTTAACCGTAAAGTTACGGTCATCGTTGACCGAGAATATAGAATCCGTAGAGTCCGCCGACATGACCGTGCGGGCTGTGCCGCCAGATGTCGAGATCTGAATAGCGCCGCCTGCTACGTCAATAGCATTAGCTGGCGTTGCGGTGCCGATACCTACCTGACCCGTCGTGTCAACGACGAAGGGCGATGAGTCAGGATCGGCTGAATCTTGAACGCGGATAGCCGCGCCTGCGCCCGTTTGCGTGACGAGAAGCGCAGGGCCGGAGGTGTTGGCCGAGATGGTGACGTTACTGGAAAAGACTGGCGACAGAGCCGTTGATGGCGCGGCGATGTTATCAACTGTCCAGATCTCAGTGCCTTCCGCATTTGTCAGCTTGAACTTATAGTTGGCCGACGACAGCCAGATATTAGCTTCGCCGCGCGCGTCCAACACAATTGGATTACTGTTCGCCGTTGCTGCGGTCGAGTCCGTATAGGTCGCTTGCGGCGTGGTCGTGCCAGCTTCGTAAGTATAAAGAAAACCGCCTGCAAGCGGAACGCCTGCGGCGTCAATAAACTGAGCTTTAGCGGTGGGCGTTACGACGGCCATTATTCACCTATATTACAAGTTACGGTCATAATAACCGAAGGAATAGCAGGACAAAAAGCAGTAGCAGTAGAAGCGTCAAGTCTTACGTTCACGTCACTCGTCGCCCATACCAGCTCAAAATAGTCATTCGTGTCCATTCTTAGCACGAAATTCCACGCAGCAACATAGGCTTCGCCAGAGCCTTTCATTGTAATCTTAGTGGCTGAGTCAGCTACATCGGTGCCATTTATCCGCGCCCAGATATAAATATCTTTAGAGCTGGCATTGGTGCTAACAAGTTGAAGCGAGAACTGAAAGTTATACGCCCCAGGTCTGTTTACATAGATACGTGACGTGGGTGTGCCTAAGTAAACGCCTTCAGACAAGTCAGTGTTGTTAAATGTAATCGGATACCCCGTATTGATGGCCGCTGCGGTCTGATCGGTCGTATCAAAGAAGGTGCCGTAGCGTAGCGATCCACTGCCGAGAAGAATAAACAGATTATAGAAGAACCGATACCAAGGGCGGTTAACGTAGTCATTAGACGGGTCGTTCATTTGAACGCGCGCCGCTGGGATCTGAGTATCGTTATAGAACTGATTAGGCATTTGTAGGACTTACGTGCAGTTCAGCGCCCATGATGGCGATCTGAACAGGATCCGTGCCAGAGATCTCGTATACCCTATCACGGAGTTTCATCGTCATGCCAAGCCGCCGCCAAATCGTGCGGTAGCCTGTCTGACCGATCTGACCCATAGACTTCCAGTGCTCATTAGACCAAGTGTGACCGCCGTCATCAGACCAGCGCAGCATGACCTGCGGGTCTGCGCCAATTGTAACCGTGTATTGAGCGTAGTCGCGGATCTTTAAAGCAGACCCAGCGCGGTCAAGAATGAAATCATGCGCGCGGTCGTAGATATAAATAATCTCGTTGACTTCCGCCTGACTATATCCTGGGATACCGACGCCTGCCTGACAGTCTAACTGAAGACTATGCTGCGTCGAGCGGTTCAGATCGTTCTGACCCGTAGGCAACGCGCGCCATGAGCGAAGCCATTTTTGCGTTGTGCCAGCTTCTGAATAGACTGTCGGATCATAAGCAAAGATCTCGCCTGTGCGGTAGTCGCCGATGACAATCTCATTGTTAAAGTTCATCTGACAATTACCGCGTGTGCGGGTAAAGTCGTTATTTTCCCAGCCCGCGCGCTCATGCCATGCGCCAGTCGCCACGTCATAAACCCATGTCGTGTTAGCGTTGGGGAAGTTGAGAACGTAGAAGCTATGGCCGTCCTGTTGATAAGTGTAGCCCACAGCGTCAGAGAGCGTCGCGTATTGCTGGATCTGCCATTCGACCGCATGGGTCGAAACACGCTCGCCTGAGTAGCCTTTTGAGCGGTAGACGATACCATTACCGCGAGCATCTGCGCCTAGCCAAAACAGCCCATTGTCGAGCTTGGCGACGGAATAAGCAGCAAGACAACCGATTTCGTTAAACGCGCCTTGGATACGCGCCATCGGAAAGTCAGGCAATCCGGCGTCATACCAGACCTCAACGGAGTTCTGACCAAACAACCAGATTTCGCGGTGGTCTACAATTAGCGTGACAAGATTGTCAGGTGAACCTTCAGCGCTGGCAAAGTAGAGCGGGTCAACAGTTGTGGTATTTGAATCCAGAACCCAGAAGATCTGGCTATTTGGCTGGTTATATACGAACCAACCGTCTAGAAACCCACAGCCAACAGCGCCTGTGAAGGGCGAAGTAAGCTGAGTTAAGAAAGGACTAAATGTCAGTGTGACGCCAGTATTGGTGGCTGTCGCCGCAGCCGATAAAACAAAGTCAGTTCCATTCGTCACGCTGGCAACTGTTGCGCCTGTAGGAATACCTGTGCCTGACACAGGCTGACCAGGGTAAAGATACGTCGTGTCGCCGCCCGATACAGTCGTGCTTGCGTTTGTCGTGTTAAACGCAAGCTCTTGATAGGTGCTATTGTATATGTAGCCATAATTACCGGCAGCGATAAACATCTGCCGACCATTATCAGTCATGTTAACTTGACTTGATCCTTGGATAGTCCCAAGCGCCTCATAGTTCCAGTCAGAATCAATTCTATATAACGTAGTTGCCGATACCGCATAGCCGTAGGATGTCGTTGCTGACTCGCCTGGGGCTGGATCTATCGTGTCGCTTGTAAACGTCCAAAGTCCACGAACCGGCCCTGCGCCAAGGGTCTGAAGAAAGCGCAGCCCTGGCGCACGTTGTAGCCACGCGGCCTGCTTACCGCCTTCAGGCACAACTTCAGGGAATAAATTAACCATGCGGTTATCAGCCGCATTTGGACTGCGAGTGACATAACTAGAGCCAAGGATAGGCGTTGCGACCATCAGTAGTTGCCCGCATAGATGTTATAGCGCTGACGTGTGCCGACAATGCTGTAAGGCAGAGCCATGATGTCGTCAGGGTTATTGATGCGCTTGAGATTGCGCTTGCTATACATAGCGATCCGGCTGACCGTAGGCGATGGCTCAACGCCAAACTCAGGGGCCAACTCGCAAGCCAGATTGTAACGGAACGCCCGTAGATACCCAGGCGGGAAAAGGATCGCCGTTGCTAGATTAGCAGGCTGCGACAGCTTTTCTACTGAAATGAAATGCCATTCTAACAGTCTTAATGGGACTGGATAGATAACCATATCAATGTTTGGATAGGTCATATTGGTGAATATGACCTGTGGGTAAGTAGACGTTACGGTCTTAACGGCAATGCCGTTATATTGTTGCTGATTGATAAATTTAATGCCGTAAGACACGTTGGTCTGCGGATCGCGGAAGTAAGTAGAATCATCCAGCAATACAGGGCGCTCGCCCACGAAGTCGCCGGTCGGGCCTAGCGTGCGGTTACGCTCGCCTGCGGGCCAATTGAATACTTGATCTTGAGTTGAGAACACCGACAGTCGTTCGGTATTCCAACTGTCGATCATCTGGTTCAGAGCAAATAGCGCGTCATTCGCTGTCTCTGACGAGGGCGTTTCGCCTTCGGCTAACACTCCGAGGAGCCTCAACGCTCCCACTATCTGATCGTAGCAACTGTATGTCGTCATTTGGGTCGAACCTCTCCCAGCCGTTCTCAATATCGGCTTCGGCCTCTAGGTCGAGACACGCCACTTTAACCCCATGTTCGGGGTGTTTCAAATAAATAACAGCCATATGTAGCTTTCTATTAATTGGCGGGCCGTAGCCCGCCGATTTTAATTAGGTGAAAAGTGGAAACTCCCACTTACCCGCCACTGACGTGAACAGTTTACCAGCGCCCGTAGCGTTAGTCGTTGTTGCCAACGAACCCGCAGGGGCAGTCGTGGTGGTCGTTCCAGCCGTAATAGCAGTAGTCAGGAAATACAGACCAGCCGTTGCGTTAGCAACAACAGGGCCGGTAGTAGCCGTCGACGTGAACGTGCCTGAGACAGTAGCTGTCGTCAGAGTCGCGCCGGTAATCGTAGGAGCCGAGATAGTGCCTCCGCTGATCGTCGCGCCCGTAATGGTTGTGCCACTTACGAGTTCGGGATCAGAAAAGGCAACACCTACAGGTTTTGTGTTTGGCATTGCCTTTATCCTTTATTACGAGATGCGGTAAAGCGCCCAAGTGGTAGCACTGGTCTTACGAGCGCGATAGCGCTGTGTCGTTCCAGCAACAGCCGCAATGGTCATCAGACCCTGACTACCAGAGGTGCCGATTGACCAACCCGTGTTTGTCGTCACAGTAATAACGCCAGAGCTAGAACCATCGACGTTGATGATCGAGAAGTCGAAGGTTGCGCCAACTTTAACGACCGCTATAAGTTCGGCTTCAAGATTAGCAACAGTCGGAAGCGTGTAAGCTGCCGCTGAAGCGCCTGGGCTGCCAAGAATCAAGCCACCAACGACCTGTGCAGCCGTAAGCGTAGCCGCGCCAGCGGGGATAGCCGCAGGGGTTGGCGTGTTGATGAAATTGGTGCCGGACAGATTGCCGTCACCTACCTGGTAGCCACCTTCGCCGTTCGGAAGCGCGCCGTAAGGGCCAAACGTCTCAAGCGGATAAGCCGCATTAGCAGTAGTTGTCATGGATTAAACTCCAAAAGAGATGAACAAGGGGGCTTTAGCCCCCTTTTACTTAACCCCAAAGGCGAACGGCCATCTGCGGACGAATCACGCTGTAGCCATAGAGCACGTCGATACGGCAAGGCAGACGGTCGTTGTTGATGTCATACTGACGAACAACGCGTAAGCTGATGCCATTGTGAACCTGACGGCTTGCCATATCGACACCCTGCGGAAGCAGAAGGTCGGCGGTAGCGAAGCTGATCGCGTCACGGTGATAGATCAAGTTCTGTGGATACTGCGTTGAGGCAGCGCCGAGGAACGTGACAGCCGCGCCGGAAACCGGCAGAGCGTCAACCGTGGCGAGAGCCTGACCAGCCGAATACATCGCAGGAACAGTGACCGTAGCGGTCGTTGACGCCGTAACGTCAGCAAGAGCAACGAACTGATACAGCGAGCCGGTTGACTCACGGGTCTGTGGGTTGACAGCGAAGACGCTACCGATGGTGAACACGTCGCCAGCTTTGATGACCGTTGAGCCAAGGCCCGTCAGAACGATGCTGGTTGAGCCTTCAGCGGTAACGGTCGTGCTAACCGTAACAGTGCCGGTGCGCGAGCCAGTCGTGAACTGCTTGATTGACTGAGACATATTCAGCTCGTCGTAGCCGAGGATGCCTTCACCAAACATGCCGTTCTTGAACTGCTTCGAGATAGCTGAAACAGGGTTAAACAGACCTTTCATGCCTTCGATCAACGCAGCGTTAGCGGCTGGGTTAACAGTGGCATAACGAGGCTGCATAACGGCAGCGTTCTCGTTGAGCTTCTGTTGAGCCTGCAACAGGACGAGCGACGTAGCAGGCGTGGTGCCTGGGGTGCCGACTGAGTTGCCGATGTATTTGAAGCTGTTTGCAACGTCTGCGTCGATAGAAGACGCAAGCTGCGAAATACGAGGCTTCAGAACACGTTCAGCGAAGTCGTCCAACTGCATCGTGAGTTCGGCGGTCGTGAAGTTCACGCCGATGTGCTTCTGGCTGGAGACAGTGAGCGTGGTGTATTGCTCGTTGTCGTCCTGAACCTGAAGGGCAGCGCCGTCCGTAACCAATGCGCGGTCAGGAAGACGAATGCGGAGGGTCGAGCCGATCTTAGCGCCTTCTACAGCGAAAGAGTCGTCATACTGACGGTTTACAGTGCGGGTGAGCACAAGGGAGTTCTCAAGGATCTCGAGCGCCTTCCTTGTGATCATGTCAATTGTTAAAATTGAGTTTGACATAACCTAATTACCTACGGTTTTGCGCTTCCCATTTCTTGATCTGTCGCAACCGTTCGGCTTCAATCCATTCTGACGTTGACATCGACTTTATCGCTCGCGCGTCTGTCGTATCATATCTAGGGCCGGAGCTTGACCGAGTAGCCGTGACAGGAGCAAGAGGAGCTGGCGCAGTTGAAGTGCGTTTTGTCGGCGGATCTGCGACCAGTTTGGCCTCAAGTCTACCGATCTCCTTTGCCTGCAAAATCGGCGGCAAATTGGCAATCCGTTGGGCCTCTTTTGGATTGGAACCTAAGTGATAGATCACTTCGGGGCCAATGTCTGAAGCCTGGATGGCTTGAGCCATATAGTCCGTTACGGGGAGGTTCGGATTATACGCGACTTGTTCAAAGTCATCGTATCTATCGCGGGCTTCCTCTTCACGGTCTTTATACGAGTCAAGCAGAGCTGCCTGTTGTTTTGCGGCCTCTCGTCGTGCCAGCATCTCTTGAGCTTTTTGCTCGGCCAGTGCTTCCGCATAGGCTTGCGCATTCTCAAAATCATCTGGCGCGGGTGGAGGTGCGACGGGCTGTCTAGCCTGTTGCTCCGCAAGCCGTTGGGCTTGATCTCTTTCCCATTTGCGCTGTTCTCTTGCGAGGCGTTTGCCTACAATCGCGTCCAACTCTTCTTGAGAGAACGATTTCGTAGACTGTTGTTCCTCCGGCGTCGTCTCAACAGATTCAGGTGCCGCCGTGGCTTCCTGTTCCGGCGCGGGGCTGATCTCCGCTACAGCCTGTTCTTCGTCGCTCACGCGATTTCCTTTCTGTCCTAGCTATCCGGCTAGTCGGTAAATCGTATTATTACTCTTTAGGCGTCTGATCGTCAACGGCCTGTTTTTGTATCTCCGCAATCAATTCAACTACTTCAACGTAAGGCCGTTGGCCTAAGACGTTAAGTATGTAATTCCATTGTTGCGTCGTCAGCTCAATTTTCATCTACAACGTCCCAAGACTGCGTTTCTTCATTCCAAGTATATTTTTCGCCGTCATTTGGATATGGCATTGGCGGAATCCAATCAGCCGTAGCGTTGTCTAACGTCCAAGATGGGTAAGGTTGTGGCGGGGTAAAAGCATCTAATGCCGCATTGTAACTATAGCCAATTCCGGCGTATCGAACGCGAAAATTATTATTATAGCTAGTTTGTTTCCAATTAGAGTAACCGCCTGACCAATCTATTAAAAAAGCAATTCCTACTGGTTCACTGTCAGGAAAAGGTAAGTTATCAATAACTTCGTTATTAACGATATTAACGTCAATAACTATATTGCTATTATCAAGTTTTGCAAAATGTGCCACTTTATTTCTCCAAAAATAATGCTGTCAGCGCATTTTCTTCGCCTATCATTCCAATTGGAAACGTATTAAAGGCCAAACTAATTCTTGTATCTTCGCCTTCAACTGGCTGAACCATATGTGTCAAAGATGAGGGAAATAACACAAGATCGCCCGTATTAACAGGATACCACCAACTTTCAGAATTATAAGGATTCCATTCAACAGGTGGAAATTTAATTTGTTGATATCCATCACGGTAAAAAAATATTTTGTCACTATCTTTGCGCGCGTTAACGTAATAGCAACCAGAAATCAAGGAGTTAGGATGCGCATGCTTATGGTGATGTTGCCCTGGCTTTGTCCAGTTCAGCCAAGATTGCGTAATTTTTAAATGTGTGTCGTTCTTAGGCGCGTGAGTCGACATAAAATATTCGTGTAGCGATTTTTCTATAAATTGTCTCAGATCAAATACACGTTTGTTATTTAATATATATTTGTCTTCGCTGCTTGTATTTCCTTCATTAACGCGTTGTGGTTGATTTATTAGAAAATCGGTATCTACTTTATCTTCAAATTTAAAAAAACCAATCGGCGTAGGAAACAAATTCTCAATTACCATTGTATGGTGCCGTTCCCCGTAAAAGTATAAATTGTATTTCCGCCAGAAGTTGTTTTAGTGGGTGAACCTGTAACAGTCGCGTCTTTATACGCTGATGAATAAGCTATGATTACAACGCCGCCGCCGCCATTACCGCCAACAGTGGTTGTATATGGCGCTGAAGCACTACCACTACCACCACCACCGCCAGACCCTGTGTTAGCTGAACCTGCGCTGCCATTACTAGCCGGTGATGAGTTGCCACCTGCGCCGCCTACGCCGCTTGATCCACCTGCGCCGCCCGTGCCTGCCGGTGAAGTTCCAAAACCGCCGCCGCCGCCGCCGCCTGCCGCATATGTAACAGAAGGGCCACTTATACTACTTGCGGTGCCTGCACCGCCATCTTGACCGTTTTGCGTATTAAAACTTGGTCGATTTGGCCCCGCAGAACCACCACCACCGCCGCCGCCCTGTAAATTACTATTGGCATTACTATTAGCGCCGCCGTCAAAGCCTTCGCCAGAAGTTCCAGTGCCCGCGCCATAAACAAGACCCGAACTACCGCCGCCAGAACCGCCGCTCCCACCGGCTTGACCACTAGCATACGCGCCACCGCCGCCGCCGCCCGTAGAAGTTATCGTTGACGGGCTTAAATTTATAGAACTATTTGAGCCATTAACACCTTTTACGCGTCCAGAACTACCGCTGCCCCCGCCGCCAACAGTCACCGTATAGGAGACTCCAGCCGATACGGACGCACTAGATGATGTTCTGTACCCGCCTGCACCGCCACCACCAGCGGCAACAGTTTCGGCAGATCCACCACCACCACCGCCGCCAGCAACAATAAGATAATTTATTGTAGGAGGGGGTGTGCCTCCCGCGGCGAGAAGAACATTTAATATGCCGGACATTAGGTCAAACCTGTTCCACTAATAATCCAGTTTGTAGATCCAACTTTAATAGCTGTGGCTATACCATTTACCGCTAAAGTTCGTGATCCTGTAGTCGATGTGCCAGCTAAAGTCATTGTGTCGCTTGTAATAGCAATCGTAAGCGTATTTATCTGGTTTATAAAAGTTATTACCGTTCCAACGGGATAGGCAACACTACTATTCGCAGGAATCGTAAATGTGCGGGCGTTGTTGTCTGTTGACGGATGGAATATTTGTTTGCCACTGTCGGCCAAGACCGTTGTATAAGCCGCACTCTGGCTGTTTTGCGGAACTTCAAGATAGCCAATATTGCATGTTGCCGCAGGCAGAGTATAGGTCTGGCTATCGTTTGTCGCGGCGAGCGTAATTGTATTGCTGGATGTTAACGTCTTACCGTCCGCAATTGTCAGCGTAGCACTTGTGGCCGGAGCCGTGATTGCGACTTTGTTGATACTGGTCGCTGAAGCAACACCAAGCGTTGGTGTTGTAAGACTTGGGCTTGTTGCAAATACAAGTGAGCCAGAACCTGTCTCATCTGTAACAGCCGTAGCCAAGTTAGCTGATGATGGCGTGCCTAAGAAGGTAAGAATACCTGCGCCAGTTGTCGTTGTAGAAGGCGCTACCCCCGCGCCGCCGCCGATAACTAGCGAACTAGCAGCAAGAGCTGCCGAAGATGCGAGCGTGCCGGTCGCACTGTAGTAAAGAACGCCGCCTGACGTGCCGCTGGTCAGACCTGTGCCGCCGTTAGCGACAGCAAGTGTACCCGTGGCTTGATTGACAGGGATGTTAGTGCAGCTCGACAGATTGCCAGATGACGGTGTGCCTAACGCACCACCGTTAACGACAAATGCGCCTGCCGTGCCAACATTAACGCCAAGAGCCGTAACAACATCTGTGCCTGTCGTAACAGTTGACGGGCCTGTGCCAGAACCGCCACCAACAACAAGAGCACTTGCGGTAAGAGCTGCCGCTGGAGCTAACAGACCGCCTGCCGTATTAACAGCGTTACCGATAGCTGTAACGACGCCCGTGCCGGTCGTTGTGGTGGCTGGGCCGGTGCCAGAACCACCGCCAAGAACGATTGCACTTGCTGTAAGAGCTGCCGCAGGGACAAGAACGCCGCCAGCAACGTTTGTGTTATTACCGATAGCAGTTAGGACGCCTGTGCCGGTCGTTGTGCCAGACAGCGTGTTTGTGCCGCTATAGTAGGTGAGCTGACCAATTGTGCCGGTGCTAATTGTGCCGGTAGCAACAGCGCCCCAAGATGTGGTGCCTGACCCATCTGTCAGTAGAGCGTAATTATTTGTGCCGCCAGATGTCGGCAGCGTTAACGTCCATGCGGCGCTATTATTGCCTGACTTTAAACTGACAGCATTAGCACTGGCTGAATTGTATAGATTAAATGTGCCGGTCGTTGTAGACGCAACGCCAAGACCGAGCGTGTATGTCGTTTTATCATAAGTAAACGCAGCTTCGCCGCCGAATGTCGCCGAATCGTTGAACTGAACCTGCGTGTTAGAGCCGCCAGGTGAGCCACCACCACCACCGCCGCCTGCCGCCCAAGACAAGACGCCGTTCGTGTCAGTTTGTAGATAATAACCGTTAACAGGTGCAGCCGCTGGGAAAGTCAGCGTGTAATTAGCCGCTGTCGTATTGGATGATTGCAGCGTGACCGTATTGGCGCTTGTGTTGGCTAATACGAGCGTGCCGCGCGTTGAACTGGCCGTGCCAAACGTAACCTGAGACGTAAAAGTCGGGCTAGTTGCAAATACTAGAGGCCCAGATCCCGTCTCATCAGTGACAGCCGACGCGAGATTCGCGCTCGATGGCGTCGCCAAGAACGTCGCAACACCTGTCCCAAGGCCGCTAACGCCTGTGCCAATAGGTAATCCCGTCGCATTGGTCAGAGTTCCTGACGATGGCGTGCCTAATGCACCGCCATTAACAACGAAAGCGCCAGCCGATCCGACATTAACGCCGAGAGCCGTGGCGACACCTGTGCCGAAAGATGTAATGCCCGTGCCGCCATTAGCGACAGGAAGGGTGCCAGTCACGCCAGTGGTTAGCGGAAGGCCAGTTGCGTTGGTTAAAGTGCCGCTAGATGGCGTGCCAAGAGCACCACCATTGGTAACGATAGATCCCGCAGAACCGACATTGATGGCGAGCGCTGTCGCTACGCCTGTTCCAAGACCTGTTAGCCCGCTAGATGGGTATCCTGTGCAGTTTCCTAGATTACCGCTGGCTGGCGTGCCAAGAGCACCGTTAAACGTAACAAACGCGCCTGCCGAGCCAACATTGACCGCAAGCGCGGTAAGAACGCCCGTGCCGGTGCCTGTTAGATTCCCGACCGCATAGCCTGTGCAGCTCGATAAAATGCCGCTGCTTGGCGTGCCGAGTGCAGGCGTCACCAATGTCGGAGACGTGGCTAAAACGATGCTGCCAGAGCCTGTGGTCGTATTACCAAGCGCTGTGACCGTGCCGCTGGTGGGGAACGTCAGCGTGGTCGTGCCGGAGAAGGTGAAGGTGCTAGAATAAGCCCCAGAAGTGATAAATGTTGAGTTATCAGCTAGGGTGAGGGTAGCTGCCGTCGCCGGAGCTGTAAACGTAATCTTGTTAACAGTGCCGTTTAGGGCTAAATTACCGCTTTTATCAACGACAAAAGAGGCCGTTGAGGCCCCTGTGACGGTCAAATTAAGCAGATTAGACGACGCTGACGAACCAGAGTTAGTAACGGCTAGTTTTATGCCGTTCCATGTCGCTGTCGCGTCATTCCAATTATCAGTAAGATTATAAATAAAGGCCATTTAGGTCACTCGTAGAAGATCGTCACATTCGGATTAGTTCCGCCGAGAACGACATAAAGACCCTTGCTTAAAGAGACACCTTCAGGCGGAAAGGAGTAATTGCCTGGAGTTGCGCCAGTAAAAGTGGAGATAACTGTAGGGTCGGAGTTGGACGCCGTAGCCGAGTCATAGATTGCGATGGTCGGTGTCGTGCCGCTGGAGACGAAAACGCCTTTAACCTTGGCAAGCCCTATTTTAACTTGCGAAGTGGCCGTAAGATTTAGAGCATATGCCATGATTTCCTCACGCTAGGAATTTCAATTTATACAGGGTTTTGAGATAAAGACCAACTATCTCGTCGATAATGTTCTGAATCGCCGTTTCGTCCTTATCACAGACTTTATACCGCATTTCTTCAACGTCTTTCAGCGAATCTTCAAGAAACTCAACAACATTGTTGGTTTTCTTGGCTGAATGGAGCGTAATTGGCCCGATTAGGCCGTGTCTGCCTTGATAAACCTCGGCTAAATCGTCTGCTAACTCGATTACATTGTTATAAAACCCGCCTAAAGCCTTATGTTTTGCATATGATCGCGTGTTTAGATGCACGCTATGAGTCACATCGCGGGCTAAGAACAAATGTCCGATAAGATCCGCGCAGCTCATTATTCTAATCCTGGTAATTGAGGTTGCATAGGCGTCGATCTAGGCACAATGTCACCCGTATCTAAAGCGGCAGCAATAGTTCCTTGAACAATATCACTAATTTGTTCAGGGGTCATGTTGGCCGAAGTCGCTTGTATGCGCTTCGTCTCCGCGTCATACGCCTTGATCTGCGTATTCTGTTCATCAATCGCCAGCTTCTGCATATCATATGACTGTTGCAGTTGCTGAACCAGCGCCGCAGTCTGTTCCATCTGGTTCGCCATGTCGTTCATCTGAGCGCGCATCATCTGCGCTTCTGGCGACTCATCTGTGTTATCCAGAACCTTCGGATCGAGCGTTTTAGCAAAGCGCGCCGCCATCTCCTGCGCCCCAGGCCAGTCCATGTTCTTAATGAACAGATCGCCTGCCACAGCCCAGAGCTGCGGGTTTGTCTGCAAGATCATTTGCATCGCTTCCATCGCCTCTTGGCGCTTGGTCGCGTAGCTTGGGCCGGTCGTTACAACCACGTCGTAAATGCCGATGCTTGGGTTGTAGATCTTTTCAATATCCAGACCTGTGATCGGATCCTTGATGACGCGCACAGGTTCTGGCTGGTTTGGATTGATTTTCACCATATCCACTTCACCGTCTAGTCCGACGATACGCGCCACGCGCTCCGTGTCGTAGATCTTAGGGATCAGATCGACGAGTTGTCTTGTCGTATATCTGACCGCTCGCGCGAGATTGTCCACGTAGTGATATGTGGATGTATCGCCTTGGTTTTGCCGAGCCAGAATCGCACGACCCGTCCTCTCGTTACTGGTCGCACCAATGGAGCTGTCGTATTGACCCGTGGTGGCCTTAATATCTTCCCCAGCGCCCACTTTGGCTTGGATAAGGCCGGTTTGCGCCATAGGCGGCTGCGCGCGTTCAGGTAATGGCAGAGGAGATCCTGCGCCGTCAGTGACGTCTGGGTTGACTTCGAGGTAAGGCCAGTTGTTCGTATTGGCGGTTTTCCAGTTTGTTTCGTATCCTTCAAACTGTCCCCCATATCCGATAAACGGAGCCTTCGGAGCCAGCGCCAGCATTTCTGCTTCCTGGCTGACCCAGTAGTTATACATGCGCTGCGCGTCTTTCGCGTTACGCACTAGCCCGCTGATGTAGAGCTGCCCGTCTACCTCAAACTCGTTTCCGACGACGCGAATGACAGGAATCCATTTACCCGCCCAATCGCGTTCTTCTAACACTTCAAAGCCGTTCGTCTTCAACCACTTGACCTGACGGTGCTCGCTCGTGCGAGATTTCAGCGGTTTGCCGAACATAGCCTTGAGCTGCTTGTCCTGTGGCGAACCCTCAAAAGCCGTTATATTATCGGGGTAGAGATTGAGCTTTTTTTTCTGATGGTCGATGTAGAAATACTCAGCAATACGGACGGTTTCCTGGCTCATCCACATGCTAAGTGACTGATCGCCAACGCCTTGCGACATCATCACAGAGATCGGCAGAGCGTCAGGATACAGGCGCTCATATTCTTCTTTAGGAATGTCTTCGGTTATGAAGCACCATTCCGCGTCTGATCCGCAGGGATCGTGGATCATTGGATCCATATAAACGCTGAAGCTATTACGGACGCGACCGATCTTCAGGTCTTGGTCGAACGAGTCTTCGCGGCAATATTCCGTAAGGATTCGGATATAACCTTCGCCGTAGGTAACTTGATTGTCGCAGGCTGTATCATATGCAACGTCCGCGTCGGATAGGTACTCGATGTGTCTAACGATACCTTGAAAGATCTCTGCGACCGCAACGTCGGCTTTATCGTCCGCTGGGATGACTTTGCCGGAGGGTCTGTTTTGTCGCTGTTCATTCGTTACTAACCTGACATGCTGTGGCAGCTTGTTAATCGTCAGGCAGGGACGTGCGTTGATCGTCTGACCCTGCACCGCGCCTCTGGTCGCCAACACGTCAGCGGGCCATTGCCAAGCATTATCTGGCGACCCTGCCATAAAGCGCAAGTCGTCCAGCTCATCTTCTCTGGAGTCTGAATAGGCGGTAGAGGCAACGGTGAACCGATGTCTCATCGTTGCCAGACGGTCGCCGTCTGGGTTGTCAGATACTTCGCCTGCGCCTACTACATCACTTGCAGCCACTGGATTTACCTTTTTTCATGCCGCCTTTCTTAGCTGCTTCGCGTTTAACAGAGTAGGCAATCGCCACGCTTTGTTTTACGGGCTTTCCGCTTTTTACTTCAGCGGCTATGTTCTTACGAAAAGCGTTTTTAGACGCAGACTTAACTAGCGGCATTATTTCTTCCTCGTCTTAGCGGATTGCTTGAACGCCTTGGCTGTCGGTGCGCCTTTAGCCCCAACCTTACGCATCTTCTCACCCGATCCGGCTGCGATGCGTGCTTTCTTTGCGTGTATGTTGGCGTATAGCCCTGGCTTACTTGCCACAGTTCCACCTCTTCATACTAGCTTTAGCGCGGTCGGCGTTCTTAGACTTAGCTACGACCCCGCCCATTCTGGCGCAAAAACTAGCTTTGCGGCCCTTGTCGGCCTCAGATTTAGGATTAGGTGCAGGTGCTTTCAGCTTGCTACCCGTGGCCTTGTTATACTTAGCACGGCCTTTAGCCGTCAGACCAGCGCCAGCTTTCGTGGACAGTTTCTCGCCACGGCCTACCGATAACGATACCATTATGAAGCCATCCAACCAGACGATGCGGAGCCTTGACCATAGCTGACGCGGCGCTGGTTGTCTACTCGTTGCTCGCGTCTGGCGACAGGAAATGCGAACGTCACCGCGATAGCGTCCGCCGCGTCAGGGCTCGCTAGACCTCTGCTTTTCATGTCCTTCTTGGATTCTAAGAATATCGTCCCCTTCGAGTCCGGCTTCATCATAGGCCCGATGAGGTCTGACTTCAGATAGCGATCCTTGGGTATGCTCGCGTCCTTCAGCCACTCTTTCATCGCGCCCCACATCTCTGCGCGCTTGTTGCCATACATCATAGGCTTGGTTGACTTGTTCCCAAAGTTTACCCCGCGCACTTTGTAGCGCTGTTCCTTTAGCCGATCCACGACGCCTGCGCCGAGTCCGCCCTCGTCTATGACCACTAAGGCGGGCTTATACTCTTCGATCACGTCGATCACGCGGCCTACAACTTCCATCGTGTCGTCGCCTCTGTAGCGCTTGATCCCGATGATGTCGCGCCCCTGCCGTATCGCTATTACGGTAGCGTCGGCACCAAAGCGTGCTGGATCCACTCCGACCACGATGGGCGCGGACTGGTCGGATATAGCGGGACGTTCCATTGCCTCGTCAACCAGCGCGTTTCCGATGAACTGGTCGTCGCTCGCGTTGGGGAACTGACCGTAGACCTCGACGTGGGCTGCGCTTGAGTCGGGGCCATACTCGTCAATGATCTGTTGGTAGACGGCCTTATCCGTGCCTTCGACGGAGCGGGCATCGACAATTTTATTTCGCCAAAAGTCTCGCTTGGAGTTAAAACACTCATAAAAGTAACCAGAGTTACGACGGGGGTTGCTGAAGCACAACCAAAAGCGATTAGGGGTATTTTCCGTAAAAAAGCCCGCTGCAACTGACCAGATACTATCATCAATTCCGCTCGCCTCATCGAATACCAGCATGACACCCGCGAAGTTGTGCACGCCAGCGTATGCGTCAGGATTCTCTGCACTCCACAACCGCCCTTCTACGCCCCAATAGCGCGTTCCGAGTTTCAAGTCTTTCTCTACTAATTCCGCTATCCATTTAGCGGGCAAGACTCTGGTAGCACTGACCTCGAACCAGTGGCTGTGTATCGACATACTCAGCCACTTGGTGATTTCAGCCCAGGTGACGCTACGGAGCTGCGCTTCAGAGTTAGCTGAAACTATCGTGGTAGAACCTATTCTTGTTGTCAGCATCCAGATCGTCAGCCAACTGACTAGCGCGGACTTACCGATTCCGCGCCCAGATGATACCGCCAGCCGTAGCGTCTCGAAGTCTATCTTGCCATTGTTAGCCTTGATGTGCTCGCGCAGCTCGATCAGAACCTCGCGCTGCCACTGGCGCGGGCCTTCGAAGTGCTCAAGCGGTGTCCCAGGTTTCTTCCACGGAAAGGTCAGGCGCACGAACGCGAGCGGGTCGTTCTTGAGCGTTGGACTCCAGAGCGTTGCCATCAGCTTCTGTTCTTCTTCCGCTGAGTAAATCGGCACTTGCATCCAATACCTGCCCTTCGATAACTCTGGTCTGCGCTTCTTCAAGCGCCGCTAAGATAGATATGCGTTGCTCGACTTGGATTTGCATCGACTGCGGCGCAGTCCACTTATGCACATGCTTTAATATGTCGAGCGCTGCTTTAGTGTCGCCGTTTAACGCGGCTGTGCGTAAGACGCCGGCCATCTCCATCTCGCCGTCCGCGCGGCCTTTGATCTCCGCATACTCAGCAATAGGATCGAACTGCACCAGCCGGCGATACTCAACCGGCAGCATGCCGGCAGCTAACGCGAGCGCGTCGCCCTTGAGTCCTTTACGCGCGGCCTCATAGATCAGTTCGAGATTCTTTTCTGTGGCCTCTATTTTACGAGGCTCGTATGGCAAGCTTTCAAACATAGAATCTTTATTAGCATATTCTAGCGCGAACGCATAGTGGCGGGTATTGAGTGTATATTTCATCGCGGATTTCTTTAGCTTTTTCTAGCGTTGGCGCGCGGCGGCGAATACGTTTTCCTTGGAATAACATTTCTACGCAGTATCGATTTCTTTCTCGGTAGATATTTCGCATGTCGCTATCGCCGTGGTAAAAAGCCGTATTTTGTAATTGTGATACTACGCGCAAATTGCTGATTCTGTTGTCAGTTTTAATTCCGTTTATGTGATCTATTGTCATGTCTTTGGGCACATGTTCGCCGTGCACCCACAACCATATGAGCCTATGCACTTTATATTCACGGCCTTTAACCACTACGCGCCGATAACCATTCCAAGACATAGAGCCAGCCGGCTGTCCTTTTAACGTAAGACATTCGCCCGTTTCAGGGTTAATACGCAAAGATTGTTTAAGTTCGTTTTGAGATATTAGTTTCATGTTTATGATTATAGGGGGAGTGGGGGAGGCCGTCAATATAAAAAAATTTATAAAAGTTTGTGCAGCCCTTGCGTAGATATTCCCACCATCCCTTCGGCCCATGCCCCCTCCCGATTGTCAACTGAGCCAAATGTAAACCAATGTCAACTATGTTTACATAAACTAAGTTGTCATTCATGCCTTGGTCATTTTGGTCACGTGTTGCCAGGTCACATTCACGCTGGCATATTGAATGTAAACATGGTCATCGCTTGGTCAAATGTTGGTCATGTGCATGACCATAATAACGTGTTGAAAAGAGAGGGCTTTCTTGCTTATGGTCATTTTGGTCACATTTTTACGCGCAAGCTCCGCCCTAATAGGAGCTATATATACTTGTATACATACATATATATTTTTAAATAGATAATTATAAAAAGACCAAAAAGACCATAACGCCACATTAGCCCGCAAGATCAGCATGTTATCCATGGTCATTTAACTCCAAAAATATGACCATTCGTTACCCAAACAAGACCAAAAATGACCATTTTACCAAAAATAGTTGTTGACTAGCACAATTATTGTGTTAATGTCTAATAGTTCTTTTGTCTCACTATGAGGGTTGTCTAATGCAGAACAGAATATTCTCGACCGATAGCGCCAAAGCCACTAAAGCCACGTCTTACGGTTATCTTAACGCAATCCACTATCTCGCGCCGGCTAGCACTAGCGGTCATAACCTATGCCCACATGCTAGCGCGGCATGTATCGCGTCTTGTCTTGGCTGGTTTAGTGGTCAAGCCGGCATGGTCGCGGACTTAGAAAAAGACATGAATAGTGTGCGCCGCTCGCGCATACAAAAGGCCATGCGTTTTATGAAAGACCGCAAGGCATACATGCGCGACGTGGTCAGGGCCATCGATCTTATAACCAGGCAAGCGCACAAAAAGGGCTTGCTGCCTTGCGTGCGCCTCAACGGTTCAAGCGATATCGCATGGGAAGGCGTAGCATGCGAGCGCGACGGGGTACCGCATAAAAATCTATTCGAGGCGTTTCCAGGCGTTCAATTTGTGGATTACACCAAAAACGCCGCGCGCCTTAAACGCGTGCTACCTGCTAACTATTGCCTGACCTTATCCTATTCAGGCGAAAACGCCGCGCAATGCCAGGACGCGCTAGCGGCAGGTCATAACGTGGCGGTCGTCTTTGACACGTTACCCGCGACCTATTGGGGCTTTGACGTTATCGATGGCGATTTACATGATTTGCGCCATCTCGACCCGCGCGGCGTTATTGTGGGCCTTGTCCCTAAAGGCGCTAAAGCAAAAAAATCACAAGACGGTTTTGTCATTAGACTAGCAGCATAGGCGCGCAATGATTCAGCAAGTCAAAACGTCAACGGTCACATTTAAGTCAGTAATGAAAACGGCATTATTTAATCGCGGCGTTAAAGAGGCGCGAGAAGGTAAACCATTCGATTATGAGGCGGGCTCAACCCTTAACGAACAATGGGCATATGAGCGCGGGCGCTTGTTCGGCATGCGCTTTAAGCAAGGTTCAGTAAAGCATGGCGGCGCGGTAACGCCGGAAGCAATGCGCGCAATGCGCGTCGCAATACAGGAGGGGGTTATATTATGAGACCAATAAACGCAATAGCGCGCGAGATAGCGCAAGACTGGCGCAAGCCTTACTTTGGCGCGGTTCCCTACCTGCAAGCCATGTCAACACTAGACAATATAAACGAGCCCTATGGCTATGATAGCGGCGAATCAATTGTTCGCTATTTTTTATGTAACGCCTCGACGTGGCGCGGCGATAACGCGCGTCGCATCAAGGCAGAACTAAAGGAGATGTTGAGATGATCGAACTATCTTTAAACCATGAAGCGGTAGAGGCGCTTATAAAGATATTAAACAATCAACCTGAGCCCTTGCCGTGGCATCTAATCGACGCCTTACACACTATGCAAGAAGAGTACGATAACGAAGCCGAACGCCAACATAGCGCGCGTTATGACTGGGAAAGATCGGCTGAAAACGACTAAGGGGGATAAGATGAAATTTACATATTACTTCGATGAGCTAGAGTTAATCAAAAACTATTCTGTTATGGCGGCAGGAGAGATTGACGTAGATTACCGCATAGCCGCGGCTGAGCCCGATGTTGGCATATTTGAGCCCTGGATTACTGATATCGATATCACGTCGATAACATTAAACAGCATTAAAGCGGGCGTTCCAGCTCTTAACCTATCACAAGACCATTGGCTTTATAAACTGATATATGCCGCGCTAATAGACGACGAACATCTACTTGAAGCCTGTGAAATGGACGCAGCATATGAGGCGGACATATGAAGCAAGCGCTTTATATCATAGGCTTGGCGGCGAGCGTTAGCCTGGCAATACCCGCCGCCATCATAACCATACTTTACCTAATTGAAAGAGGCTGATCATGTACGATTTTTGTTGCCTTTTATATCGCCTATCAACCCCAGCGCTTGAGCTGATGTTACAAGGCGAAGGGGATGAGACAAGACGCGAGTTAATAGAAGGGGAAATCCATGCGCGCGCCACGAAAAACTAATCCACTTGATGATCTTATCAACAATCTAAACAAGCCAATTTTGATGTTGCGTGAACTAAAGAAAGCAAGGCAAGAGATAAAAGCGCTTGAACGGCAATTGAACTATGTCGCAAAAGGTTTTGGAACGGTTAAAGATATGGAAGACAAAATCTTAGAGCTATCAGTTCGCAATGGTTACTTGGAGGGCATGGTCAAAAAATATAAGGATAAATTAGATGCTACATCTTGACCTATTCTGCGAACATCCTGGGCGCATGAAAGCAAAGCCTATCAAGACCGATAAGACTAGCTGCGTCATTATCTATAAGTGCGACACTAAAGAAACGCCGATCATGCGCCTGTACGTACAACAGGCAGACTTGCGCGCATTGGCGACAGTAGCAAGTGCCCTTAATTTTGCATTTAATATGAAGGCGACCGATGAAAACAATCAAACAAATAATATCGGAGGAGGCGAAAGCGGCAGGGTTAAGTTATGAGACCCTCATAGACTACAACAACACCCTTCGCGTTATAGCAGTGCGCCGCAAGGCCATGTATCGCGCGCACAAAGAAACCGACAAGACCTACACACAAATAGCGCGCGTCTTTAAACGCGACCATACAACCATAATAAGTGGAATCAATTATGAAAAAAGAAGAATCAGCTTTTGTGATCCTAGTAACAACAATCATTGAGGTGCTACTATGTCTAAAATGAAAGATTACTTTATAGAACAGTATGAGGCGCTCCAGTGCACCATACCCGACATTCCACGCGACGAGCCATGCGAGAATGTAAACAAGCCGTTATGGCAATTTTGGACTAAATGGGGTAAAGGTAAGGACATGACAGAAGCAGAGATTGTCCAGTACATGGATACGATGTTTTGATTTTAACGCTATCGATTTTGGGTATTGTAGCGTTTATCGTGATGCGTTAGGGTGTGGCTCATGGCCTCCTCCCTTGGCCGTATTGCAAGCCTCCTGCCCTCTAGCTGCCCCCATAGCTAGAGGGCTTTTATCTTACAAAGCCTGGATAGCGCCCCGTAGCCATATCCATAAAGCCCCATGGGCGGTCATTGCCTAGATAGCTAAAACCTTCCATAAACTTGCTTGGGCCTTTAACGTCTTCGTTAGAAGTTTCAGTTGCGGTGTAATAACGCGGATAAGCGCGCATAGGATTAAAGACGAAGGCGTTCAGGGCCATTGGCTGGGCTGGGGTGGCCTGTGTAGGCATGTCGCCCATAAACCCTACAGGCGAGCGCTCACGGCTCGTTAGGGGATCACTATAGGATGGCCCAGGCCCGAACATGCGCGCGGCGAGTGCGTTATACCGCGGGACGAAGTTGTATTGGTACATAAAATTAAGATCATCGAGAAAGGATGGCTCCGGCAGGTCTTTGAGCGCTTTCTTGCTCGAATAGCGCTCTCTGGATACCCTGCCGAGTAGTTCATTTACTTCGTCAGCCATTACTCAACCCTTTTTCGGCTCTCGATAAAGAACCAAATGAAAAGCAGCCATAAAAAAGTGACCCTAACCAGTAGGCATAAGGCGCGCAGCAATCTTATCACGTATAACCTTGATGCGGCAGTTCATAGCCCCCGCACCTCCAGACCCTATTCTCTCAGCTATCTCTTTACCCGTCAAACCCTGTTGCATAAGCTCGTATATTTTCTCTTCAGCCTTGGTGAGGCGTGATGGATCTTTAAGGGCATGCATGGCGCTCATTTGACCACCTGTAGGTTCGGGGTTGGGGCTGGTTCGCACATATTACGCAAGTCTGACTTGCTATGCTGAAGCATGTTCGGCGCGCAAAAGACGTGGCGCTTGGTCTGATATTTACCTGAGTGCAGACGACCGCAGTCTACCCAGCCGGCCTCCTTGAGCGCATGCAAGAGCGCGGCTTGCGGCACCTTGACACCATTGCCGGCCTGAACGCTCAAACGCCCGCACATCTCGTGGAAAGGCCCAGCGATAACGCCCAAGGCGAAGTCGCCCTTGCGGCCTCTAATCATCTCAACGATAAAGCTCTCAGCCATAGACATGCCGTGCTCAACGAGCGAGAGCTTGAAGTCAGTGATAGGAGGAGCGGCGGCAGGGTTGAAGCGGCTAACATCGCGCGCGTAGAGCCAGGAGGCGACGGCCTCGAAGCCACCGGCATGATACCAGGCCCACATCTCGCGGGCCTCATCTGGAGCCATGCGCGGCGCTGTTGACCACACACAGAACCAGCGGCGATCCTGCGAGGGAATAGAGATCGGAATCGGATCGTTAGTAAAGGCGAGCACAAGCACACGGTTGAGCATGTTGTAAGGATGCAGCCCCTTGCGGTTGATCGGCAGCATGTCAGGTGGCGCGGCAATAATAGGCTTGAGCTTATTGGCTAGCGCGCGGCGCTCCTTGGCCTCCGGCTCGCGTAGCTCGTTGAGGATTAAGATCTCGCTCTCAAGCTGATAACCCCACTGCGACGAAAGGCTCTCGTTGTCTATAATACCTTTGTTGTGATTGTTCGGGCCACACACAGACCAGATGAATGGTGCCCACATCGTGTCTTTGCCGGAGCCTTCATCGCCGCCATGTAAGACGGCGTGATTTATTTTAACGTCCGCGTGTTGGAGCTTAAAAGCCATAACGTCGTAGCAATGATCGAGTTCGCCTTGATCTGGCACCAACCGTTCACAATGGGCAGTAAAGCGTGATATATCTCCGCTTGTTCTGGTGAAAATCGGGCGTGCATCTCGCCATCGATTACCATAGACTTCATTATCTTTATGCACCAAGATCTTTTCGCCTGCCGCATAGGTTAGACCTTTCAATAGTTTTGCCTTGTGCTCTTGGCGATTTTCATCAAAGCATACAGATGCCTCGATGCGGCGCTTGGCGTTATGCACTGACACGCAACTGATATGCCGAAAGATAGCATTAAAAGAACTGCGCGAGATCTCGTTGCGCGTCGTAAGATCAAAATATGCGTCATCATCCACGATATATGCGAAGCGCTCATACCAGTCGCCGCGCTCTACGCGTCCGGCCTCTTCGCGCTCTACCTGCGCGACGCGCTCAGATGCTACGTCGGGGAAAAACTCGTTGGGCTTGATAGCTTCATGCATCGCCTTAAATTCGGCAGTGATAAGCTCGCCTCTTATACCTTGGTGCTCGCGCGGGCCACCATTATCAGCGACCCATTTAAGAAACGCTTCGCTGTTGATGTGATCGCAGTGTGCATGCATGCAGCAATAGGAGCGATCCAGCGGCCTATAGCGGCCCTCGATCTGGCCGTCGGTATGCGCTGTATTGTTAGGGCAGACTACGCCCATCCAGCCTTCAGGATTAGGACGCGATAGGACAAGACCTTGCTCGTTGAGCCATGTCATCACGTTATCAACGCCGTTGTCTTCTACTTTAACGGATCGATAGGTAGCTGTGTTAGCCTCAAGAGGCGTAACGCCGCATGCGTCGCATATTTCTTTAAGCGTATAATCTTTGTCATTAAATAAGATCTCTTTACACTCAAACGCATCGCGCCCAGGTTTTAAATTAACTGAACCAGGCAGGCGGCAATTACGCACAGCATTAGTTGCGCCTGGATCGGTATAACCGGCTGCGGCCAGCGCTGTAATAGCTGCACAATATTCTCCTGTCGTTGGTTGTTCTCTGAATGCATAAACCCATTGGAAATTATCTGGGCTTGTCTCTACTATCCATGTAGGCTCAAGCGGCGGCGTTTTGCTTTTCGTGCCGATGTCATCCAACATCATAAAGAGCACATATTCGCAATTAGCAGACGCGGCGCTAACCTTACCGTCTTTAAAGCGCTCTATAATAAAAGAACCTGTGTTAATATACCAAGCTTCGCCTTTCTTACGCTTATGCGTAGGAAGATAAGCGGGCCAAGTATATTTATACGATCCATCTAAATGCTGTAGATGTACGTTATTACGCACTATTGGCACTTGCCGCACTATGAGCGGCGTCTCGCCTGCTTCCGCAAGTCCGACTACATAGTCAAGGATTTTATTTTCCATATCGCCCCATAATATTAGCTTCTACTGCAAGCGGTAATCCAACCGCCCAATCCGGCGGCGTTGTCATCACACGAACCATAGCCTCCCTTGCTATTTCTGGTTCATCTGATTCGACAACTATTTCGTCGTGCACATGAAGCACAACATTATTTAAATTTCGTAGACTGTACCTTAATAAATCATTTGCAACTGCTTGGGTTACATTCTCACATGCAAGCCCACGCCATAGCCGTGCACGGGGCCATTCCTTTGCGTCTGCGGCTGGTTTCCAAGATGCCTTTGCATAGGTTATGCTTTCGTCATCTTCAAACCGCGCATAGGGATAACAAAGAACGCGACCCGAAGGGAGAGCATACCAAAGATGCTCACCACGAAACAAGTATTTAATTTTACCGGCGCTAAATATTTCGCCTTGACGAGCTAACGCCCGTGTATATGCAAGCTCGATTTCATTCCAGAACGGCACAGACCATTTATTTGCGAGTCTCCAGGCGTTTACCATACGTCTGGCTTCGTCTTCCGGCATATTGATTCCGTATACACGACCCATCGCAGCAAACGCGCCAACGCCTCCGGCGAAGCCACATGCTAACTCTTGCACTTTACCAACCTGGCGTTGGTCTTTTGTCACATCTTCTATTGCACAACCAAAAGTTTTTGACGCGTTGAACTTATATACATCTTGTCCAGTGTTAAATAACGCGAGCTTGTCATCGCCGTTGTTGGACAGCCACGGCGTTACACGGGCTTCTATGGACGCCCAATCTGCAACGACAAACTGATGTCCCCGCGCAGGAACCATCGCTGGGCGTAACATACCTTTGAGCACATCAGTGACGCGCTTGCCGAACTTAGGCACGATCTTATGTCCGCGCACCATCGCATGGCGCACGGCCTCTGGATCGTCTGCACAGACGCGCGTGAAATTATGCACCTGCGCGCCGTAGGATGACGCACGGCCTGTTGCGCTGCCACCTGCGAACACAAACGCACCACGCACGCGGTGATCCTCGCCGGCCAAGTCAAACAAGCGATTGAACTTGGCTACAGAAGACGCCCAAAGATCATCAGCGCACTGTATAACGTCGGCAACATCTGGCGGCACTTCTTCAGGATCGTCCATCGCCAATAGATTTGCACGCGCCGTCTTATCGATACTATACTTGTCGTCTCGCTCCATGAGCTTGAGGGCTGCGGGGCCAACACGATCTTGAACCCATTGTCGCATCTTAGGGCTTCGGACTGACGTGATCTCGCCGTTCGTAACCTCACGAACGATGCGTTCGATTTCCTGTAATTCATCAGCCGCGAATCGAACCGCTGCTTGGCATAGAGGTACGTCAACCAAGACGCCGCGATCATTGATACGCTCATTAATATGATAATCTGCCAGCTCATCATCTGTCAGTTCCCGCATCGCTTTAGATGCCGCGCGCATCGTACGCACGTCTTGCTCACAATATTCTATCAGTTCCTGCATTAATCGCACATCATCACTGAATGGCGGAATGCACAGCTTACGAACGAGATAATTGCCTCGATGATCTTTACGCATGTCTGAGCCAGCAAAGCGCGCCATGTCTTCCAAACTTCCTGGCGCACAGTTTGCTCGCGCTTGCGTCGCGGTACAATAGAACTGTTCAAGCGGAACGTGTTGCTTTAACACATGCCAGAAGATCAGCCGCTCAAACGCTGCGTTATGCGCGCGGATCTGTGTTGTGAGCACAGGCAGGAGTTGCCCAGGACGCCACGTCTGTACAGGCCCATCGTCTATGGCGTAGGACATACAGAGCACTTGCGTAGATGGGTGACGAGCGTAGTTATATACGCCCGCCGTCTTCAGATCGCATTCGCTGCGTGTTTCAAAATCGAGCCAGATCATTTTGGCGCGTCATATCTTGTGCCGATAGTCTGGCCGTAGCGATTGCTGTAATACATGCCATACTCATCGCCTACGCCCGCAGCGACCATGCGCCCGTTGCGATCATAGATGAAAGTCTGTTCGCCGTAGTTCATCTCACTGAACCTTGGCGTCTCCACCTCCTGTGTTTTCAAAGGTTGTGCGATA
>Ga0315900_10001501_pt1 | contig 37298 bp, 56 predicted proteins | sample LakEriMetagenome_FD_203521 | JGI IMG/M metagenome (GOLD analysis project Ga0315900, IMG submission 203521) | Freshwater fungal communities from buoy surface, Lake Erie, Ohio, United States - Buoy 12 MA114 | ecosystem: Environmental > Aquatic > Freshwater > Lake > Lake biofilm | place: USA: Lake...
GCATCGCCACGGGCTACACGGGCGGGCTCTACGCTTCGTCTGGTGCCACCTACGCGGCGTCGCTCGTGACGGCTGCCGGTGACACTCCCGACGAGGTGACCAAGGCCAACCTGCTGAAGATGATGGCCACCCTGCCTCAGCATTCGCAGGCGGGTGCCAAGTGGTTCGTGTCGCCCTTCTTCTTTGCGACCTGCATGCAGAACCTCGACCTCGCCCAGGGCGGTTCGGTGGGCCTGTCGCAGGGCATGGGGCTGACGTTCCTTGGCAAGCCCGTGGTGCTCACCGACCAGCTGCCGGCTGGCTCGGACAGCACGGGCGTGGTTATGGCTCTCTACGGTGATCTGATGAACTCGTCAATCTACGGCGTCCGCCAGGGCATCGAGATTGCGTCAAGCGATCAGGTCAACTTCCTCAGCGACCAGAGCGTGATTCGTGCGGTGGCCCGCGTTGCCATCTCGCACCACACGCTCGGCAGCGACACCGTCGCCGGCCCGGTCATCGGCCTGGTTGGTGCGTGAGCCTGACGGCTTGACGAGTGTGCAATCTTGAGCGGGCGGCTTCCACGACGGGGCCGCCCGCTCTCTTTCTTTGAGGCACCATGCTAGTCAAAGTCGGTGGCACCGAAGTTGACATCAGAGTCGAGGCCGTGCTGAGCATGCCTAGGCTCTCGTTTACGGCCAATCACTTCGCATGGGCTCAGGCACTCATGCCGCTCGGCATTCGCCCTACGATGGGCACTGGTGCGTTCTGGGACCAAGTCAATACAAGAGTGATGGAGCAGTTCATCGACTCGTGCGAGTACCTGCTGACGATTGACTACGACACGTTCTTCACCCGGCAGGACGTTGAGCAACTCTTCGCCATGGCGATGACGTTTCAGTGCGACGCGATCACTGGATTGCAGACGAAACGTGAAGACGGCCGCCCGATGCTGACGCTCAAGGGCACGCTTGACGCACCGCCAGAGGAAGGCCACACGCAACTGCCTGCGTCGTGGTTTGCTGAGCCGGTGCAAGAAGTCGATACCGCCCACTTCGGGCTCACCGTTATCAGCACCGCCGCACTCAAGCGAACCAAGAAGCCTTGGTTCTGGAGCAAGCCAGACCCAGAGGGCTCGTGGAACGACGGCCGCACAGATCCCGACATCTGGTGGTGGCGCAACTGGCGAGACTCTGGCAACCGAGTCTTTGTCTCGCCCCGCGTCGTGCTGGGCCACGGCGAGTACGTCGTGACGTGGCCGGGCAAGAACCTAGCCGCCCCTGTTTTCCAGTGGACTACCGAGTTCACGAACACAAACAAGCCGCCGGAATCTGCATGGAGTGTGGGCTAATGGTGAAACTTAGATTCAGCCGAGCGTGGCGCGGTTACGCCAAGGGCCAGACGGCAGACGTTCCAGGCGGGCTGGCACAGCAGCTGCTCGCCCAGCGTGTCGCAGTTGAAGACCATCAAGGCACGCTACTCGAGACGGCGGCTCTAGAGACGCCAGTAGAGACAACAGACGCCACACCCAAGCGACGAGGACGCCGTGCAGTATCTCAGCCTCAGCCGCCAGACAGCACCGGCCGTTGAGCCCGTCACAGTCGCAGAGGCCAAGGCTCACCTGCGGGTGGATACGAGCGATGACGATACCTACGTAGGCACGCTCGTCACTGCGGCGCGTGAGTGGGTTGAGGCTTACCTAGATCGCACGCTGGTGAATACGCAGTGGCGTCTGCGGCTCCATCGGTTTCCAACGGATAGCCAATACCCGATTGAGTTGCCACGCCCGCCTGTTGTGTCGAGCGGCACAGCAACGGCGGTGACGATCACGTACACGGCAGAGACGGGCGGCACAGCCACGCTCTCGACGGCACAGTTTCGCGTCCAGCGGTTTGAGACGCCTGGCCGTGTCACGACTGTCTACGGCGGCACCTGGCCGGCGAGCATGGAAGACAATGACGCCGTGGTGGTGACGTGGTGGGCCGGCTACGGTGCCGCGGGCTCCAGCGTGCCGGCTGCCATCCGCCACGCGATTCTGATGCTCGTGGGCTACTGGTACGAAAACCGCAGCACCGTGCTCGTCGGCAGCATCAGTAAGCCGCTTGAGTTCGCCGTTGAATCGCTGCTCTCTTCGCAGAAATGGGGTGGCTACCAATGAGCATTGAAGGACGCATAAGCATCGACGTGCTGTTTCACGAAAAGGATGGCACGGCGGCGCTCAAGGTGACGAGCCTGCAGGACTCGCGGGCGTACACCAGCGGTAAGGTGGCGATCGTCAGCGGTACGTGCGGGACTAGCGCCGTGACTATCCAAGTCGCACCGACAGCCTTTAGGGACGCGAGCGGCGCTTTTGTTTCTTTTTATGAGATTCAGCGATTCGTGATTCAGTCAGGGCCAAGCGTATTAATCCTAACTCAGCCAAACGTGACGGTTGACGCAAACGCCATTAGTGTCGTCTCAAACGCCGTGGGCGACTTTGATGACACGGCGCAACTGCCAACAGTGCGAACAAGCGCAGGCACGAGCACCTACACAATCGTCATGTACGGCACATGATCAACGCCGGCAGCCTCCGAGAGCGCGTCACGGTGCAGCAGGCGTCCGAGTCGCGGAACGCCCTAGGCGAAACCGTGCTTTCGTGGGCCACGTTTGCTGAGCGGTGGGCCAGCGTTGAAGGCGTATCTTCGCGCGAGTCGCTCACCTACGGCCAGCAGCAAATCAGCGTTTCGCATCGCGTCCGCCTGCGGTATCTCACGGGGCTAACGCAGTCCATGCGGCTGGTGTGGCGTGGCCGCACGCTGGAGATCGTTAGCCTGCTCGAGCACGGGAACCGCAGCGAGCACGAGCTGATTTGCCAGGAGGCCGTGTGATGGCCGTTGCCGGCGTCAACCTGTCGCTCGACACGTCTGAGATCCTGCGGCTGCAGGAAGCGCTCGGTAAGGTGTTCGACAATGAAGGGCTTGCGGTTACGCTGGCCGAGGCACTGGATAAAGCGATTTTCCCAGCGATGCGGAGACTACGGGAAAACACGCCAGAAGGACCGACAGGCAACCTTAAGCGTGCCGTAGATATGAAGATTGTGCCCTACAAACGAGACGGCAACGCGGTCGGGCTCATTGGCTACAACAAAGCCGCATCTGCAAAATCCACCAGCGCACTAGGCGGCTCAATACAAGCGGGGCCAGACCGTGCTTTTCATCAGTGGTGGATTGAGTTCGGCACAAGGCAGCGGGTGGTTGCGAAGCTTTCAAATACGCCGTACCAGCGCAAGGCTCACAGCAGAGTCATGAAATCTGGCAAGGTGGCCAGTATTCGGGCGCATCAAGTTTCTGGCCAAAACGCCTACATAGCATCGTCATACCGGGAACTCAGTAACTTCAAGATGCTGCCTACGGCTCGCGTCCCACGCGGCGAACAAGGCCAGCGAGTGCAAACAGATCCGGCATACCCAAACGCCTTCTTTCGCAAGTCAAAGAATCCGATTGTCATTCCTGCCATGAATCCTGGCGGAAGCGGCGAGCCTCCCCTGCGTAAGACGTGGAACGAGTACCAGGGCAAGGTGGCAGCCACGCTGCAGCAGGAGCTCCGCATTTCCCTAGAGCGTGCCCTTGATTCGCTGACGTACAGCAGCACCGGCAGCGTCACCAGTGCCACCATCCAGGCTGGAGGCTAGCCATGCTCAAGTCACCAGAGCAGGCAGCTGCTCGAGCACTGATCGCAGACCCGGCCGTAGCCATGATTCTCGGCCAGCGGATCTGGCCCGTCATTGCACCGGCATCAGCATCGCTGCCATTCGCCACCTGGCGGCGCACGGGCGTCACTCGCTCGCAGGGGCTGTCTGGGCCGATTGGTGCCACGTCTGTGCAGTTGGCGGTGGACGTGTTTGCCACCACCTACGAAGAGGCCCGCGAGGCGGCAGACAGAATCCGCTCAGTTCTGGATGGATGGGGCGGCCAAGTGACAGACTACGTGAGCGTGAGGAACGTGAGCCTAGACACCGAGTCTGATGGCTTTGTTCAACTCGCCGGCGGTGATTTGCCGCCCGTGTATCAAGTGACGCAATCGTTCTCAATCCTCTGGCAGGAGACTTAGCAGATGGCCTTTGAAACGCCGCATGATGGTTCCGGCACAGTCCTGACGTGGAAGAGCACGACTTACACCGTCACCAACGTCGTCGTCAGCATGACGGACCCGACTGCTACCGAAGACAAGATTTCCGTCTCGCACCTTGGCCAGACGGCTGGCGAAACCGCCAAGACGCTTGATCTTCCGCTGGCCGGCGCTGCCTCTGGCGACACCGGGCAAACGGTGCAGTTCGACTACATCGGCAAGACGCTGATTGCCGACAAGGAGACTGGCACAATCTCCATCACCGTTGGCGGCACCTCGCTGCTCAGCCGTGCTGGCACCGTCAACTCTTCGACGCTGACGCTGGCGACGCAGGACGCGATCCGAGGCCAGGCCACCATTCGTATCGCTCGCTCGTAGTCCGTGACGGAGGCCCGTCATGGCTGATTACTCAGCGGGCGTCACGGCTACGTGGAACGGCACCAACTTCGGTGAGGTTACGGAACTCTCTGTAACTCACGGCGGTGCCATGCCATTGGCTCGTGCCAGTACGTGGACGCTTGACGTAGGCACTATAGAGATGTCGTGCCTAACGACGGCGAACATTTCGACGGCTAACTACGGCAAGCGTTCGCTCATCACCATCGCTGGTGGTGGGCTGGCGTATTCCGGTAAGGCCGTGCTCGAGAAGTTCACGCTTGCGGGCAAGGTGAACGATGTAACACGGTACACCGTGACGCTGAAAGTCCAAGGCTAGGAGCAACCATGCTGAGCGTGTCTGAACTTGCTGCACAGATTCTCGCGGCTGACGATCTGCCCGTTCTCAAGGTGACGGTGCGTGAGTGGAAAGGCGCTGACGGCAAGCCGCTGGTGCTTGGCGTTCGCGTCATGACGGTGGAGGAACGCGACTCATACGAGAAAGAATGGATTGGCAACAAAGAGCGTGGCATCGACAACTTCCGCACGAAGTATCTGGCCCGCTGTCTTTGCCACCCCGAAAGCGGCGAGCGTCTCTTTGATGAGGCTGGCATCGAGCAGCTGGCGAAGAAGTCTGCGTCTATCGTGTCGAAGCTTTTTGAGAAGGCGATGAAACACAACAACATGACCGAAACCGACGTGGAGGAGCTGGCAAAAAACTGAGCATCCGCCCGACGAGAAGGTTTCTCTTTCGTCTGGCGGGGCACCTAGGCATGACGGTGCGTGAGTTGTCACGCCGCATGGATTCGCAGGAGCTCTCGGAGTGGATCGCGTTCACGCGATTCTTCCACGCTCTCCCAGATCCGTGGCGGCAGACGGGCCTGCTTACCAGTGCGGTGCTCGCCCCGTACTCCCAGCAAGGCAAGGCACCAAAGGCTGACGATTTCAACCCGATTGAGAAACCACCACAGCACGCAGACGAGATGAAGCGGGAGTTGCAAAAGCTCCTGGCGTTCCCTGAGTAAGCCATGGCAACCATTCTTTCACTTGCGCTGAAGGTGAACGCCGACGCCTCTGGCGTGGTGAAGAATCTGACGCCGGCTGAGCGGGCGCTTGAAAATCTTGGCAAGCAGGCGAGCAAGGCCACAAGCGTTTTTGACGAGTTTGCTGGCACCAGCGCCACCGCTGCTGTTGCCCAGTTCAATGCGTCCAAGTCCCTGTCTGACTTGTCAGACAGCCTTAAGCGTGGAGAGATCAGCGCCCAAGAGTTTGCGTCTCGGTATGCAGACCTGACGGCAGAAATCAACAAAGAGGCTGCCGCGTTTAAGCGTGCTGCCGAGATCACGAAGGCCAACGTTTCCTCGCTTGAGCGGTACGACCAAACCGTTGCGGAGCTAGACGATCAGCTGCGGGCTGGGCGTATATCGCAAGAGACATACAATCGTGCTCTTGAGAAGGCACGCACCGAACTGGATCGTACTGGGAACTCTGCGAAATCAGTTGACGACGACTTTGAAAAACTGAATCGCAGCGTCAGCCTGCTGTCTCGGATCGAGTTAGGGCGGCTGTTCGTTGACGGCTTGCAAGCGATTGGTGGCGTCATCCGCGACGTTGCGAATCAAATCGGCTCGCTAGTCTCAAGCGTCAGCACGTCTCTTGATTCAATAAACGACTTGTCTGCACGCACCGGCATCGGCGTTGAGGCTTTGCAGAGTTATGCGTTCGCCGCAAAACTCGCTGGCGTAGATACGGAGCAGTTCGGTGCTGCCGTGCAGAAGCTGGCGGTGAACATTGGCAAGGCCACGCCAGGCGATGCACTTGATAAGGCACTGAAGGGAATCAATCTTTCTGTGCAGCAGTTGCGTGCTCTATCGCCGGAGCAGCAGTTTTCTGAAATCGGTGCAGCTATTTCCCAGCTGCCCACAGCTGCCGACAAAGCCGCTGCCGCAGTGGCTATTTTTGGGAAGCAGGGCGCAGCACTTGCGCCGCTGTTTCGTGAAGGGGCTCAAAGCATTGAGGATCTTCAAGCCCAGGCTCAAAGGCTCGGCATTATCGTCAGCGAAACGCAGATCAACAACGTCGCTGACATGAACGATGCTTTTGACAAAGTGCGTGCGACTGTCGAAGGAATCATTGGTCAGGTTATTGGCAATCTTGCCCCAGCAGTTACGGCAGTTACCAATCAGTTTTTGCGTTTTGTCGAGCAATGGACCGGCGTTCAAGGGACCGGCGGCAACGGCATTGCAAATGCCATCACGGACGTGCTGTTGCAGGCCGCCGACAGATTTGCTGGGATTTTCGATGAGTTCTCAAGCAATCTCGGAAATGTAGGCGAGGCGTTTTCGTATGCCGCTGATGTGTTTGATGTTTCATCCAAGGCGCTGCTAACCGTTGCCGAGTCTTTCCGCACTGCATTTAACGCAGTTCAGATTGGGCTTGATGCGATACAGATTGCATTTGGCAGATTGCTGGAAAATGTCGGCAGTTACTTAAGCACAGAGCTCGAGCAGTTTGGTGCAGGCTTAGCTGACGCCGCAACGGAATCGGCCGCGCGCAATTCAAGGGAAATGGAAGCCGCAGCCGCAAATGCGGCAAACACTTTCAACAGTATTTTTGCCGGCGGCACAGAGGCCCAAGCTGCTGGGTCTGGTGCTGGCCAAAGGTTTGTTCGTGGTCTGCGGTCTGAGATTGAGCGAGCACGATTGCCTGAAGTGCAGCTGCAGACGAATCTAGATCAAGCACAATCCGACCTAGACAACTTCCTAAAGACTGCCACGGACGGAACGTCAGATTTCTTGCAGCAATCGGTGGCCACACTTGAAACGTTCTCAAGCATGGCCGACGCAGGTGGTCTGACAGCCGACCAGATTGAGATCATGAATGGATTCATGAAGCAGCTAAACGCCGAGCTTGCCAAGGAGAAGCAGTTGCGGCAGGAAACGACTGACGCGATTACTGCGCAAGCCGAGGCTGACAAGAAGCGTCTTGACCAGCTGATGGAAACCAAGGACGAGGGGACACGCATTGAAGGAGACTTGCTGACTGTTCAGCGAGAGCAGGCCCGAGTCTCGGAGCAACTGGCCGCCGCAAGGGCCGCTAACAACCAAGCCGACGCTGACGCCGCTGCTTCCCGTCAGGCCGAGCTTGATCAACTGACTGCAAAGTTGGAAGAACAGCAGCAAGCCCTGCAGCAGGGTTTTGGAGAAGGGTTTACTGCCGCATTTGATTCAGTAGATACAAACATTGACCGACTGATCGAAAAGTCTCAAGAGTTTGGGCAAGCCGGCTTTGATGCAGCTGTTCGTTTGCAGGAGGGTATTAAGGCAGCACAGCAGCAGGCCAAGGATGGTGTCTTAAACAAAGAGGCATTTGAAGCCGAAGTCTCCAGGCAGCAAGAGCTTTTTAGTCAAGAAATCGAAAACATCCGAGAGGCTGAAAGGGAGCGGGACAGAGCTGCCAAGGCACGCGAAGACGAAGCACAGCGAATGCAGCAAGAGCGGCAGCGTGCCGAAGACGCAGCTGTTCGTGAGGCGGAAAAACTTAAGGCTCAGGCAGCGAGAGATCGCGCCGCTGAAGAAAACAGAATCCAGCGCGAGCGTCAAAAGGAAGCCAACGCAATACAGCGGCAGTTTGAAAAAGAAGCAAACGCCGCACAGAAAGAACAAGAGCGACTTAGCAGAAAAGCTTCTGAGCAGTACCGAAAAGAAGAATCTTCTGCACTGCAGGCGTACCAACAGCAGCAGCAGCAGGCCCAGCAAGCCTACGCCCAGGAGCAGGCCAGAATCTTTGAAGAGCAACGCAAGGCCGCCGAGGCTGAAGCGAAGCGACAGGAAGAGCGGCTGCGGAAACTCAATACGCTGGGCCAGCAATCAATCAGCGTGGCCGACGTTCGCAGCGTTGAGGGTGCCAACCTTGTGCTACAGACGGCGGCTCAGGCTCAAGACCCCGCACTGATTCAGGCGAGGCTGCAAACCAAACTGCTTGAGCGCGTAGCCCTTGGCATTGGCCAAGCGGCCAGCAACTACTTCAATCAGCCCGTCGCAATCGTCGGTGCTGCGAGGCTGAACTAATGGGCATTGCGTCATCCACTGAACTGGCCCGGACGTTTGAGAACGAGCTTGGCGGGCAGCCGAAAGCCGTTCGTACGTGGGCGGTGACGCTCAGCGATGACACGCTGCAGAACAATCCCACCGCGCACGGCGCTGTCATCACGGCGCTGGGGCTGGACAACTACGGCACGGCTCACCCAGACATAGCCAATGCCTACGTCGGGCTTCGCAAAGCAACCATCACAGAACGATATTCGGATTCCCCGTACCACATTCTGGTGGTGGCCGAGTACGGCGTCATATCCGCCAATGAACTCTTGGCTCCAACGTCACGCACGGCCGAATGGAGCTTTGAGTCAAAGCCGAGCCAAGTCGCTGCACTCTACTACTGGGACGGCACGACCAGGCGAGCGCTCACAAACTCTGCGTTTGACTACTACGAGGGGCTGACCACGGAAGAGCTCATCGTGATTGCCAAAGTCACGAAGAACTACTCCGACTTCGATGCCGCCAACGGGCCGCAGGATCTCATCAATGCCACGAACAAGCTGAACTCTGGCCTTTATCTTGGATGCCCAGTGCATACGTGGAAGGTGGCTGGCGTTAATACCGAGTACGTCACCGAAATCTACAACAACGTCGCCCACCAATACTGGCGGACTACGTCAGAGCTTCAGTTTCGCCAAAGCACATGGAACCTGTTTCTGCCTGACGTTGGGTGGAACTTCATTGCAGGTGGGCAGAAACGCCGAGCGATGGTGTTTGACTTTGAGAATGGCGAATGGGTGGCATCCGCAAATCCTGTCGGGCTCAACGGTTCCGGCGGCATGAACTTCACCGCCACGCCGTTCATCAATGAGCGTCGCGTCTGCGAAGAAGTGAACTTCTCGCCGCTGTTCGGTACGCCGCCAACTGTGTAGCAATGGCACGTCAGAAGAAGCCAGCCGACGCAGTGCAGTTCACGCGAGAATCCGCAGAGCGGGTTGCTCGCGTCGTGCGTGCGGCCGAGCTCACGCCTGCAGCTGGATCGCCGCTGACGTTCGACAAGCGGTTTCCAGAGCGAATACCAAAGCAGGTCCGGGCCGCGACGTTCACGGGTGCGTGGCCGATTGGCAGCACCAAAGTTGTGACGTTTAAGCATGAGCCAACCGCTACAGTGAACGCTGTCAACCTTTCGTGGCCAATCACGCTGGGCGGCTACGTCAATGAGAACTGCCTTGTCGGAAGAGAAGGCACGAACTGGTGGCTAGTTGCTCCTGTTCTTGAATCGCGCGATGCTGTCTTTGTCTCAGTTACGAAAAGTGATGAGTACGTCTACAAAGTTGAAGTTGACAAAGATACGATCAACTATCTTTCCGATGTTGCGATTACGGCGACTCTAAACACCGCTGACTGCACAATCAGCGTCAGCACCGCAAAGACTGTCGATACGAAAGACTTCGTGATCTCTGTTGCCGCTGGCAAGAAAACAGCAATCTTTATCGTTGATTCGTACACGTCGGCATTCCTCCGCGTGAGGGTGCCGTAATGACCTGCCCGTGTTGCAATCCATGCAAAGGCTCATGCACGTCTGGATCAAACTGTGCCACGGGTTGCCGCTGCTACGGCGGTCAGTGCGTCAAGCAGTGCAGCGGGCCGTGCTCGAACAACTCTGACTGCGACACCGGCTGCATCTGCGTCAACGGGCAGTGCGTGACAGATACGCGGGCAAGGTGCTGCAAGGTAGTAAATCAGTGTGTCTCTGTAGGCGAAAGCACGCAATGTGAAAGTCCGCCGACTCTCGTTACCGCTTTTGTCGGAACCGTCACGGTGGCGTGGTGCGGGCTGTCGATGACGTTCGGATTGGGATCTATTCCGCAGTTTCCGCCGTTTGCCATTGGAACAAGCGGGCCAGACGCATTTGAAAAGGCGTGCGGTACTCAAAACTGGTTTGGTACTGACTTTCCGGCGACCTACAAGAACGAAACAAAATACCTAAACATCCTGCGCGCTTCAGATTCGACCGGCTGCTGTCGCGTAAGGTTCAATATCAATACTTCGCTACTCGGCGAAATCATTATCAACGATGGCTCTCGGGATATAAGTTTTGGCAGTTCCGGGTCAGATCAAAAGACGTTTTCGTATTGCAAGACTGCTTGCGGCGACGAGGTGCTGACACTGCTTGATAAAGACGTGAACATCAACTGCGGAGGAGATGCCCACAAGCATTGCAACGAACTCCCTACGGTGACGATCAACGAGGCACCATGAAACTCCACGCTACTGACGTGATGGCACGCTGCGTCGAGCGTGGCTACTCATGGGAGGAAATCACGCCCTGCCTGACGCAAGACCTCGGCGGCGGGTGGTTTGAAGTTGACGTTGACCACCCTGCCTATCCAAGGACGCAGCGGCCCGGCACGACGCCGCCAAAGGCAGGACTCGGTGACATGGTGGCTTCCGCGCTCACGGCCATCGGCATCACGAAAGAGCGCGTCGCCTTGGTGGTTGGCGGCGACTGCGGCTGCACCAAAAGGCAAGAGAAGCTCAACGAACTCGGCCGCAAGATCGGCATTGGTTGACAGCCCTGCCACCCTACGGGCAAAGGAGCGGCCGTGCCCGAAGACCACGTATTCACGTTGAACGGCGACGAGCGGTGGCTGCTTCGTTTCACCACGCTTAAGGGTGCGGCCTACGGGTACACGTTCTCACAGAAGGCCAAGCATCCGAGGATCATCCTTGACGCTCGCATGCGTGGGCGCAAGAAGCTCGAGGTGTTAGTTCATGAGTTGTTGCACGCTCTGAATCCCACGCAGTCTGAGGAGCACGTAGAGCAGCAGGGCAAGGATATTGCCCGCGTGCTCTGGAGTCTCGGATACCGAGAGGTAAGCCATGGGCCGCAGCAGTAGCACCTTCCGCCGCAAGAACGCCAGCGACGCCTGGAACGTCACAAGCCTAGATGGCAGCGTGACCCGCATTGATTTCAATATGCGGCTCTGGGTGCTGCTCTCTAGCGATTGGCACTGGGACTCTGTGAAGTGCAACCGCGAGAAGCTCACTGCGGATCTACGGTTAGCAAAGGAACTAAACGCCGCAGTGCTTTCCATTGGCGACCACTTCGATGCGATGGGCGGCAAGTACGACCCGCGAAGCAATGGCAAGTGGGACGTAAGGCCGGAGTTTCAACGCGGCAACTACTACGATGACATTGTGACGCAGTGCGCCGAGTACCTCGAGCCGTACCGCGAGCAGATGGCGTTGATCACGCCGGGCAACCATGAGACGGCTGTGCGGAAACGCATGGAGACGTGCTTGACCACGCGGCTCGTGGAGCAGCTGCGGGTGCGTGGCAGTAAGTGCAGGGCCGCTGGCTACTCAGGCTGGGTGATGTTCCGGGCCAGGGCCAGCAAGACGAGCACCGCCATGTACCGACTCTGGTATCACCATGGCTATGGCGGCGGTGGCCCGGTAACACGCGGCGTGATTGATTACAGCCGCTATCTCGTAGACGTGGACGCCGACTGCATCCACGCTGGGCACGTCCATCAGCGGACGATGATTGAGGCTAGCCGGCAGCGGCTCTCGCCTACTGGGCTGGTGAAGGTTCGCCCGATTCATCTAGTCCGCTCGGCTGCGTACAAGCAGGAGTGTTTGACCGATGGCTGGGCCGTCGAGAAGGGCATGAGCGCCCGGCCGCTTGGCGGTTGGTGGATGCTGCTGCGGTGGAACACAGACCACACCGAGTTGCGTGCGTCGTTTCATGACTCGCCACGGGATGACGCCAACGTTGACGATTGAAATACGCTGCACTTTTTCTTACCGAAAGGAAGCCCATGAGCCCGTCAATCGCAGAAGCAAACGCCGCCCTACGCCAGGCCGTCGAGATCCGCAGAGAGAGCCAAGCGGCAGGCAAGCCGCATGAAGAGTGGTACGTGTCACCAAGTGAAACAGATTCGTTTCAACCTGTTACCGAAACGCTGCCTGAGCGACATGACATCCACGAGCACCACCTGCACCGGGCCGGGCTGACGCAAGACGAGCTAGATGAAGCCATTGAGCGGTTGCGAGGCGACGGCATCACGCACGAGCAGCGGCCCGGCTCGCTGCCGTTTCTGGAACTGCTCGAGGAGGTGCGGCAGCTGCACCTGAGCAAGTCGCAGGATTACGGGAGCGAGAGCGACCCGCTAGCCAACATCCGCCAAGGCGCTGAGTTCGTCGGCATTGAGCCATGGCGTGGCTGCATGGTTCGCATCGCAGACAAGGTGCAGCGGCTCAGGACGTATTGCCAGACGGGCAGGCTTGTGCACGAAGGCGTCAGGGACACGCTGCTTGATCTGAGCGCCTATAGCCTGCTAGCTATAGTGCTTTTTGATGAGGGCCGCGATGGCTGAACCGCTTACTGACGCCTACTTGCTTGAGGCTGAGATGCGTGCCCGCCAGTTCAGCGGTGCGTACACGGGCACCTCGGGCACGCTGGCAGCGGACGTGCTTCGTCTGCTGGCTGAGCTCAGCCGCGTGAAGGGCGAGTCCGCAGTAGAGCGGGCGAGACGGTTGGACTCATGACCTAGGCCAGGGCTTGAGCGGCGGCGAGTTTTCTACCTTTCCTCGCCGTCCGCTCGCCCTGCGCCTAGTTCACGCCGCCGGCCCGTTGAGATCCAGCGGCGGGAGGCAATCCACGCTGCTCTGCTCAGTAGGGCAGATGGTGGGATCTACGTACCGCTCCTGCAGCTTCGGGTCGCTGTGGTCGAGCACCTGCGTGGCTGCGGCCGTACCGCCCGCTAGGGCAGCGTAGGAGGCCCGAGTACGCCTAAGCCCGTGGAAGCCTCTGTATCTCACGCCAGAGAGCCTGCAGAGCAGTTTCAGCGATGTCCACAGCGAGCCCCTCGCCCGGTCCCAGGCCCAAACCAGTTCGTCCGGCTGGCCACGATGGGCCAGCAGCATGTGGGCCAGCTGCTCGGTGAAGTCCCTTTCGATGTCGTGCGTCTGCCCTTTGCGGGTTTCGCCACGGAACAGCACCCGACGCCGCTCTAGGTCGAGCTCGCCCCACTTAAGCGACAGCAGGGCCGTTGCCCGCTCGCCCGTGCAGTAGGCCATATAGATCAGCGTGGCCCACCACCAACAGGAAGGCTTGCCGCCCGTGCGTCCCTTGCGAATCTTGGCCCGGCGAATCAGCAGCGCCACGTCTGCGGCTGTGTAGGCCCGGCCGACAGGGATCGACTTGGCCACCTTAATGCGTGGCAACTCGGGGAAGTCTCTCGCCCAACGCTTGCGGGCGGCTAGGTTCCAGACCGCCTGCAGCATCACCTTGTCCTTCTGCACTGACGCGGGCCGCACGGGCTTGCCCGCCCAGGACTGCGTAGCACGCCACCGTAGGTATCGACTGATCACAAGGTCATCTAAGTCCGCCACCGTTGGCTCTCGCTCGAGGAACGCACGCAGGCGATCCAGCAGCATCCGGTACAGCAACACAGTCTTTGGGTTGAGATTCCGCAGATCGGCATACCGCTCAAACAACTCTTCCAACGTCATGCGTTTCATTGTCCTTCTCCCTTTTCGGTAGTGTACACACGTTCACTGGACAATGCGACGACTCCCCTCGCCTCCACTCATACTTCCACCATCGGCAGCCGGGCGTGCGGATTCCACCGCTCGCGCCGGTTGCGATGGTTGGACAGTCTGGGCGGCTGGACAGTTTGACTTGCCTACCGATGGCGGTAGAGTTGGAGCATGGTTGCAATGACGCCTGACGGGAAGTGGTGCTCGGTCGAAGAGGCTTGTGGGATCGCCGGCTGCACTGACGGCTTGATCCGCCTGCGGCTTCGAGAGGGTAGGCTCGAGGGCTGGAAGGCCAACGAGCGGGCCTGGATGGTGAGCGTGGAAGGATGCCGGGCCATGCGGCAGGAGCTCGCCCCGCACTCCAACGCCCGCAAGGCTGAGGCCAAGGCCCAGGTGGCCGCCTCAAAGCCTAAGCGGAAACGACGCAAAGCCCGCTGATTCTGCGGGATTTCCCTAGTTCTAAAAAATCCGTGCAGTGCAGTTGACTTCTTTACCGATAGCGGTAAACTAGTGGCATGCGAGCGAATGAGACTCGCGGCCAGAAGAAAAAGGGAAACGAAAATGGCTAGCCTCACCACGACCGCCGCCGCCAAGGCCATCCGCACTGAGCTCAAGGCATCCTTCCCCGGCGTCAAGTTCAGCGTCCGCAGTCACAGCTGCTCTATCAACGTGACGTGGACGGACGGCCCGACTCACAAGCAGGTGGCGGAAATCACTTGGAAGTACACCAACGGAACCTTCAACGGAATGGTTGACTGCTACGAGTACGCAAACGATGGCCGGCTTGGTGGTGCTGACTACGTGTTCTGCCAGCGTGACTACAGCCAAGACGCCAAGGCCACTGCCATTCAGGTGCTTGCTTCGTACTGGGCTGATTGGGCCGGTATTGATTCCTACCAGCAGGACGAGCGTGTCTACCGACACCTGACCGCCAACGCCATTGCCTGAATGCACAAAGGATTCTCTGGCCAAGGAGGGCCACATGAAACGCACCATCAACAACCTGCTGCCAGCCATGGTGCTAGTCCGCCTGGGCCAAGAGCTAGGCACCGACTCGCCAGCTGCTCGAGCCGTCCACGACCTGCTGGAACTGCTGGCCAGCGTGGCCGGCGTTTTTTCCCGTTGACAACCTTACCGCTAGCGGTATCCTGCTTGGCGTCCTTACCGCTATCGTCTCCCAACACTGTACGAAAGTTCGACTCCCCAAACCGCTGTTTTCCCCGTGCGCCACGCCGATAATTCTGATTTGACACGCTAGTGAACAGGCGTATAGTTCGCCAACCCAAACGAAGGAGAGCCCCACGATGATGACGAACGACGCTTCGCCCCACGAAAACGAGTACCTCGCCGCTGTGGCTGGTCTGCACGAGCAGACGCTGAGCCCTGCATTCAAGAAGCCCGAGCCCGCCGTTGGCGATTTCGTCAGCGGCAAGACCGCAGGCCGTTACTGGAGCGGGCGCGTCGAGTGGGTTACGGGCCGCGAAATCTGCGTGAACACCGGCAGCAGCTGGGAGTACGTCCCCATGGCGGACATCACGCACTGACAAACAAAGGACCGCCAACGGCAGGACGCCGTGAAGCGGAAGGAGTGGTGCGGAGCACCAGCAGCAAGGACGCAACAACTACCCGTGGAGCATGACGCAAAGCGGGCCATACCAACGATGTTCGCAGTTCACGAACTACGGACATTCCAGTTTCCAGAAAACGAAAGGACGCAGCATGACCACAGAAATCAGCACACAACGGGCCACAGCAGGGCTGGCCCTCGCCACGTTTGATGACGCTTTCCGCTTTGCCAAGATGGTGAGCGGCAGCGAGTTTGCCCCCAAGGATTTCAAGGGCAAGCCCGAGTCCTGCCTGCTGGCGATCCAGCACGGCAGCGAAGTCGGGCTCAGCCCGATGCAGAGCCTGCAGAGCATTGCCGTCATCAACGGCAGGCCCACCATCTGGGGCGATGCCGCCCTGGCCCTGGTGCAGTCGAGCCCCGTCTGCGAGTACGTCCGCGAGTATTTGGAAGGTGACGGCGACAACCTGACGGCCGTCTGCGAGGCAAAGAGACAGGGCTACCCGTCGCCCAGCGTCAGCCGCTTCTCGGTGGCCGACGCCAAAAAGGCCGGGCTGTGGGGCAAGTCTGGCCCGTGGACGCAGTACCCGCAAAGGATGCTGACGCTACGGGCTCGGGGATTCGCCCTGCGTAATGCGTTCGCAGACGCCCTGCGTGGGCTTATCACGGCCGAGGAGGCACGGGACTACCCGCAGGCGGAAGCGGCCAAAGAACCGGCCATGATCCGCCAGCAGGGGCAGCCAGCCAAGCCCTTGACCAAAAGTGTCAAGGACTCCGGCAACGGCATCACGGTGGCACACGTCGAGCGGTTTGAGCCGCAGGCCACGGCCGTTGCTGCTGCGACGCCGGGCGACATGGAGCGTAGCCGGCTGGCGGTCAACAAGGCGGCCAACGTTGCAGCCTTGGAGAAGATGCAGTCGGTGACAGAGGAGCGTCTGAAGACGGGTTTCTACACGCCGGCCCAGGCTGACGAGTTGCTCAACCTAATCAACGGCAAGCTCGACTGGCTGAGCAGCGAGCCCGAGGACCGTGGCACGGACTTCCCGCACGAAGCCGCCCAGCACGAGGTGACCACATGAGCGAGCAGAACTTTGGACGCGAGCACAACCGCCGGCAGCGGTGGCTCGACATGCGTGCTGAGTTGTCAGCTGATCTCGACACGGAAGGCGACGTGCTCTTCGTGACTGAGCCATGCCGAGTGCCAGCGCCATGCACCGTGCCAGTGGTGCCAGGCAACGCAGCTGCTGCCAGACGGAACGGCTGTGAAGACGCATACGACAACGAGATGGAGGCTCGCTACGGCGAGGGTTTCTAGGCCACGCCATTGGCTCAGCGGCTGAGTATCTACAGCCGCATTGGCCGCCTAGCCGTAGGTGGCGAGTAACCACGGCAGCTGACGCTGGCGGCCTCCCTTACGCGGTGAGTCAGCCGTACGCCCAACGTCACTGGGCAAATACACGAAAGGATGCGTTGTGCAGGTTTATCTTGACGATTCCATCGACTCATACCGCAGATTTCTGCGCATCAAGTCGCTTCCGCGTTATGAGATTCACGGCCGGATGGCGTGGTTTCCAGACGAGTACGCAGGCGACATCGGAGTCAAAGCCGCAACGCAAGAGACGGCTGGCTACGAGCCACGGCCTGGCCTGTTCGACTATCAGCGTGACATCGTACGGCTGGCAGTCGAGAAGAAGCGTTACGCAATCTTCGCTGACTGCGGGCTCGGTAAGACGCTGATGCTGCTGGAGTTTGCCCGGCACGTCCGTGAGACGGTGCCAGACAAGCCAGTGCTCATTGTCTCGCCGCTGATGGTGGTGCAGCAGACGATGGCCGAGGCCGCAAAGTTCTACGGCGACACGCTGCCGATTGAGCAGGTGGCTGCCAAGGATCTCGTCAAGTGGATGAAGAAGCCAGGCGGCCGGCTTGGCATCACCAACTACGACGCACTGCGAGACGATACGCCCGACGGCGACCTCGCCGGGCTCATCTTGGACGAATCGTCCATGCTCAAGAGCCACTATGGAAAGTGGGGGCAGGTGTGCCTCCGCATGGGCGCAGGCGTCGAGTGGAAGCTGGCCCTTACCGGCACTCCTGCGCCAAACGACCGCATCGAATATGCGAACCACGCCGTATTTCTCGACGCATTCCCGAACGTCAACTCATTCCTAGCCAAGTTCTTCATTAACCGTGGCCAGACGATGGAGCGGTGGGAACTGAAGCCGCACGCACTACGGCCCTTCTACCGTGCTCTTTCGCACTGGTGCATCTTCCTGACAGATCCCAGCACCTACGGCTGGAAGGACAACGTTCACAACATCCCGCCCATTCACGTCCACATTGATGACGTGCGGCTGTCTGCTGAGCAGGAGCAGGCCGTACGTGCAACGACTGGCCAGTTATTCGTCACCGAGCTCGGCGGCATCACGACCAGGGCCAAGCTCTCGCGTATGGCAAAGTGCGAAAGCAGCATCAAGCCGCAGTACATCGTTGACATGGTGCGAGAGTGGCCAACCGAAAGCACCATCATCTGGTGCCGCTACAACGACGAGCAGGACATGCTTGCCCGAATGATTCCCGAGGCCGCCAGCATCGACGGCAAGACGCCGCAGGAAGAACGTCAGCGGCTCGTTGACGAGTTCAAGGCTGGCAGCATCAAGGTGCTCATCACCAAGCCCAAGATCCTGGGCTTCGGACTCAATCTGCAAATCTGCACGCGACAGGTATTCAGCGGCCTGCAGGACTCCTACGAGGAGTACTACCAAGCCGTGAAAAGGAGCAACCGCGTCGGCTCGTGGCGTCCGCTCAACGTCCACGTTCCCGTGACTGACATCGAACGCCCGATGGTTGAGAACGTGCTGCGTAAGGCACGTCGCGTCGAGGCAGACACCCGTGAGCAGGAGGCCATGTTCCGTGACGCTACTGCCTGACCACTCACCGTACGCCATTCACCACGGCGACTGCATTCCGCACATGCTTGAGGAGATGCCGCCGCAGTCGGTTGACTTCTCCGTTTTCTCGCCGCCGTTTCCAAGCCTGTTTTCATACACGTCAAAGGCTGAAGACATCGGCAATAGCGAGAACATGAAAGGCGAAGCCAAGATCCATCTGTCCTACTTCTTTCGCGGGCTGGCTCGCGTGCTGAAACCGGGACGGGCCGTTGTCGTTCACGTCATGCAGATCCCGAGGCTCAAGCGTTCCGGCGAAGTCGGCCTGCACGACTATCGCGGGCTTAATATCCGCTTAGGTGAGCGTGCTGGGCTCGTCTACGAATACGACTGGGTGGTGCGAAAGAATCCGCAGGCCCAGGCGATTCGCACGCGAAGCCGTGAGCTCCAGTTCGCCGGCCTGGAAAGCGACAGGGCCAAGCAGCGTGGCTGCCTGCCCGACTACCTCATCAAGTTTCGGGCACCTGGCGAGAACAAGGTAGCAATCGACTCAGACGGCGACGTTTCGCGGAACGAGTGGATTGACTGGGCCGAATGCTGCTGGAGCGACATCCGCGAGACGAACACGCTGAACGTCAAAGAGGCCCGCAGCGAAGAGGACACGAAGCACATCTGCCCGCTTCAGCTAGACGTGATTGACCGGCTTGTGAGGCTGTACAGCAATCCCGGCGAGGTTGTCTTTTCACCATTCACCGGCATCGGCAGCGAAGGCTACGTTTCGCTCCAGCGTGGCCGCCGCTTCTACGGCTGCGAGCTCAAGCCCGAGTACCACGCCCAGGCGTTGAAGAATCTAGCCAAGGCTGAGCGGACGCACGCGGCCAACAGCCGCACGCTATTCGATGCGGAGGCTGTGGCATGAATCACTACGGCATCAAAGAAACACCGCTGCCGCTATTCGCGGATCGCGCCCCGAGCGTTAACGGCTCGGCCACCTCGGCCGCAGCTGCGGACTCGCTGGCACCGGCAACGCTGAACGCCATGCAGCGGCGCGTGTACGAGCTTCTATGCCGCAGGCCGAGCACTGACGAAGAGATTGCATGCGAGCTCAGCATGAACCCGTCAACGGTGCGGCCACGTCGTGGCGAGTTGGCACGACGAGGGCTGATCGTGGAGGCCGGCACCAGGCGGACAGTATCAGGGCGGATGGCGGTGATCTGGAAAAAATCCACTTGACGCATGTGGCACGGTAGCCACGGGTGAACGACACGAAGCAAGGAGGCAGGCATATGCCACAGGTTTTTGAAGACATCATCGTTGATGCAGAGTTTGCTGCACTCATTCCGCCGCTGTCAGCCGAAGAGCGCCAGCAGTTGGAAGAGAACATTGCCGAGCACGGCGGTGCTCGAGATCCGCTAGTGGTATGGGCCAGCAAGGGAACGCTTACGCTGCTGGACGGGCACAACCGCTACGAAATCTGCACGCGGCTGGAACTGCCGTTCGACATTCACGAGCTGCGGTTTAAAAGCAGAGACGAGGCCGAGGACTGGATCGACAAGAACCAGTTGGGCCGTCGCAATCTCGACGCTAGGCAGATGAGCCTGCTGCGAGGTCGGCGGTACAACCGGACGAAGAAGGCGAACGACGGGAGCCGTGGCAATCAGCACACAGAGGCAGCGGACAAAATGTCCACTGCCGAATCCCTGGCTGCCGAGCACGGCGTCAACGAGAAGACGATCCGCCGCGACGGCGAGTTCGCCGAGGCCGTTGAAGCTCTTGGTATCGAGCGTGAAATTGTCGCTGGCGAAATCGACGCCCCGAAGCACGAGATCGTGGCGGCCGCAAAGGCGCTGCCAGAACAGCCTACGCAGGAGCAAGTGGCCGACGCCGTTGAGGCCGTGAAGTCTCGCCCGCACGTTGCCAACAACAGCGGGGATAACGAGTGGTACACGCCCGAGGAATACATAGAAGCCGCTCGCCTGGTGCTCGGGAGCATAGACGTTGACCCAGCGTCGAATCCTGTAGCAAACGAAATCATCGGGGCCGCGACGTTTTACACGGCAGAAGACAGCGGGCTTGATAAGGATTGGCAGGGTACGGTTTGGATGAACCCGCCATATGAGTCTGGCCTTATTGGCCAGTTCGCTGAAAAGCTTTGCGACTCTTACGCGAGCGGCAATGTAACGAGCGCCGTTGTTCTGGTTAATAACGCCACTGAAACAAGATGGTTTCAGTCGATTGCAGAGCAGGCATCGGCAGCCTGCTTCCCAAAGGGCCGCGTGAAGTTTTGGCATCCGCGAAAAGTCGCCGTGCCACTTCAGGGCCAAGCAATCCTGTATCTCGGCCCAAATCCTGACGAGTTCGCTTGTGCGTTCTCGCAGTTTGGTTTCTGCATGGAGGTTTTTTCATGAACAGTTTTACGGCTGGCGGGATTCGCTGCCCCGAGGCATACGCGCAAGGCAAGATGCTGGACCACAGTTGGTGGTCTGGAAAAATGAGGGGCAAGATTACGCCCAGCGACATCGACATGCTGGTTGAGTCATACGGCTCTGCGTTGTTTTGCGAACTCAGTCGCGACCACGAGTTTTTGGAAGACCTCGCAACAGGCCAGCGGATTCTTCTTCAGACGCTGGCGAGGCTCAACGGCACTCATTGCGTTGCGTTACTGCGTCACGGACTTTTCTCAATGTCCAAGCCAATCGACACGGCTAACGACATTATCTCCGCGACCATCTACTTCGACGCAGGGACTAAGAAAGTCGGTCTTGACGGGGAAGGATGGCGCGAGTTCGCGGTGGCGTGGACGTTTAACGCAAAGCAGGCGATTGACAGCGTACTTCGTCCGAAGGTTGCTGGGTGAAAGGAGGCCACGCATGGCCGGTGAATGGATTCCCATCGACTGCAACCTCGCCACGAAGCCCGAAGTGCTCGAGCTCGTGGACGAGACTGGCGAGCCGCAGGACGCGGTGATTGGCCGCGTGGTGCAACTGTGGCTTTGGGCCGCAATGAACTCTGAGGACGGCACCGCCCGCATGACAGTGCGGCGTCTGGCCCGGCTGATTGGTGGCAGTGACACGTTCTGGGCGGGCGTCCAGCGTGTCGGCTGGCTTGAGGTGGACGAGGCTACGGGGACTGTGGCGATCCCAGGATGGGAGCGTCGGTTCTCTTCTTCGGCCAAGGCTCGGGTGCAGGCTGCCGTCCGTCATGCCAAGGACAGGGAGGTGCGGCGCTCATGCGCCCAGGGTGAGGGCGCTGATGCGTCGGACCCTGGGCGCTCGTGCGCCCCAGAATTAAGAGGAGAAGAGAAGAGAAATTCATCCTCCTCCACGCGAGTGACTTGGCAGGAAATCCTAAAAGCATGGGAAGCCAGCGGGCTGAAGCCATGGAAGCTGGAACGCCCGCCAAAGCAGAACGCCCACCTGGCGGACGATCCCGACTGGTGCCGCGATGCCATGGCTGCCATTGAGCGGCTGCCCAAGTGCCGGTTTTTCAAGACGCCGGCCACGATGCTGCAGCTGTTCTCGCCCGGCTTCGTTGACAAGGTGCTGGCGGGCTCGTTTGACGATGCGCCCGGCAAGCAGTCTGGCCGTGACTTCGCGGACGCACCTGCACCGCCACGAGCATTCACCGGCGACGTAGCCGAAGCGTTTGACCGTACCCGTAGAAAACTTGCAGCCGCCAAGGAGGGCACATGACCCCAGCAACCATCAAACCTTTGACGCAGCGCCAGCAGTCCGTGCTCGACTGGATCGTCGGATTTATCAACGTCCACGACTACGGGCCGACCGTGCGTGAGATTTGCTTTGCCTTCAACTTCAAGAATCCCAACGCCGCTTCGGTTCACCTGAACCAGTTGCGGAAAAAGGGCAGGATCACTTGGGAAGACGGCAAGGCTCGCACGATTCGCATCGTCAAGGAGGCCGCATGAACACGCTAAAGGCACTACGCCGCCTGTATCGCTACCACAGCAAGGCCGCTGAGAGTTGCGAGAACTGGGCCATGCACGACGAGATCATGCAGCACGCCAGTTGGATTCTCGACGCCGTGAAGCTCATTGAGAAGCAGCAGGCTGAGAACCAGCAGCTGCGTGAGCGGCTCGTGCGGCAGGCGATGTATTTCGAGCAGATCGAGGCGCAAGAGCAGCCAAAGACTTGGCCGCTGCTTGAGGACAACGGAGAAGGGCTATGAGCATCTCCGACGTTGTGTGGATTGCGATTGGTGAGTTCTTGCTTGCGGCGACGTTCGCCTTGGGCATTTTGGTTGGTGCATCTTTGAAGCCACGAAAGGAATCACATGGCTACTGCAACGAAAGAACGGAAGAGCACGGGAATCACGCTGGACACTGCAACGCTGAGGGCCGCACTTGCGGACGTGATGCGTGCCGTGCCGTCGAAGAGCGCCAAGCCGGTGCTGCAAAACGTCAGGCTTGGTGACGGGCTGCTCAGCGGCACGGACCTCGAAGTGCGGATCGACCGGGAGATCGACTACCACGGCGAGCCTATGCTGCTGCCGGCTCATCGTCTGTCTGCGATTCTGCGGGCCGCGACCGGCGACGAGGTGGTGCTGAAGCCAAGCGGCAGCAGCATCGTCGTGAAGTGCGGTGCTGGCTCGTGGACGCTGCCGACTGAGGACGTTGCTGAGTACCCGACGTGGGAGGCAGGCGAGCTCAAGGCCGTCTGCCGTCTGCCGGCGGATCAGTTCAGCCGGGCCGCGAAGGCGACCATCTACGCGACGGACAACGAGAGCAGCCGCTATGCACTGGGTGGCGTGCTCATCGACGTGAAGGACGGCAACCCTACCTGGGTTGCGACTGACGGCCGCCGGCTCGCGTGCGTCGAAACCGAGACGGACCAGGCGGTGGACGATTCGCAGACGATCATTCCTGGCAGGCTCATGGCTGCCGTGGCCAGCATGGCCAGCGGTGACGGCTCGGTGCAAATCGAAGCCAACGCCAAGGAAGTTCGGTTCAGCCTTGACGGCTGCACCGTCACGGGCCGGCTTGTGGAAGGCAAGTTCCCACGCTGGCGTGACGTTGTCGGTGAGCCCGAAGGCGAGGCCACGGTGATCGACGTGGTGGAGCTGCTCCAGGCGGTGCAGTCCGCTGCCATCGTCACCAGTGAGCAGTCCAAGGGCATCACGCTGGCGTGGACGGCAAACACGCTGCACCTGGCTGGCCGCTCGAGCGAGTACGGCGAAAGCGCCGTGATCTGCCCGACGATTGCGGCTGGCTCGACGGCACCGACGAAGCTGGACCCGAAGTATCTGGCTCAGTTCTTGGCTCATCTGCCGCAGGACGAAGAGCCGCACGTTGACGTGTACGTCAAAGACGCTCAGAGTCGCGTGCTGCTTCGCTGTGGCCCGTACACGGGCGTCATCATGCCGCTGGCGGAGGACGCATGAGGACGAGGACGTACGACTACGAGCACGTACACCGCCTGTACGCCTACGGCGTCACCGTGGACGAGATTGCCGAGCGTATTGGCTCGGCTCGTTCCACGGTGTGGCGGATCTTGAACGGCCACAAGGTGGCAAGCGGCACGCACGCAAAGCGAGTGGACCGCGAGCAGCTGCTTGCGTTGTGGCAGCAGGGGCTGACGCTGACAGAAATCGGGATACAGCTTGGTTGCTCGGCGTCCACCGTCACCATGCTGGTGAAGCAGCACAATCTGCCGCCGCGCGAGCCTATACGCAAGATGCCGCTAGACGATCCGACGCCAGAGGAGATTGCCGAGCGGGCCAGAGAGTGCCGAGAGCGGCACTTTGCTGAGCGGCGGAAAGAGCCTGCGTGCAGCACGCACAGCAAGGTGAGCAAGTGGCGGAATGGGATTTGCCAGCCAAGGGGATTGGCATGAGCAACGACATCGTTGAGCGGCTTCGCTCTCTGCGGCATATCCATCTGCCGCAGTTATCCGACGAGGCTGCTGCGGAGATTGAGCGGCTTCGCTTCGCTCTCGCGGCGTATACCTCCGGTATATCAACGGGCGTTGATTCAAAGCCAACGCTCTCCGACGCTGAGCGTTCTGCGATTGCCGATGCAGCCGACCGTTACGCCGAGATTACGCCAGAGTCAGCAGAGACTGCCGCCACGCTCCGCGGACTCATATCCCGAACGGGACAAAACTTGCGACAAACTCGCGACAAGGCGGCGGAATGCCACTCGCAGAACGCAAAAACTCCCGAACGGGAACGCCTCACCGCAGCGGAGCGGGAGGCGATTGCGTATTTCGCGGCGTTCCACCGATCACCGCGAGAGGCAGATGCTAACGCAGCCGCCACGCTGCGCGGCCTGCTGGAGCGGTTGAAGTAGGCCACATAACCAGTGTTTATGCGGAACCTCATAACACCCCGCCGGCAGTCCGAATCCGCCTTGCACGGCCGCGAGACGCGTAAGAGTGCTGCATAGTACGACTGTCGCCGCCAGCGACATGAGCCCCGAACGTGTCTCAAAAGCGACGAAGAAAGAACACGTTCGCATATGACTCGGGCACCCCGTAACGCTTGACACGCTTGGCATTCTCCTGGCTGTGGATCGTTTCCCAGTCACAGGAGGACTGCTATGCGTTTCTTGATTGCTATGCTCGTTTGTTTGTTCGTGGCCTGCGCCGTCTCGGCTCGCGCCGATACCACCGTGGTGGCTCGTCGTGGCTCTGTGATCAGCGCCCAGGATCACGCCGTCGTTATTGCTCGCCGTGGCTCGCTGGTTCACAGCAGCTGCGGCCAGTGCGAGGGCATCGGCACCGGCTCGACGCCTGAGGCCGCTAGGCGCAACTGCTGCTTCTTCGGGCAGCGTGTCATTGTCGAAGAAGGCGTTGCCTACTCGCCCGTGGCCCGTCGCTGGTTCGCCGTCATCCGCTATCGGTGAGCCTTGGCCGTCACGTTCACCGTACCAGGGCAGCCCGTCCCGCAACCGAGGCCGCGTGTCTCGACTGCGGGCGGGTTCGCCCGTGCGTACGTGCCAGGAAAGCACCCAGTGCATGCGTACCGCGAGGCTATCGCCGCAGCTGCTCGAGGTGCTGGGCTCACGACAACCGGCGAGGTGCTTAACGTGGTGATTGATGCCGTCTTTGAGCGGCCGAAGTCGCACCTGCGTAAATCTGGCGTGAAACTTGACGCACCGAAGTTGCCCAGGCCCGACGTGGACAACCTAGCCAAGGCCGTGCTCGACGCATTGCAGGACGTGATGGGCGATGACTCGCTGGTGGGCCGCCTGGTGGTGGAGAAGAGCTACGGCACGGAGGCACGGACTACCGTGCGAATCTCGTGAGCACAGTGGCCGTCGTTATTCCGACGTGGAACATGGCCAGCACGCTCGGCCGTGCTCTTGGTTCAGCATGCGTTGGCGGTGCTGACGAGATTGTCGTTGTGGACGATGCCAGCACGGATGCCACGTACAGCGTCGTTCAGCAATGGCAGAAGAGCCATCCGCATGTTCAGTACGTGCGGCACCCAGAGAAGTCCAAGGACCACAACGCGGCACAGCGCGACGTTTGGCTATCGCTAACCAGCAATCACGTTATTGGGCTGGCCGCCGATGACTGGCTCTACCCTGCTGCGGTTGAGGCGGTTCGCCGCAATGCTCATGCCCCAGTTGTTTTCACTGACGCAGACGCCTTTGACGAGTTTGGACGGTTTACCCACTGGCACATGAGCGAGTTCTACGGCTACAGATCCGCCGATGAGGTGCGTGCTCGCGTGCGTGGGCCGTCGAATCTGATCGAGAGCGGCATTGGCTCGTCACTACGCCGCGATATGGTGCATTGGCTGTGGCGGATGAGTTGGGAGTCGCTTGGCCCGCTGATGGACAGCGTGGGTTATGGCACCGTGGCGTGTCTCTTTGGGGCTGCGTACGTTCATGCCAAGGGTGCTGGGCTCACCGTGCGAGAGCGAAGCTACGGACGCAATCCCGATTGGACAGATGACGATTACCGCACCATGGGAATGCACGCCGTGGCGTGGATGGAATACGCGGGGCTGGACCGCGAGACGATTAAGGGCATGGCCCGCAAGCGTTGCTATGTGGAGGTCGCATGATTATCCCCGCACGACTCTGGCAGCCTGACGAGCCGTTTACCGATAGCTACCTACAGCGTGCAGAGGAAGGCTTAGCCCGCCTGCGAAACAGCAAGGTGGCTTTCGTTGGGCTGGCACGCAACTGTGCCGTGCGACTCGCTCAGAACCTTGGCCTGCTTGAGAAGTTGCAGGATCTTTGCGGCTCGTGGTCGCTGCACATAGAGAGCAACGACTGCGAAGACGCGACGCTAGACGTGCTGCACAATTACTGCCGAGAGAAGCCGCAGGCGACGTTTCATTACCAGATTCTTGGCCGTGAGCAGCACGGTGCCGAGTTCGCCGGCCGACGCACCATCGCCCTGGCGGAATACCGAGACTCATGCCAGCGATGGGTACGGGCGTGCTCACCGGATGCCGACTACGTTTGCGTCATTGACTGGGACGCTTGGGGCGGCTGGAACCACCAAGGCTTGCTGAGCGGGCTCGGCTGGCTCGTTGAGTTGCCCGGTGCGTACGGCATGGCAAGCGTCAGCCTGTTTCAGTACGACTTCGGCAACGGGCCGCAGTGGCACCACTACGACCTTTGGGCCTTGCGTGGCGTAGGCCAGGCCGACTGCGACTACGACACGTACCAAAATGGGTACGGCGGATTCGGCTACACATGGCTGCCGCCTGTTGGCTCGCCGCCTGTGCTTGTCTCATCGGCGTTCGGCGGCATGGCCATCTATCGCACGGAAGCGTTTCTGAAAGGCACATACGACGGCACCGCAGACTGCGAGCATGTGCCGTTCCATCGCAGCATCGCTCGAGCAACTGGGCAGCACTTGTACCTCTGCCCTGCCATGCGAACCATCATGAGCTGGCTGCCTGAGCCATGCCACGCGGAATAACCGCCACCATCAGCGTCACGGCGTTTCGTGCCGATTGGGTACTGAACCTACCCATCGCCGCACTCTGTGAGCGTTGGACGATTTCCAAGGACCAAGTCATCCGCCTGCGTGACGTGTGGGAACTGCCCCTGCGAAACGACAGGCGGCTACGGTTTAAGCCGGTTCGCCAGCGAGATCCGACGCCGCGAGAGATCAAGGCCGCCTGCGTACGCATACAAGCGACGTGGAGCCAGGACACCGAATACGACCGGCGAGTCACGAAGCCGCAGCCGTTCATTCTCAAGCGGATTGAACTTGATGACGAGGCCCGTGAGCAGATCGAAAACGCCTTTGAACCTGAGTAGGAAACTGCAAGGAGCGTGGCCTGCACCTGCAAAATCGGTGCAGGAGACACCATATGCCGTCATACGAAGCGACGCCGGCCGAGCTCGAGCAGTACGGTGCAGGGCTCAATATCTGGCAGCAGATTGCCCTTCTGCAGGCGTGGTCGCCGCTCATCGGATACGGCCAGCGGCTCGTCAATGAGTCGGACCCGTACAAAAAGTCCATCATCGTGGCCGAGGCCGCCGAATGGCTGGCGTCCAAGACTGACGCCAAGGCTGACGATCAGCTCGTCAGGCTTCTGGGTGACATCATCCGCACGCCGCAAGGTGAGTCGCTCGTGCGTTGGGCGCTGCTCCAGGTGGAGGCCGCCAGGTGAGTGATGAAAGCGTCATACGCATCGCAGCCGTGGTGGCGGCGTTTGCTCTCTTGGCCGCCCCGTATTGGGACAAGCTCGCCGGCTGGGTCACTAAGGCCTCCGAAGCCGCCTACGCCGAGCGTGCCACCATCGGCCGGATCGCCGCCGCCCTGCTCTTGATTGCGGCGGCATGGGGCAAGCTGCCCGTGCCGAAGCTGCCGGCCGCTCCAACCGTAACCGTGGACGTGGAGACGCCGAGCGTGGAGATGCAGCAGCTGGTGAAGCCCGTGGCCGACGCTCTGAAGTCGCTACCAATGGGCGACCGGATGCTATGGGCTCAGACGTGGAACAAGGCCGCCACCGTCGTGGCCGGCGACGCCGTGACTACCGAAGTCGTGTTCACTGATACCCGCTCGCTGCGGATGTTCACAACGCTGGCCATAGAGATCGCGTGGCGTCGCATTGGTCAGCACGCGCCGGGCTCTGTGGCAGGGCTCAGGGAGGCCGTGGAGGCCGCCTACGGGCAAGCCGTTGGCACTGACGTGGTTTCGGTCACGGCAGACATGAGAAGCCGTTACGCAGCGTTTGCTAAGGCCGTGGCGTGGGCCGGCTTAAACGGGGGCTGAGCCATGACCGAGCACGGCATGGGCTATGTGCCCGACCCAGAAGGCTCTGAGGCGTTCGTGGCCACGCTGCCACACCCAACGCTCGCGTCAGCCGGGCCTGATCTCAAGGCCGCTGATCAAGACGTGATGCTGTACCCGGCCCTGCTTCAGTGCATGCCGTCGTGGCGTCGAGGCTCTCAGGGCAGCGTGGGCTCGTGCGTTGGCTGGGGCGCGAGCCTGGCCGTGGACGTGCTTGCAGCCTGCGACATCCATTGGCGAAAAGAGCCGGAAGCGTGGAACGGCCGCACGATCGAGGCGAGCCTGTACGGGTATAGCCGCGTGGAAAGCCGTGGCCTCAAGGTCAACACGGGCGGCGACGGCAGCACAGGCTTCCACGCAGCCAAGAGCATCCGCGACTACGGTGCCCTGCACTACGGCGTGGACTACGGCGGGACTGTGATTGAGAAGCACAGCAGCCAGCGGGAACGCGACTGGGGCCGCAATGGCGTGCCTGACGTGCTTGAGCGGTTTGCCAAAGAGCGTCGCTGCAGCGAGACAACCCTAGCCACCACGTTTGAAGAGGCCGCAGCAGCGATCAGCAACGGCTACCCGGTCGTGCCGTGCAGCGGCCAGGGCTTCAGCATGAGCCGCGACGCTGACGGCTTCTGCAAGCCGGGTGGCGTCTGGTGGCACTGCATGTGCTTTATCGGCGTGCGGTTTGGCAAGCGTCCTGGCCTGCTCTGTGCCAACTCGTGGGGCGACTCCAACACGGTTGGAAAGCACTTCCCCGAGACGATGCCGGATGCCGTCCGCAAGTGCTCATTCTGGGTCGATGCCAACGTTGCCACGAAAATGCTGAGCGGTCGTGATTCCTACGTCTACGCCGGGTACAGCGGCTTCAAGCCAACGTCGATGCCTGACAACTGGCTGCGAGGTGTGCTGTGAGGTTTCTGCTCTGCCTGCTCGTTGTTGTCATTGGGTGCGTGGCCACCCTGCCTGACGATCACGGCGTATCGGCTGACATGGCTTGCGAGACTGCCCGCATGGTGACGCAGTTGCGGCAAGAGATTGCACCGACGCCAGCCACCGACAAGTGCGAGAACTGCGACGGCACCGGGAAGATTGGTGACGGCCGTATCGTGCTGCCTTGCCCTGTCTGCAAAGGAACGGGGAAGAAATGACGCTGCCTGATCTTGAGTCGCACGTGTGGGATCGCCTGCCAACGGTTCAGCGTATGGCCGGGCGACGCCTCGCCAATCGCATCGTCAGGCGTGCCGTCTCTGGCTGGCCTGTGCCGGTGCTCGAGCAGTGCGACGAGGGCGAGACGGCCGTAGTGGCCAAGTACTACACGCGGACTGTAGAGCGTTCCGTGCGTGCGGATATGCAGATGGGCTTTCTCACGCTGCTGATCTTCTCAGCCCTAGTGCAGGAGATCGTCAAGATCCTTGTGCGGTGGTGGATGGAGACAGGCGAGAACCGCAGCCACATGCGTCTACTTGTCAGGGAGGCACGAGCCAATGACTGAGGCCGCCAGGGACACGCTATACGGCATCATTGAGCGGTGGGGTTTTCCCACTTTGGTCGCAATTGCTTGCGGTTGGGTGCTCCGCGCCGATGTTTTGCTGCCCCTCGTTGAGGAGCATCGTGCGTTCGTGAAGTCACTCAGCGAGACGCAGCGCGAGATCAGTAGGGCCGTGAGCGAGCAGACACGTTTGCTGTACGCACTTCAGCCGCAAGCCCGCGAGACGCAGGAGAACTAAGCCATGCCAATGAGTCCACGACTGCTGAGGCCGCGAGCCACGGGCTTCAATCCTAAGAGCATCAACGGCTTGGCCGCTTGGTATGACGCAAGCGTGGCTTCTAGCATCACGCTCAACGGTAGCACCGTCTCGCAGTGGAGCGATCTGAGCGGTAACGGGCGGCACCTGATCCAAGGATCAGCGTCACTGCAGCCGACGTACAACGCCACGGGACTCAACGGAAAGGGCACGCTCAGCACGACTGGCACGCAGTGGATGCAGGCCAGTGCGTTTGCTGCGTCGACATCTGGCGATTACACAGCGTTTGCCGTGCTGAAGTTTGACAGCCTGACTGGCCAGCCATACGCATGGCAGCGAGGCATTGTGAACGGTGCCCATAGCCTGCTTGTGCCATCCGCCAACACATGGGCAGCACGGCGAGCGGCAGGAAATCAAGGGACTATTTCAAGGACGATCACGCAAAGCCAGTTCTACATCGTCACGACTGTCTTCAAGTCAGCCCTGTCTCGCATCTTTGTCGGCAGTTCTGTAGGCACTGACAACACATCGTCAGTCACGGCACCAACGGGAAACCACGTGCTGACGATGTTTGCGTTGGACAGCAGCACGCGGTCAGGACATCCAGGCTTTGCAGAGTTCCTCTACTACCACGCCGAGCTCGATGCCACGCAGCAGGCGACCGTCCGCTCCGATCTCAACAAAAAGTGGGGCGTGTCTCTATGACTAGGTATTTCCGCAGCACTGACGAGGTATTGTCGCAGGTCAACGTTCAGCTGGACGCAGCCTATGGCTACCCAAACGCTGAAACCAAGACGAATACTACGCTGCCACCACCAGAAGGCTGCCCGCACGATGCAGAAGGCCGCGTGTATTTAGCCGTCGCAGATGACTACTGCGAGTACGTTCTGCCGTCGCAGATGCTGCCGCAACTGATCGACGCGGGCGTTGTTGAGGAGATCACAGAGCCCGAGTATCAGGCGGTGATCCCGCCCGTCTAACTGCAAGAGAATCGCTAGAGCCCATAACCTAAACCGCACAGGAGAACCCCATGGCCGACAACATTCTGAGCCGCAAGGCACGCGATCTCGACATCACGCTCACCACGGCCACGGCATCCGCCACCACGCTGGACATGCGTGACGTGGCTGGTGCTGTCGTGTCGTTTGGCACCATGAGCACGAACGCCAGCACGCTCCAGATGTGGGTAGGCACCGCCCCTACTGGTACGTTCCGCCGTCTCTACAAGAGCGACGGCAGCGTGGCTGATCTCGCCCTGGCTGCCTCGAGCACGGATGGGCGAGCCTATGCCCTGCCCGATGAAGTCTTTGGCACCGAGTACCTCAAGATCGTCTCGGCCACCACGAACAGCACCGGCACGGCAGGCGTCGTGATGTTCAAGAGCTGATGCCAACCAAGATCCCCAGCCATAGGCCGCTGCGTACCGGGCCACGCTCACGCGAGGCTAGACCTCACGCGGCAGCCCGTGGCTATTGCTCAGCCGCTCACAAGGCGTGGAGGCAAGCGGTACTGGACCGATGCCACTGGCAATGCGTTGACTGCGGCCGCGTGGCCTATGGGCGAGAGATGCACGCAGACCACGTCCAGCCTGTGAGCGTGGCACCTGAGCGACGGTATGACGTGACCAACGGTGCGGCACGGTGCGTGTCGTGCCACTGCCGAAAGACGAACGACGAGCGGCGCGGCGGGGAGGGTGGGTCGGATCGCTACGGGGCCGTCTGAGGAAAACCCGATGTTCCTGCAGGTGTAGGCAGGGCCGAAATTGGGAGTTTAGAAATGGGCAAGGGCCGCAAGCCGACGCCTAAACCTTTACTTAAGCTTCGCGGCGCTCGCGTTAGGGGGCCGCACAAGTCTGGCATCGACGCTGAACCGGGACTGCCGCCGTCACCGCATTGGCTGTCGGATCTGGCCCGCGAGGAGTGGCAGCGAATCCTTCCCATGCTTGAGGCGTCCAAAGTCATGAGCCCAAGGCATCAGCAGACGCTGGCGGCCTACTGCGACTCGCTCGCTGACATGATCGAAGCTGACCGTGAACTCAAGGCCAACGGGGCCACGTTCATGGACGACAAGGGTAGGGTAAGCAATCACCCTGCGTGGAATCGAAAGCGGGACGCTCGCAATCAGATGCTCAAGTTCGCGTCTGAGTTTGGCCTAACGGCGTCTGCCCTGGCCCGAGTCTCGGCGGTAGAGAATGGCCCGCAAGAAGACGACGAAGACGCCCGCATGTTCGCTTGAGCACCCGTGCGAAACTTGCTCATCGTGCTTGGCGGTGCGGTTCTTCCACAAGCACCTGACGCACGCCAAGGGCGAGCTCGGCGGCAAGCCGTTCACGCTTGAGCCGTGGCAGCAGGACTACGTGCGAAAGCTCTTCGCCACTGAGGGCGGCGCTCGCAAAGTACGCACCAGCCTGCTGGCGATTCCGCGCAAGAATGGCAAGAGCAGCCTATGTGCGGGAATCGCACTCAAGCTGCTGATGGAGAACGAGCCCGGCTGTGAAGTCTATTCGTGTGCGGCCTCGCGGGATCAGGCTCGGCTCGTCTTCGATATGGCCCGCGTCTACGTCGAGCAGTCGCCCGTGCTTCGGCAGCATCTCAAGGTGTACCGCAACGCGATCGTGCGAGAGGCAACGCACGGAACGTACAAGGCGTTAAGCGCGGAGGCCGGTATTCAACATGGGCTCTCGGCTCACGGCGTCATCTTTGACGAGCTCCACGTTTCCAACCGGGAAATGTGGGAGGTGATGCTTAGCAGCCAGGGTGCTCGGCGGCAGCCGCTGACGGTGGCGCTCACCACGGCAGGCTTTGACCGCAAAAGCGTCTGCTGGGAAATCTGGAAATACGCTGAGGCCGTTGCCGCCGGCACGGTGAAAGACAAGACGTTTCTGCCGGCCATCTACGCGGCACCGATTGAAGCCGATTGGAAATCGGAAAAGACGTGGGAGCAGGCCAACCCCAATCTCGGCGTTTCCGTGCGTATGGATTTCCTGCGGAGCGAATGCGCTCGTGCCGTGGAAATGCCCACTTATGAAAACACTTTCCGCCAGCTGTACTTGAACCAATGGACGGAACAGTCAACTAGGTGGCTGCGGATGGATCACTGGCTGCAAGGCGACAAGCCATGCCCTGTGGATCTCGCGGGGCGCGAGTGCTGGGGCGGGCTCGACCTAGCCACGACGTTTGACACCACGGCCCTGGTGCTGCTCTTCCCGCTAGACGATGGCACGTTTTGGGTGCAGCCGCATTTTTGGATACCAAGCGAAAACGCCCACCAGCGCGAGCGACGCGACAAGGTGCCGTATCTGACGTGGCAGCGGCAGGGCCACTTGAGCATGACTGATGGCAACGTCACCGACTTTGATCAGGTGCGTGCTGACATCAACGCCATTGCCAGCAAGTACCGCGTGCGTGCCATCGGATTGGACCCGTGGAACTCGGCGCAACTGGGACAGCAACTGCAAGGCGACGGGTTGCCCATGCGAGACTTTCGGCAGGGCTACGGCTCGCTCTCGGCTCCAAGCAAGCAGCTGGAGAACTGGGTTGTGGCCGGCAAGCTGCTGCACGGAGCACACCCCGTGCTCGGCTGGCAGGCTTCCAACGTCGCCATTCAGCAGGACAGCGCGGCAGGCAACATCAAACCGAGCAAGGCGAAGAGCACAGAACGCATCGACGGCATCGTCAGCCTGGTGATGGCCATCGGCCTATGGCAGGCGGAAACAGCACCGAAGCCGGAACAGTCTTGGGACATCATGACGCTATGAGCGAAACCGCCAGCCAAGACTTCCGCATGATTGACCTTCGCGGTATCGACTGGCCAGACGTGAGCAGCAGCCGCACGCCGTCTGGCATTCGCGTGACGGCTGACAACTCCATGGCGTGCTCGGCCTACACGGCGTGCATTCGCGTCATCTCGGATGCCGTCTCATCGCTTCCGCTGCATGTGTTTGAGCGGCTGGCCAACGGCGGCAAGGCCAAGGCCACGAGCCACCCGATATATCGGCTGTTGCACATGCAGCCCAATCCGTGGCAGACGGCCCAAGAGTTCCGCGACTGGATGACTGGGATGTACCTGCATTTTGGCGCGTCTTACGCCGAGATTCGCCCAGGTGCTCGTGGTGCAGTCTCTGAGTTGTGGCCGCTGCACTCCAGCCGGATGACGCCCGAGCGGCTTGAGAACGGCAGCGTGCGGTACAAGTACCGCGAGCCAAACGGGCGCGAGACGATCTACAGCCAGGAGCAGATTTTCTGCTTGCGGTTCACGACTGAAGACGGCGTCACGCCGATCCCTACGTACCGCATTTTTCAGAACGCCATCGGGCTGGCTCAAGCGTTGGAGACTCACGGCTCAACATATTTCGGCAACGGTGCCCGGCCCGGCATCGTGCTGGAGTCTGACAACCCAATCCCGGCAGAAGCGGCCGAGCGTCTGCGTGAGCAGTGGGAGCGGATGCACCGCGGCAGCGACCGTGCGTTTCGTACCGCCGTGCTGCCTAACGGCGTGAAGGCTCACGAGCTCAGCGGCAGCAACGAGGCCGCCCAGTTCCTTGAGACTCGCCAATATCAGGTGATTGAGATTTGCCGGGCGTTCCGCGTGCCGCCGCACATGGTGCAGGATCTCACCCGCAGCACCTACAGCAACATTGAAGTGCAGGGCACAGAGTTTGTGCAGCACTGCCTTCTCCCGCATCTCAAGCGGTGGGAAGCGGCGATTGCCCGCGATCTGATTGTGGATGACGAGCGGTATTTCGCCGAGCACTCAGTGAGCGGAATGCTCCGAGGCGACCACGCGAGCCGCTCGGCGTTCTATGCGTCAGCCCTGGCCAATGGCTACATGACGATTAACGAAGTGAGAGAGTTAGAGAACCTGAACCCAATCGGGCCAGAAGGCGACAAGCACTTCATTCAGCAGAACATGACAACGCTGGACAAGGTTGGCCAAGAGCCGCCTGCACCAGAGTCGATTCCCGAGCAGCCAGCCGTGGAAGACGAGACAAGCCCAGAAGATGACGCCGAAGACCAGGCCGAGCAGGAGGACACACCCGATGGAACTTGAGCGCCGCTGCCTTGCGTTTGACGAGTGCCCAGAAGCCGAGCTCACGATTGAGACTCGTGCCAACGGCACGCAGGTGCTGACGGGCTATGCCGCCGTCTACAACCGCTTCAGCCTTCCGCTGCGTGAAGGTGGCTCGCAGTTCCGCGAGATCATTCTGCCCGGTGCATTCGATAAAGTGCTCAATCGCCAGCGTGGCAAGAGCGACGTTGTGGCGTTGCTGAATCACAACCCAGACCTGATTCTCGGCCGCTCAGCCAGCGGCACGCTGGAGCTCACCAGCGATGACAAGGGGCTGCGGTATACCGTCGTTCCGCCGGATACGCAGGTGGGCCGCGACACCCTTGAGCTGGTTCGTCGCCGCGACCTCAAGGGCAGCAGTTTCGCGTTCGGCCTTGAGCCCGGCAAGGGCGACAGGTGGACGAGCGACGAGCAAGGTGCGGTAAGAGAAGTGCGGGAAGTCAGTTCGCTCGTAGACGTTTCCGTGGTTCTGACGCCTGCCTATCCGGCAAGCAGCGTCACTGTTGCACAGCGTTCGTACGAAGCGTGGCTTGCATCGCAGGCCACCGAAGAGCCGGCAGCCCAGGCGGTTCACTCGCGTTCGGCTCTGCGGGGCGTCGCTGCCGCCTGGTCTGCCCTTCTCAGGCTTCGCAGTGGCTGAACCACGTTGCACATGCGGTGAGCGTCTCCGCACTCGCAGCAGTCGCCCTTGCGGTGACGAGCGGCAGCGGTATCTGCGTTGCCCACGATGCGGGCAGCGTGCCGTGGCGTTTGTGAAAACAACACTTTCACAGATTCGCTTCTGCAAGGCTCCAAGGCCGTAGTGGCACAGTGGACTCTATCGGCAATACCGCCGGCGGAGAACACATACGTGGACAACCTCAAGAAGCTTCAGGACGAGGCCGTTACCCTCGCCAACCGGATCGACGCCGTGCGTGCCATTGAGAGCACCGACGCTGACAAGATTGCCGAGCGTGACCTGGAGCTCGAGACGCTGAACGCCGACGCGGCGAAGCTCGCCAAGAAGATTGACTTCGAGAAGTCGGTTGCCGACGCTTCCAAGAATCTCCGCAGCGTGGTTGATCGCTGCACGCCGGCTCCCGAAGTGCGGGCCGACGAGCCGAAGGTGCGGATTTCGGCGGTGCCGTACGCGGGCAAGCTGCGTGCGTTCAAGAGCGAGGAGGACGCCTACAAGACCGGAATGTGGTTCAAGGCGAAGGGCGGCGACACCGACGCCAAGCGGTGGTGCCATGACCACGGTGTCGAGAGCCGCGCCCAGGGTTCGACCGGCTCTACGACCGGCTCGGCTTTCGTGCCTGACGTGCTTGAGGCCACCGTGCTTCGGCTCGTCAATGACTACTCGGCGTTTGCCGCCAACGCGATGAACGTGAACATGGCTTCCGACTACGTGCTCTTCCCGAAGCGCACGGCCGGTGCCACTGCCTACTGGATCTCGGAGAACACCGCCATCACGGCGAGCGATCCGACCAGCACCCAGGTCAGCCTGACTGCGAAGAAGGTGACTGGAGCGGTGACGATTGCGAATGAGCTCCTTCGGGACTCCATCGTGAGCATTGCCGATTGGCTTGCTGCCGAGCTCTCGCTGACGCTGTCCACCGCCATTGAAACGGCGGCGTGGAACGGCAACCCGAGCAATGCACCGGCTGTGGCCGGCATCGCCACGGGCTACACGGGCGGGCTCTACGCTTCGTCTGGTGCCACCTACGCGGCGTCGCTCGTGACGGCTGCCGGTGACACTCCCGACGAGGTGACCAAGGCCAACCTGCTGAAGATGA
>Ga0315900_10001503_pt1 | contig 37293 bp, 49 predicted proteins | sample LakEriMetagenome_FD_203521 | JGI IMG/M metagenome (GOLD analysis project Ga0315900, IMG submission 203521) | Freshwater fungal communities from buoy surface, Lake Erie, Ohio, United States - Buoy 12 MA114 | ecosystem: Environmental > Aquatic > Freshwater > Lake > Lake biofilm | place: USA: Lake...
AGCCTGACAGAGACGTGTTGTTGAACGTCGACAACCTGAACGTGTCGAGGTCGAATCGGCAACACGTCGTCAACATGCAGGCGCACGCGCAGGCGATTTACAGCGGGATCACGCGCGAGACGAAGGAACTTGTCGGCGGCCCCGATAGCGTGATCGCAATCGGCTCTGGCGAGTCGATGCAGTACCTCACGCCATCGGCGGACCACGGCGCGATCGAGGCGTCGGCGTCGCGTGACCTGCAAGAGCTTGGTGTCTCGCGCGGCAATAGCCCCGATGCCTACAGCGTCACGCCTGGCGCGCCGCAGAGTGGTGTCTCGCGCATCATCGCCAACGCCCCGCATGACCAACGCATCGAAGAGCAGCGCCCGATCTTCGAGGATTTCGAGGAGTCGGAATTGCTGCCGATCGTGATCGACTTGCTGGCGCGTTTCTCGCCGGAAGCCCCGGCCGATTTCGGTGACGCCGTTCCATCGGTGACGCTGGGCCGTGCCAAGTCGTACGAAGACGACGCCAGCAAAACACAGCGCGTGCTCGACCTCCTGAATGCCAAGATCATCGACGAGGCAGACGCGCGCGTGATGCTCGGTCTCTCGTCGACGCGCGCCGATGCGCAGGCGTATCTCGAGCAGTTGCGCGCGCCTGTGGTGGCCGGCGCGCCTCGCCTCGTGGGCGGCGTAACGGGCTCGCCTTTCGAGTCGATGCGAGAGACGACGGCGTCGGCGGGGAATGAATGAGCGGCGCGGCCCTTGCCGGGCCGATCGCGGACGCCGCGATCGAGGACCTCCGCGCGCTGGCGTCCGTGCTAGAGCGCGACTTGCTCGCCATCCTATTGCGCCTCGACACCGAACCGGGGGAAGACTCGCTTGTCCGACGACAGGGACAAACCGCCGCCGCCGTCTACCGGCAAATCGTCGCGCGGTTGGAGCAGGAAGGCGCGACGGTTGCGCGCACTGCGGGCGCGCGTGCTGTGGAGGCGGTTGAGGCCGTCGTCGGTGCTCCGCCTGCTACGCTCCCTCTCGACATCCGACGAGAGCTAGACCAGATCGTCAACGAACAAGTCTCCGACGTCGTCAAAGTTTTTGGTGAGTCTGCGGACCTGATTCGCCGCGCGGCGCAGCAAGGCATCGCGTCGGGTGGTTCGCTCGCTGAAATTGTGGCCATGGTGCAAGCGCAAATGCGCACGACCTGGTTTCGTGCGCAGTCCGCCGTCGACGCTGCGGTGATGGCCGTTGGCCGTCGTTCGGTCATGGCGGACGCAGCCGAGGCAGCCGCCGAAGGCATCGATCTGGTCTATCTCTACGTTGGCCCGCGCGACGGCAAGAATCGGCCGTTCTGCGCGCAATGGGTGGGCAAGGCGGTGCTCAATCCGTCGACGATGGACAACGGGCAAAAGCTCCCCGTCGAAGACTACTGCGGCGGGTACAATTGCCGCCATTCGTGGGCGCCGCTCACGGTGTCGTCTGCGGTCGAGAAGGGCTATCGCGTGTATGACACGACGAAGAATCCGCCGGAAGACGTGACGGCGCGGCTACGCGCGGAAGGGGGCTAGCGTGGGAGTAACCATCACCCGTCGAGGGACGCCGCCGCGATTCGATGCCAAGCGCATTGCCGCGGTGATCAAGGGCACCGCGCCCGGCATGATCCTGGAGCGCACCAACAAAGGCATCGACGCCAACGGGCAGCAATTTGCGCCCTACAGCAAGCGCTACAAAGAACGCTTGCGCCTTATGGGCGAGTCGCCGCAGATCGATTTGCGCCTTTCGGGTGGCCTGCTGAATTCGGTAAAGGCACGCGGCGCGACGCTGCATCCTGACCGCGTCGAAGTCATCATCGCGCCCGACACGGGCACGTCGCCGGTGTGGGCGCCGAAAGCGGGAGGGCAAGCGCGTTACGATCGCGCCATGCGCAAATTCGAGAAGTTGTCTGCGCGCGGTGACTACTCCACGCACGTCGCCGGGCGCCAAGCGGCGCGCGCTTTTCGCTCGCGTCGCACGGGCAAACAGAGCCCGCCGCACAACATCGTCGGCTATTGGCTGCACTACGGCACGAAGACGATGAAGGCACGCCCATGGATGGGCTTGACCGATGCGCAATACACCGAGCTTGTGCGCGACATTGCGCGCGTCTGCTTCCGTTGACGGTTACATAAGCAGTGCAGTAGGATTGACGCCATGACCACCACCTCCGCCCCTGAGGGCGCGCCTTCCGCCACCGCGCCGGCCGATGCCGGCACCGCTTCTGCGTCGTCGACGGAGCCCGTCGAAGACCTCGCCGCGCTGCGCGCTGCTGCTGCCGAATTGGCCGCGCTGAAAGCGGAAGCCGCTGCCGCGCGCAAGGTCGACCGTGACGCGCGCAAGCGTGCGCAGGAAGAGGCAGAGAAAGCGGGCGAATTGGCGAAGGCGCTCGAGACGGCGAAATCTCGCCTTGCCGAATTGGAGAGCGTTGAACCCCTCGCCGCGAAGTGGCGGGCCTACGAAGAAGCAGAATCGAAGCGGCTCGACGAAGAGGCCAAGGCCCTGCCCGACGCCGTGCGTGACCTCTACGGCGCAGCAGCGGACATCGAGGGCCGCAGGAAAGTGCTCGCCGCGTTCCGGGCGATGCCGAGCGCGCCTGCGGCTGCTGCACCCAAAGCGGTTGGTGTGCCTCCGGCGCTCGGCGCCCCTCCTGGCGTGTCCACGCCCGACATTGAAGCGGCTCTCGCCGATCCCAGCGGGCGCAAGCTCGCCGAAATCAAGGCGCGCGATCCGAGTGCCGTCGCGTCGTTCTTCTCGTCTCTGCTTGGCCCACGCGGGCAGACAAATTCCCTTGGCGTCGGGCGATTCGCCCGCCCGACTAAGGCGCAAAACACCTAAGCGGCCGCGCGCCGCGTCGAGGAAATCATGGCCGTTACGTCGTCCACCACCGTTGCCAATTGGATCCTTTCTGAGGTCATGTCGCAGATGGCGCTTGACCCGCTCCGCGGAAAGTATGCGCTGCTGCCTTTCCTGAATCAGGCGTCGATCGCCGGCGGCTCCACCAAGGTTCGCAAGATCCGCAAGAAGAATGCGCTCGCCGCCGCTGTCGACGACACGGAAGCGCTCGCGTTCTCGAACCCCGCCACCTACTCGGTTGCATCGAACATTTCGATTCAGCCGACCACGAAGGTGCAGGGCGTGCAGCTCACGTCGGACGCCATCGAGCTTGCGCTTCCCGGCGTGTCGCGTGATCAGGTGATCGCCGCGATTCAGAGCAACTCCCCCGCCGTGCTCCCGCTCGTGCGCGACGCGATGGCCGAAGTGCTGCAGGCCCACTACCTGCGCGCCGAGACCGACGCGCTTGGCCTCTTCCCGGGTCTCTCGGGCTCAAGCGGCACGACCAACACGGCGCTTTCGTTCGCGACGATGCTTGACGCGCTGACCAAGCTCCTCTCGAACAACGTCGAGAGCGAAGACCTCGTCTTCATGCTCGAAGAGAAGGGCGTGGGCGACCTCCGCGCGCTCGCCATCGCTGGCTCCGGCGCGCCGCTTTCGGCGATCTTCGGCGGCAACACCGCGGACATTTCGTTCTTCAACCACCGCCCCGACGCCTCGAAGGTCGGCTTCCGTGGTTCGTTCGCGGGCGTCCCGATCTACGCCGCGAACAAGAGCGTGATGCAGACGGCGAATGCGGGCGTCGACCGTGTCGCCGCGCTGATCGTTGCCGGCCGCGGCGAGACTGGCGCGCCGGGCAGCGTGCGTGGCTTCGCCGAATTGACGGAGCGCTACGCCCCGTCGCTCGGATTCCAGTATGACCTCGCCGACGATTCGCTTATGGGCGTCGGTCGCTGGTGCTGGGCCGTTGGCGAGCACACCGACGAGCACGGTGTGAAGCTGATCTATAAGAAGGACTGAGCGTCCTAAGGGGGCGGCGCATTCGGCGCCGCCCCCTTTCCTTTTCCCTCACACGAGGCGCGCAAAACGTGAAGCGAACGATCAAGTTGAAGAGCATCAGGGACGCCAACATCGTCGAATTCATCGACGGTGGCGTCGACAAAGAGGGCGAGCCGACCGGCCAGCGGCAAGCGCTGTCGCGCGTGCTGTCGAAGCGCGTCGCCGCGACTGTCGACGGCAAGGAAAGCAATTTCCCGGTGTTCCTCGTGCACCATGTCGGAGAGTGGCAGCTCTTCGGCGGCGAACAGATGCCGACGTCCGATGCTTTTCTCTCGTTCGAGGATGACGTCATTCGTCGCGAGCACCCCGAACACATGATCGAGCGCTGGCACAAGGCACAGGCTGCATTTCTCGCCGAATCCGTCGAGGCACGACGACAGGCGGAGAAACGCCTGGAGAATGAGCAGGCGACCGCGCTCGCTGGTACGATGCGCGACATGATGCGCGCCTACTCGCAATCGGCGCCCGTCGCCGGAAAGAAAGGCGCCAATGTCTAATCAGGACGTCAAGCCCGCTGTCGTCGACAAGCTGGCGCAGAAGATCAAAGAGTCTTCCCCATCCATTTCCTCCGAGCAGGCGCGCAAGATCGCGCGCGAAAGCGCGGAGCGCGTCAACCGTGAACGCCGCGAGCGCGGCAACTAAGGAGTTAGATCATGTCCCTCGCAGCACTCAACACTGGCGGCACCCACAACGCGGTCCACGTCGACGTTTCGGACGGCACCGGCTTCGCGATCACCGTCGCGGCCAGCGCCACCCCGCAGGCCGTCTTCAATGCTCTCCTGACCGAGAAGAAGAACACCACGGGCGGTGGCATCACGTTTGCCGCTGGCACTGGCGTCGCCACCGTCGCCACGCCCGCGGGTTGCGGTCGCTATCTCGCGATCGCGAGCGCTGGCAATACGCAGGGTCAGAATAGCGCGTTCCACAACGTGCAATTCTACGCGAAGGAAGGCGGCGTCGCCGCTGCGGCCAAGGGGATCAAGGCGCAGAAGCTTGAGGGCGCGGCCGCTGCGCAGGGCAATTGCGGCGTCGCCATGGCCGTCGTCGATCTTTCGGCCGTGGGCGACACGGTTGAGCTGCGCGTTGGCGTGCAGACGAACGGCAACGCGGTTACGTTCCGCGATCTGTCGATCGACCTGATCAAGATCGGCGAAGTCTGATCGCTCGTGAATGACGAAGCGCCCCCGTCGTGGTAAGACGACGGGGGCGTTTCTTTCGAGGTGACCCATGGCCGTCCGTATTGCCGACTCCGTCCGAAATTCACGCATCGACGAAATCCGAATCGCCATCGACGCAGGCGCGGGCGCGGGGCTGCTGCGCATCTATGCGGGCAGCAAGCCTGGCACGAAGGGCGGCGCGCCCGCAGGTGCCTTGCTCGCCGAGCTTACCTGCGCCGATCCGTGCGGCTCGTCGTCGTCTGGCGTGCTCACGTTCACGACGCCGTTTTCCGACACGAGCGCGAACAACACCGGAACGGCGGCGTTTTTTTACCTGACCGACTCGACCGGTGCGTACGTCTGCGAGGGCGATTGCGGCACGTCGGGAAGCGATCTCAATCTTACGACGCTGTCGATCGTCTCCGGCCAGCCGGTGCAAGTCACGTCGCTGACGATCACTGACGGGAACGCGTGATGTCGTTCCCGGTCGACCCGTCGCGCAATCTGGGGCACGCCTCGTGGTCGCTGGCCGACGCGCCAGCGGGCGAGGCCGACGCAGACGACAAAGTCTTTTGGCGTTGCGATCGATGCGGCTTCGTCGTGGGCTTTTGGCGTGCGGGATTTGGGAGCGCGCCGACGTCTGACGAAACGGCGCCGCCCGACAACGTCGGCGTTTTCGTGGGATCGAATTGCGGGTGAGGTGACGACGTGGCCAACGTGATCTCGCGTCTGTCGACGCATGCGGGCAAGCTCGAACGATTCCTTGGCGCCGACGAGATCGCGCGGATCTCGTCGTCGATGACGCAGTGGCACGGCACGCGCCCGATCCTCGTCGGCGGTATGCCGGCGCGGCATGGTGTGTGGGTCGGCCGTGGCGGCGATTTCACGGGCAAGATCGACGGCGGTGGATTCGCGAGCGCCCTCGACGCCGTGGCCGACCGCGCAACGCGCGCGCTTCGCAAGGTGTCGCGGCAAAGCGCGGCGCGCCTCGACATGGCCGGCTTTTCGTCGCTGTCGGACCTGATTAGCGAGGCGACGACGGGCGGCAAAAAGGCCGATTATCAATTCAACAAAGTCGGGACCACGGGCGTGCTTGGCGCGACCAATTCGCTGTGGCGCGTGGGCGCGCAGCCTGCGGCGGGCGCAGTCGCCAGCAACGCGCCTGGTGGCAATGTCCCGACGAGAACGACGACGGGGTCGCTTGGCTTGTGGAACCCGACCGTCTCGGGAGATACGCAGCATTTCGTGCGTGCTGACGTCGTGTCGACGGTCGGCGGGAACACGCTGCTCATGTACGACCGGATCTTCGAGGTCAACAAGACCATGTCGTCAGCGACGGCGGAGACGATCACGGGTGCGCCAAATCGCTACCAAGCGACCACAAACACCCCGGATTCGGCGGACGGAAATTTCATTTTTTTCGAGACACAAGTGGCGCTCGGCGCGACGGCGCACGCATGGGTGGCGACCTACACAGACCACGACGGCAACACCGGCACGTCGCTTCCGTCGCTCACGGGCAACGCGTCGTGTATCGCTAACCGCCTGGACCATCCAACGGGGCAATTCTTTGCGCCCCTCGCGTCGGGTGACGTGGGTATCAAGTCCGTGCAGTCCGTGACGTGCTCAGCCAACGTGACCGGCACGCTTGCCGTCGTGATCGGGCACCCGATCGCGTTCATCCCAACGCCGCTGGCCAACGTTTTTACGATCATCGACGGCATCAATTCGGCGTTCAACCTGACGCGCATTTTCGACGACGCCGCGCTCGGTTTCCTCGAAGTCATCAAGCCGTCGACCACCGCAGCAGCCTACGTCGGAAACATCGTCACCGTGGCAGGCTGATCGCGCGATAAGGAGGGCCCACCGTGGATCGTTTTTACGGCTACGGCCCCTCCGTTGTCTCGACCGCGCAGAAACAGTGGTCGACGTATTGGTGGACGCGCGGGCAAGAACCGTCCGCCTATCCGCTGATCATCGAAGACCCGACGAACGGCGTTGCCGCGGTCACGCTCGGCGACGCCACCGTGTCGGGCTCGGCGACGGTAGGCGCGGCCGGTGTCGACGGCACGGGCGCCATCACCCTCGACACCGTCGCGGTAGTGGGCAGCGGGCAGCAGACACACACGGCGACGGGCGCCATCACGCTTGGCGGCGTGACGTTCACATCGGCGGCGTCGCCCGTCGACGTGGGCACGGGCGCCATCACGCTCGGCGGGGTCACCCTTGCGGGCTCCGGCGACGTGGGCGCCGCCATCACGGCGACGGGTGCGATCACGCTCGGTGGCGTGACGCTTGCCGGTAGCGGTAAGCAGACGCACGTTGCGACGGGCGCCCTCGCCCTCGGGGCTGTAGCGGTCGCAGGCGCAGGATCGCCGGTCGATGTGGCGTCCGGGGCGGTCACGCTCGGCGCGGCCGCCGTGGCTGGCTCTGGGCGCTCCACGCACGTCGCGTCGGGCGCGCTCGCCCTCGATGCGGTGACGGTTGCAGGCGCAGGGCGGCAAACGCACTTGGCATCGGGCGCCGTGGTGCTCGACGGGGTGACGCTGGCGGGTGTGGCCACGATCCCTGTGGTGGCTACAGGCGCCGTCACGCTGGACAGCATCACCCTTTCGGCGTCGGGCACCGCTGGCCCGACGACAGGCACGGGCGCCGTTACGCTTGGCGACATGACGATTGCGGGCGCTTTCGAGATCGCGTCCATCGTACCGACGAGGCCGCGCAAATTGTCGTCCCTACTGTGGACGACGCGCTCCCGTTTCGGGTAGGATGACGGCACTCCCCCGGTAGGGGCGCACATCGGGGGTCTATGTGATTGAGACGATCGCAACCGCTGGCCTCTCCGCAATCGCCGGAGGCGCCGCGGCATGGGCCACCCTGCAATCCCGCGTGGCGCGCGTCGAAGAGCTTGTGTCGGAATTGAAATCCGACAAGGCCAGCAAAGAGAGCTTGGACGCCGTGCGCGACGCCGTCGACCGCTTGCGCGACGACCTCGACAAGCGCTTTGACCGAATCGAGATCGCGATCCACGCGATCGGAAAAGGGCACCCATGATTGAGTCGTTCCTCCACAACGTCGCCACGCCGAACGCGCTGATCAACATCGTCGCCGTCTTGCTGGCGCTTTTTGCTCGTGACGTCGTCGTCGGCGCCCTCCGTGCGCTTGCCAAGCGAGTGAAGGAGGACCGCGATCCAAGCAACGATTGGCTCGCCGACGCCGCGCTTGTCATCGTCGGCGCCGTCGAAAAAGTGCGCCTTCCGGGGCGCAAGTGACGACGGCGAGATACAAACAAGCCGACGCGCGGTGGTCTTCCGCCGTGCTCGGGTTTGGCCCGTCGACCATCGGACGCGCGGGTTGCATGCTCGTATGTCTGTGCGAGGCCGCGCGCATGCTGCGCGGCGTTGAAATGCCGCCTCCGTTGCTCAATAGCGCGGGCATCGATCGCAAGGCGTTTCTGCACAGCATGGCGATCACGAAAGAGCTTGGCGCGCTCGCCGGGCTTGAGGTCGGGGAAAAGCAGACCGGCGACATTCCCACGATGCGCGGCATGGTGGGCGAGACGCTGCGCGCGGGCGGGCTCGTGATCGCGCACGTCGACCACACCGGCGACGCTTTCGGCGACCATTTCGTGCTGATCCACGGCGACGAGCACGACGCGAGCGGCTTCCGGCGCATGCTCTACGCCGACCCTGCGACGGGCAGGGATGCGCAGATCGACGCCGTGAACCTCGAAGGCGTGACGACGTGGGGAACGCGCGTCAAGACCTACCGCGTGCGCAACGTGCGGAGCGTGCGCGCCGCAAAATAGGGGGCAGCATGCCAGCGAAAAAAGCGCGGCAGCGCAAGCGCTCCGACGTTGAATTGGTGCTCGTCTGCTCCGACGTGCACGTCCCCTATCACGATCCCTTCGCGTGGCGCGCGTTCCTCTTGCGCCTGGAGGACGTGCAACCAGATCGGCTCGTCATCAATGGCGACTTCGCCGATTTTCTCTCGGTATCGCTCCACGAGGATGGCCAACCGGCGCCCGATTTCGCGATCGAGGTCGAGGCCGTGCGCAACGAATTAGCCAAGCTCCGCGCGGCGATGGGAACGCGGCCGATCCACTACTGCGAGGGCAATCACGAACACAGGCACGCCCGCTACGTCGCGAAAAAGGCACCCGTGCTGCGCGGGCGCGAGACGTGGCAATCGGCGCTCGGGCTCGCCGATTTCGGCATCACGTCGACGTCGTACGGGAAGGTCCACAAGATCGGACACCTCGGATTCACCCACGGCGTCTATGCGGGCGACGCCTATGCGAAGCAGCACCTCCTACGCTATGGCATGTCGCTGGTCATCGGGCATTGTCATCGCGCGCAGATTCACACGCTGCCCGTCGCTGGCGCCGATGGCTCGCAGCACGTCCGCGGCGGATTCGGGATTCCGTGCCTCGCTCCCGTCGACGAGGCGCCCTATCTCAAAGGCCCTACGGGGTGGACGCAAGGCCACGGCGAATTCTGGATCGAGCGCGATAGCGGGCGATTCACCGCCGACGTCGTGATCTACACCGGGCAACGCTTCTGGCGCGATGGCAAGTGTTACGACGGGAGGGCGTGATGGATCTTCTCGACCTCATTGTCACGATCGTCGAGTGCGTGGCGATTGGCTTCGGCATGGAAGTGGGCGCCGTCGTCGCCAAGGCATTTGCCGTGCGCCTCCTGAACGGCGCATCACCCGTCACGGTGCACGACGTCGAGGGCGTCGAAGAAGACGCCGAAGAAGAGCCGGAAGAGGAGAAGAGCAAGCGCCGTCGTCGTGCTGCGCGCGGGCAGGGGGGAGCGTCGACACCCACCGCCGTGCGTGTTATGTAAGAGCCTATGCTGCGCGTTCTTCTGGGCTCGACAGAGACGATCACGTCGTATCCGCGCCTCGCGGCCGATGGCGTCCTGACGTCGCACGTCGCCACGAGCGCCACCGCTCGGCGCATCACGCCGACGAACCCCGACGCGGAGGGCGCCTACACCGCCGCCACGGTGGACAGCGTCTCGGCGACGACGCAAGGCGCGCATCAAGAGGGCGACGATTCGATCACCGTTGGCGTTGCGCAGACATGGGTGGCCGGCCGGCGGTACTTGATCACCGACGCGACGGCGGGGCGTGAAATCGTCGTCGTCGCGACCAAGTCGGGCTCGTCCACTGAACTGTGGATGGCCGAACCGCTGCCGTGCGACATCGGCAATGGGTCGACGGTGCGCGGCATTGCCATCTCCGTCGCGTTGGGTGCGCTGCAAACCGCGTCTCCGGGCGCTGGCTATGTCCTCTTTCGTGCGACCATCGACGGCGTCGTGCGCGAATGGACGGAGCCGTTCCGCGTCGTCCGTCGCATCACGTCGATCGCGCTTACGCCAACGGACCTCACGCAGATTTACCCGGTCGTTCGCAAGCTCGCGTCGGCGACGGACACGACGCTTGAAGAGGCGATTAACGCCGCGTGGCGTGTTGTCGTGCAGCCGGCGCTTGCCGCGCGCGGCATCCTCGACGAAGACATCCTTACCGACGACGTCGTCATGCCGATGCACGCCGCTGCGGTCGTGCTGCATCTTGCGCGGCAGTGGCCGCAGGCGTCCGTCGATTTCGTGCAGCGCCTTGAATCGTCGTATGAGCAGATCAAGGCGACGACGTGGGACCGCATCGACCTTGCGACGGCGTCGCAGGATGACTCCACACCTGACGTCCCGACACCTGGTGCGCAGCCCCCGCGCTTTATGGCGATTTCGAGATGAGCTGGTCCGCCGCGCGCCCCGTGCTCGTGTCGATCATCGGCGCCGTCGCGCCGACGATTCGACGTCAAGGCTTGCCGACGAAGTTTCGTCACGACGAGAACGGCGACGAACTGAACCCGATCGGCGACTCGCGCCGGTACTGGCTGATCAGCAAGAGCGGCAACGCGATTGGGCATGTGCAGCCCACGGCGACCCGCTATCGCGTCTCCGTCGACGTCGTCGTCGAGTATGTCTTCGACGTGGATTCGTCGACGATGGACGAAGCGATCGTCGAGGATGCCGTGGAAATCATCCGCGCCCTTGCGTCGAGCGCCAACTGGCAGCGCCCCGCCTCTACGATCGTCGCTGTCTCGCCGGCCGGTGACAGCCTTGGGCCGTTCGTCGTCGAAGACGTCGACGGCGGCAAGCGGCTGCGCATCACCCTGGACGTGGAGTTTACCCGATGACCGACATTAGCCGCCTGCAAACCCTCCGCTACCGTCTGCACAGCAACGCCACGACGTTCACCGGAATCGGCGATTCGCCGTTCACTGGTCTGGCCGGTGGGCTTGCCCCGGTGCCGCTGCAAATCACCGACGACGGCTCGTCGTTCTTGCCGCGCCAGCGCACCCCGATCGATCGCTCGCTGCGTTCGCTGTCGGGCCGGCGCTTCCCGCACGTTCGCGGCGCGCAGGACACGGGCGACCTGACCGTCACGACGGAATTCAAGGGCGTGAACGCCAACAGCGGCGGCGCCGTCGCCGATTGGGAGGCGAAGATGGAGCAGGGCTACCTGCTTGCGTCTCTCTTCGGCGCTGTTGCTCCGGCGACGACGTCGACGGCGTCGACTGTCGACACGACGGGCCATACTCCCGCGACCGGTGTTTTGCAGGTTGTGTCCGGCACCAACTACAGCGTCGGACAGGTGATCGCGTTTGCCACTTCTGCCGGCTTGCAGATCGGGCGCATCGAAATCAAGGCAACCAACGTTCTCACGTTGCAGCATCCCTACAGCGGCACGCCGACGACGGGCGCCACGGTGTTCCGTCTTGCGACCTACACCGTCAGCGATTCGGTCACGTCGCACGTTCACGCGTTCTTCTCGGCTGAAGGCGACAACTGGCGCCGCGACTATGCGGGCTGCGCGCCCATGTCGCTCAACATCGGCATTCCGAACACTGGCGTTCTCACCATGTCGTCGGTCTTCTCGCCGACGTCGTGGTCCGACGTTGCGGAAGCTAACCCGGCCTATGCCGACCCGGTCGCCGGCAATCCGCTGGTCAACGACGGCGCCTACTTCCGCGTCGACGGCGTGGAGTACCTGCTTCGCAACGCGAGCATCACCTACAACTGCGCCACCGCGATCCGTGAGACGGCCAGCAAGACCAACGGCAAGCTCGGCGGCGTCTGCGGCACCGGCGACGGGAAGTCGTTCATGATCGAGGGCGAGCTGTACATCGGCGACAACGCCGGCACGATCGGCGAACTCGTCGACAACACCGGCACGCCGTCGCTCGTGAACTTGCTCGGCAGCGACGTCGCCGCCGGCCAGATTTCGACGGCACGCGAAGTGGCGCTTCAGGTCGGCACCGAGATCGGTGGTTGCCTCTACGCGCTCCTCCCGACCGCGGATTTCCGCGCGACGGTGCAGACGTCGGGCGCGTTCCCCGTCGTGAAGTTTCAGGCGATGGGCACGGGGGCGTTGCCTGGTACGCTGGCAGTCGGCTAGCGTCCGAAGGATGGCACCCATCCTTATCTATCCGGGACAGCAGGGCGAGCCGGTCGCCCTGCTTTCCGTTTTGCGCGAAGCTCACGACGCGGCACGCGCGGCACGACAAGCGGAGATCGATGCGCGCGTCAAGGCGCGCGTTCCTCTCGACGACAGCACCAACTGGCAGGAGGCAAGCGAGGCAATCGCGCGCGCAAGCCTCGCCCACGGCGACCGCGATAGCGGCAAAGTCGCGGCGGCGGCGCGTGACCTGTTGGCGCACACCGAAAACAACGCGCTTGAACCCCTCGGCGATTTCGTTGCCGATCATGACCTCGACGGGATCGTGATGACGATGCGTGTCGTCGACGATGCGACGCGTAGGCTTTGGAACGCGCAGACGCAGGCGGCGTGGCTCGGTATCCGAAACGCCATGCGTGGCGACGACGTGGTGGCGCGACGCGAGGCGTACGATCGCCTAGAGCGCGCCTACGAAACCGTCGTCGTGGGCGTCGTGGCGAAGCTAGACGGCCTTGCAGGACTGCGCGACACGGTGGCCGACTCGATGCCCGCGCTGCGCCTCGCCGGGCTTCTCGTGCCGCTCTACACGGCCGCGCGGCACTTCTTGGAGTTGCCCCCGGGAAAAGCGTTGCGCTGTGGTCTGCTTCCGCCGTCGACCTGAGCGAATTCGATTGCGGCAAGTGCCCCGCAGCGCGGCGCAAGACCTTTGGCTGTCACGGTGGGGCGACGATGCAATTCTTCGCCGGCACCGAATATGCGACGCGGACATGCCCGCGTCGTCACCTGATCGACCACCCCGACGTTAGCGGGCCGCTGTCGCTGTGGCGCGCCTGCGAGGGCAAGCCGGGGATCGAATCGCTCCGCACGCTGTCGACGCACACCGTCGACGCTTTCAGCGTTATCGACGCGGGCAGAAGTGCTAAGATCGAGGACGAAGCGCGCGCGGCTCGCGAGGCGTCTGCCACGTCGGCGAAGAGGTAGCGATGCAAGGTCAAACGATCGAAACCAAGGTCACGGTCGACGCGACGGACGCGATCGCTCAATTCGCGAAGTTTGAGCACGAGACGAAGGCAGCGGAAAAGGCGTTGCGCGATGCCGATGCTGCGACGAAGGCGTTTCAGAAATCGCAGGCAGATGCGGTCGCTGCTGTCACCGCAATCGACCAAAAGATCGCCAGATACGAACGCGACATGATGGCGCTTGGCATGGCGATCTTGTCTGGCAGCGGAAACACGAAAGCCTATGAGGTAGAACTTCGCCAGTTGGGCAGAGAACTTGACGCGCTCACCGGCAAAACCGTGCCAGCGGCCAACAAGACACGTGAATTCTCAAAAGCCGTGAACGAAGTAGGGGTGAGCGGGCGCGGTGGCGGCATGGCCATGCTCGAATTTTCCCGCGCGTTTGAGGATGCACAATACGGAATCGGCGGCGTCCTCAACAACATCCCCGGATTGCTGACCGCATTGGGCGTCGGCGCTGGCCTCACTGGCGTTGCTAGCGTTGCTGCGGTTGGCATTTCGATGCTCACAAAGAATTTTGGCGGGCTTGATCCAGCCGCAAAAGAGGCATCCGACGCCGCAAAAGAGCACGTCAAATCACTTCGGGATGAAATTTCAGGGCTTCAGCGTGATTTGCGCGCTTTGCAAGTTGGCGCCGAACGGGCCTCAATGGAAGAGCAAGCACGCGCAGTGATGGCGGCGCAGGCGGAATTTGAGAAAGCTGTTTCGCCGATAGGAGGCGCGGAGCGCTTTGCCCGATTGCGCGACAACGAAAAATTGGTCGGGACGATTGCCGTTCAGATGGAAACGGCGAAGCAAAAGGCATCCGATCTTGAGCTTGAAATCTCAAAGCTCGCCGGCATGCGCAGGATTCAGATTGAAAAGGACGATCAAAGACGCATTGACCTAGCCGTTGATACGGCTAACGCCATCACAGAGATCGAAAGAAAAGAAGCAGAAAAGCGATCCAGCGCCGCGAAAAAAGAAGCGAGCAAAGCAAAAAAGGAAACTCAGCCAAAATTTGAATTCAACATCGGCCAGCGCGAGATGATCGACGTCGTCGGACTGGCGGCGCAGAAGCGCGAAGACATGCTGAACGACATTGCTTGGCAAGCGTCGCAAGTGCGTATCGGCATCGCCGAACAAGAGGCACAATCCATCTCCGGCATCGTGATCGGCTCGCTTGGTGGGCTCGACCAAATCGCAACGGGCGCGGTGTCGACGGTGGCGTCTGGCCTGCAACAGATGACTACCGACATGCTCACCGGGCAGGAGCACATCGCCGAACGCTTCGGCGCGCTCGTGATGCAGCAGGCCGGGCAATCGCTCGTGTCGTCGGGGACCAAGCTCGCCGGTGAAGCTGTGGTGTCTGCCCTGACGCCTGGAGGGCAGGCGCTTGCGGTGACGCAGGCGGGCGCGGCGGCTGGCCTGATTGCCACCGGTATTGGGCTTGGCGGCGTCGCTGCGGGCATCGAGCACATGGCGGCGGGCGGCAAGATCGGCAAGCCGATCGAGAAGAGTGGCGAGCGCGACAAAGGCGTCGCGCCTCGAAGTAGCCGCGACCGCGGCGGCGGGCCGCTCGTGATCAATGTCTCCTACGGCGTCGGCGGGCCGCTGCCCGAAGATACCGCGCGCGAGATCGCCAAGGTACAGCGCCAAGGTGCGCGACGAGGTGGGGCATGAGTTATCCCGTGATGCTTGGCGCCGTCGTGCTGACGGGGTCCAACAACGTGCTGCGTTTCACCGAAGGCGCATCGACGAACAACGCCACGATCGCGGCGGGTATTTACTACCTGCGCGGCGACGGCGCGGCGGGCGATCTGTGCCTCGCGTTGAAAACCGCACTGGAGGCAGCAGGCGCGTCGACCAACACCTACACAGTCACGGTTGCGTGGAGCATCGATCCTGCCGTTGCAGGCGCGCGCATCACGATCACGCGCGCCACGGGCGCCGATAACTTCGGCGTGCTGTGGGCCGATGCACTGACGACATTTGACGAGGCGCTGCTCGGCTTTTCGGCAAACGACACGGTCAACGCCACGGCGAAGACCTCGACGAAGTCGTGCGCGTCGGTGTGGGTGTGCAACGACGTAGCGCGCGAGATCGAGCCGTTTTCGGAGCGTGTGGTGGCTGTGCCTCGTGCGGTGTCGGGCCGTGTGCAGGGCGTGACGCGCTCGGCGCGGATGCAATCGTGGCGCCTTGGGCTGGCCTTCGTCGACGAGCGGCGCACGTTTGTCGAGCACGCACTGGCCGGGCCGCAGGACACGCTAGAGGGCTTCATGGAGCGCTTTGGCGCGGGTGCTTCGCTAGAGCTTCACGAGGCGCAGGTTTCGTCGGGCACCACGCTTGCGGCGCTGTCGTCGTCCACGCTGGTCGACGTGGCGCATTTCACCGAGGAATCCCTCACCACGTTCGAGCCCGCGCGCTTGGGGCCTGGCGTGCCGCTCTACTCGCTCGATCTTCGCCTGCACGCTAAGGTGTGAGCCGTGCCATTCTTTACGACTCTCGCCGGAACCGATGGCCACGTCGATCTCGTGCTTGCCGTGAGAATCGAGGGCATCCCCGTCGCTTTTGTGGAGCGCGCGATCCCCGCGGCCGTCGCGGTTTCGCTCACGGGATACACGCAATTTGTCGGCATCACCCGGATCGAAGAGGGCGAGGCGATGCTTGACCTCGAAGAGCGCCGAGAAAAAGCGGCGTCGCTTGAATTCGATCTGCTCGACGACAGCACGCGCACGCTGCGCGCGTTGTTCGCCGTCAACACGCGCCGCACGGGATACTTCACCGGCAACAAAACGTCGTCGGACACGTCGCTTTCAATGAGCGCGGTTGGCACGCTTGCAAACAACCAAGCGATCTACACCGACTCCGAGACGATCGACGCCGGCACCATCGGCGTCGGTGGTGTGACTGGCGCAGGCCGCGGTGCGTATGGGTCGACGGGCGCGGCTATCTTCGGCACGGCGACGGCTGGCGATTCCTACTACACCACGCCGCCGAATTGGGTTGGTCGTCGTGCGTACCTGTACGGCTACACGCTCGACGCAGCGGGCGGCGGTGACGAAGAATTGCTCGGAACTTGGATCGTCGACGAGCCGCCACGGTGCAGCGGTGACGATGCGTGGTCGATGACGCTGGCGTCCGTGGCGCAGGAATTCTACGAACGCGCGATCGGCTTCAACCTCGAAGAGGGCGAGATCCTGAGCGCCACGACGAGCGAAGTGGGCGGCGACACCGTCGTTGATTTCACCTTCACCGACGCGAACATTTTTCGCACCGCTGCGGCGTGGCCGTCTTATCTGCTCGTCTCGTGGGATAGCGACGTTGCGGCGATCTATGAAATGATCAGCACGACGTCGACGACGGTGAGGATCAGAAGCGAGCCCGCTTTCGGCACGCTGTCGCCGATTGATTCGCAAATCCGCTACAACGCATACAAGCGGATCGCAGAAGAGGTTACGCTCGTCGACTGGACGACGGCGAAGAAGGCCCGGCAGATTGCGATCATCTCGGGCGGCACGTCGGGGCTGCACATCCCCTACCTGCTTCGATCCAACGAAGGCACGGGCGGGTCGTACGACGTGCTGCCTGGCCGCGTGGCGGCGTCATCGGACAGCCCCGGCTGGCGCATGGGCGCGGCATTCAAGGCGACCGAGATCGATACGGCCTCTTTTGAGTCGCTTGCGACGGGACCGATCACGACCATCCTGATCGATGGCGAGCGCAAGGTTTCCGAGGTGTTGCGGGAGTGGTGCTACCTGACAGGCACAGCGACGCGCACGACGAGCGACGGCAGGCTTTCGACGTTCACCTTGGCGCCACCACGACAGGTGCTCACGACGACGTTGGACGCGAATAGCGTCGTTCCTGATTCGCGCGTCGAGGTGACCGCCGACGAGGGCGCGCTCGCGGCTCTGGCCACGGTGAAAATCGACTATTCGCCGCTGTCGAAAGAGTACCGGGGCACGATCAACCTGTGCGACGTCGACTTGTCCAAGCGCTACGGGCGCGCGCCTCGACGTCGTGAATTTGAATTCCGCTCTTTCGGCTGTCAGGACGCGGCGCGCCTCGTGACAGGCGCGGCGCCGTTCATCCATCCGACCGATTTGAGTGTGTCCGAGGTGCCTTCCATCGTCGCGGACATTCTTGCCAGCGAAAGCGGTAAGGCGCGCGTGCTCGTGCGGCTCTCGCTCACGATGGCGCACCTTGGCCTGCGAATCGGCGACGTCGTCACGCTTTCAGGCTTGCCCGATGCTTTTTCGACGCTGCCCGACATGCAGGGCGGCACCCTCGACGGCACAAAGGCGCGCGTCGTGGCTCGTCGACCGCGGTACAACGACGCGCGCGTTGACGTCCAATTGCAGATCCTCGACCCGTTGCTCGTCGTCTGCCCGGCTGCGGTCATTGCTTCCGCCGCTGGCGCGGCGCTTACGCTCGCGACGACGGGGCCGGAGGTGTCGGGCGCGTCGCCGGGAAATGATTTTTATATCAACTCCTCCGTGCGCATCCATGACATTAGCCTCGGAACGTCGGAAACGCGCACGGTAACCGCGCGCACGTCGACGACGATCACGCTCGCGTCTGCGCCGACAAACCCGATTCAGGCTGGCGTGGACTATGTCTGTTTCGAGCCGGATTTCAGCGATCCGGGCACGACGCCAAGCGGCTACACTCTCGAAGAAATGGCGACGTTGACCGACGATAACGAATTGGGCGGCGGTCCTCTGTTTGTGTCGAGGTGGCGCTAATGGTCCGCAAGAAAAACACCACATTCCAAGGCGTGCCATCCGTCGACACGGCGCGCGATGCGTCGATCTTCGCGCGCACGATCGCCAATACCGCAGGCGATCTAGCTCTCGTGCTCGACAAGATCACCGGCGAGAACGGGCAGACGCCGATCGACCACAGCGGCACCGCGGGGCTTGGGTGTCCGCTTGGGCTGCCCGTCACAAGTCAGACGATCGACAAGTCGATCACGCTCGCCGGAGGGACGGCGGGGCTCTACGCCGTGCTCGTCGTTCCTGTGTATTGGGTGCCCGGCGTGACGCTCTATCGCCTCGACGTCGATTTCTCCGTCTCGTCCGATACTTGGTTCGAGGTGCGCAATTCGTCGTGGGTGGTGACCACGGGCGGGCAAATGCGGGAAACCGTCACCGGTGACGGCGTCATCTATGACACCGGGGAAGGCATCGTCCCGACTGTCAATTCGTGGGGATACGTCGTCATCTATCGTCGATTGAGCACGATCGTTGCCGAATCTGGCCGGATAAAGCAGTGGCGGCTTTATCCTGTGTATCGTGCGGCGTCGACGACAGGGGCTCTTCCGCCATCGAACACGACGACAGGGTCGCCCTATGCCGCGTCGTCGACGTTCACGCCTGCGGTCATGACGGCAAACGAAATCGACACGGACATGCCATCCCCGATCTATGGCCTCGACGCCTATGTGTTGACGCGGCTCAACCGCATGATCAACACCGCGTGGGAATACGTTACGGGCGGAAAGATTCCGGGCAATTACGCCTATCAATGCTCGACGACGTGGGACAACAACCGCGCTTCGTTCCTGAACGAGGGCCTTCCGGCGTTTCCAATGTTCGCGACGGCGACGTCGTGCGTGCATTATGATGCCGTCATCGGCGCGGGAAAAAACAATTTCCTCGGTACGCTCGGGCCTGCTGCGCCTACGGTGGGTCCGACCGGATGGGCGCGGTATCCAACCGCACAGGCAGCGTCGATCGTGTTCGCGCGCACGCGCGGCTACACGCCGAAATTTCCCAACGGCGCGACAAGCAAGCTCACCGCCCGCGTGCTCGCATACGACTATGATCACGGCGGCGCGCTCGGCGCGTGGTCCGCCACGATTGCGACCGCGGCGGGCAGCAAAACGGCGGCATTCGCGCAAATCGGCGCGACGCGGTGGTGGGTCGCGGAGCTTACGGCGATCCCGTTCACGCAAGAATTGCGATCCAATTTTACGCTGTCGCTGAGCCACACGACGCCTGGCGCGCTCGCCGATGAAATCATCGTGACGGGCTACACGCTGGCCTTCATCGCCTGAGGTGACCGCATGTCGATGGGAAAGATCGTTTCGTCTCGACCGCTCACACAAGGTGACGTGAATTCACTGTCGCCAGCGTATGCGTCGATCGCGTCGTCGCTGGCCGGTCGCGTGCGCTATCTGTATGAGCTTGTCGCTGGCGAGGCAGCCTATCCCGCGGACGGCGTTGCGATTCCGCTCAATCCGCAGGGCAAGGTCGGGATCGACCGCAGCGGGCCGCCGTGGGGCGACGCGCACATGCACCCGCTGTGGCACGTCGAGGGCGTGCCGCCCGACGCCAATTGCTACGGGCAGACGCCGATCGCGTCTATCTCGACGCAGAATGACACCGTGCGCCTCTTGGCGATCTTTCATTGCCGACCGTTTTTCGAGGCGCCGTTGGTCCCCTACTCGCGCGGCTATCTCGACGTTACGGCTACGCGCATCGGCGGCGCGGGCACCGCGACGGCGACGGTTCGCATCTATGACCAACGTGGCTCCACGTCGTCGCACACCGGATCGCTTTCGGTGGCGTCGGCGACCGTCGCCGCGAACATGACCGGCACCCCGTATTGTCGCGTCAGGCCGGGGCGCAACGTGGTTCCTATCGAAATCACGCTCACGTCGACAACCGGGATCAACATCATCAGTCTCGGATTGAATCAGGTTCAGCGTCGGACGCACTGACGATCAAGGCCACCGCTCGGCGCTGGCCCTCCAATCGGCGCACCCGTGCGCGCAGCGTGGCGCGTTCTGAGCGCAGATCGTCGACCACCCGCACTAGCGACGCGATCCGCTGGCGAGCGCGCGTCAGGTGGTATCGTAGTTCGCCAGCCGTCATCCGATCGACGTCGCCGGTTGCGACGTGTTCAGTCGTCGATGTCACGGCAGACCCTTTCGTCGTCGTACCATTGCGCGAGCCTGCGGTCGAAGTCGCGACGGCGGCGGGTGTGCGCCGCCTCCACGGCGCCCCACGCACACCCGGCGACGATGGCGAGCGCCACGATAATCGTCATCCCATGCGCTCCCGTGGAAGAATGACGAGCGCGTCGGGGCGCAGGCCAAGGCGATTGATGTCGCGAGGATTGGCCCACTTCGCCCGGCCGTCCGCCACGAGGTCATCGGCGACGCCTCGGCAATGCCACGTCACGACGTAGTGACCGTCTCGGATCATGCGCTCTTCCGTCTTGCGTCGCACATAGCGCTTCCGGTCGGACTTTTCCCGCGCCATCGATCGGTGATTGCGCACACAGGTAGCGCACGTCTGCTTTCCCGTGCGCGCCTCGCTCGTGTGGCACTTCGCGCACATTGGCCGCGTGTGCACGATGCGCGGCAACAGCTCGTCTTCGATGCACCGCACGGGCTTTGCCGCCCGCTCGCGTGGCGTGCGCTCGTCGTCGAAGACGCCCATTGAAAAGAGATCCATTGTCCTACTCCGCAAACAAAAGAGGTTGACGTTCGCTGCCATGCGCAACGGTCGCAAGGTTTTTGACGGCTTGGTCAAAATATGAACGCTTCAATTCTGCGCCGATAAACTTTCGACCCATTTCAAGCGAGACATAGCCTTCGCTGCCGATGCCCATGAAAGGAGACAGGACGATGTCGCCTGGGTTTGACCACAGTTTGACGCCTCGTCGGATGACGCCAAGCTGGAGCGGGCAAATATGCTTTTCGTCGTCATCTTCGCGCGCGCTTCGGTGCTGCAACGTATCACTCTGGTCGATGTCCATCCAGACTGGCGAAGCATACTGCTGCCACATCTGAACCGGCATATCGTCGCCCTTGCCAGTGTGTGTGACCGGCTCAGGGTTTTCTCCGGGCTTGCGCATGGTGACGAGGTAGTCGGGAATCCCCTGGCGGCTCATAGCGCTGTCTTTTTTGATCTGCTTGTGCAGCAGGCCGAGAGCCTTTGTACGCTGCATGGCTGTTACTGGATCCTTCCAGATAACGACCTCAGAATGGAAGACCCATCCGACCTCTTGAAACGCTCGAATAAGCTGCCCTCGGAAATCAGTAAGGCCGATGACGCCGTCGCGCGCTTTTGACGTCGGGAGCAGCATGCAGTGGAATGAAAGAAGCCGCCCCGGCTTCATCACGCGATAAAGCTCGGGCACGAGATACCGGAACTGCCCGAAGAACTCGTCGTGGTTTGCGCAATTTCCCATGTCACGCGGGCTTGCGCTGTAAGTATAGAGGCTCGCAAACGGTGGCGAGAAGATCGAATAGTGGACGCTGTTGTCTGGCATTCCGCGTAGCACGTCGACGCAGTCGGAATGGTATGCGGCGTAGTTGTTCTGGATGACCTGGTCGATGACGTTCATTTTTTCTCCCTCACTCTGAAACGAGCCACGACGGAATCGTCATGCTCACGTTGGCGTTGTATGCGTTGAATTCTCTGGCGGTGGCGCCGCTTACTTCGTTGCGGACGCTGTCGATGACCTGAAGCGCCATTTCTGCGCCAAGGCGGGCGGCATCTGCCTCTTTGCGTCGATAGTTGTCAATCACAAGCTGCTCCGTTTCTGCGCGGATGATGTGGACATCGACAGGGCGCGATTGCCCGAAGCGCCACGATCGCCGGATGGCTTGGTATGTCTGCTCGTAGCTGTGACTTGCCCCGGCGAAGACCTGGCGAGCGCAGTGCTGCCAGTTTAGGCCAAAACCTGCGATGCTTGGCTTCGTCACGATGACGCGCGCCTTTCCTGACGCAAACGCAGCTAGCTTTTCCTGTTTGACGTCGATGTCATCGCTACCCGTAACCTCGACTGCGTCCGGTATGGCGGACGCGATGGCCTCACTTTCGTCGTTCATCTCGCACCACACGATGACCGGGACATCGCACGATGCCACTTCGATGGCCTTTTGCGTGCGAGCATCAAGCGTCGCCCTCCGCGTGGCGCGCTGGTCCGATAGCGATGTAGCGTTGACAGCAAAGAGCATACCGGCGGCATGCGCTGTGGTGTGGTCGACAGGCAAGACGTGCTCGTGGAATCGCAACGGCGGCAGCGCGTATGATCCATCATCGTAGCCAAGGTCGGATGGCTTGCGGACTACGGCTCCCCACGTTGCTACCCATCTCCAAAAAGATTTGACCGCATGACCCTTTAGTCGCCAGTCCTGGGTCGTATCCATGTCGTGCACGAAGTATTCGGCAAGCATCTCGACACGCGACTTTACGCCGAGGAATTCCGAATGATTGCCTAACTCAGTGAAATCGTTAGGTGCCGGTGTCGCCGTGGCGGCAAGCCTGTATGGCGTCGACTTGAACCCCGTGATGATGGCGTTGCGCGTTGACCCGTTGAAGCTCTTTAGAATGCTTGACTCGTCGAGAACGATGCCGACGAACGCGCCGAGGTCAAAACGATCCATCATCTCATAGTTGGTGATTGTGATCTGGTCACCGGCATCTGCGCGGCGATAGGCAATATCGACACCGAACCGCTTTGCTTCTGCGACCGTCTGCTGGGCGACAGCAAGGGGCGCAAGGATGAGAACACGGCCGCGGTATGCGACATGGCGCGCCCATTCGACCTGCATGGCTGTTTTGCCGAGGCCGGTATCCGCGAAAATAGCAGACCGCCCCTTGCGCAGCGCCCATCTGACAAGATCACGCTGATGCGGAAACAGATGACCACTGATGTCGGCGTTTTCGATGCCATCGAAGACGCGAATGTCTGCCTTCATACTGATGAAGTCTTGATAGTCCACTTGTATCTCCCTCGCCGACGATGTCGGCGCCTATTCTCCCGAATCCCTGAACGCTTCGAGCACGCACACGATGAGGATTCCCACGGCGAGTGCGAGCCCGGTAAGCGTGCTGGCGTCCACTAGGTGCCGCCCATGTCTTTGTAGATTTTCTGCACGAGGCTCCAATCACGATCGCTAAACGCGCTTTCGGGCTTGCCTTTGCTTTCGCTCACGGCCTTTTTGGCGCGCGTCCATTTCGCTTCGTCTCGCTTGCCTGGCATGGTCATTCTCCTTTGCCCTCGACGTGGTCGCGGAGGCGCCGCAGCAATGCGTCGCGTTGGTACCAATCGAAAATCGCGCCCGACTCTAGCGCGGTGATCGTTGCCCGGACAGTCTCACGAAGGCGCCGCGCCTCGCTGTCGTCACCGGGCACGATGTCGAAGATTTGCAGGGCAACGCGCACGGCGAGAAGCGCCGTTTCTGCGTTCGATAGCCTTTCCCGCAGCGCGTGCACCTGAAAGCCGGTCGCATCCTCGCGCGCCATCGCTGCGTCGCGCTCCGCGCGTAGGCGCTCGATTTCGTCGGTGAGGATGGCGCCCTCGACGTCATGCGGCATCGCTGTCCTCTTTCGCGCCCGGAAGGCGCGCGTCTTTCTTCGCCCAATACACGAGCAAGGCACCGTGGAAGACACGCCAACCAGCGTCGAGCTTTTCAGGCGTCAACGCGATCTCGTTGACGACGTCGCCTTCGATTGGCGCATGAAACACGACGCCGCCGCCGGTGATCAGGTGCTCGCGGTCATCGCGCGACCAATCCCAGAGATGACGATAGGCGGCCAACTGTGGCACGACCTCGTCGAAGGCGCCTTTGCCCGTCTTGAGATCGGCGACGTACGTGACTCCGTCTCGCTCGACGATAAAGTCGAGCGTTCCGCCCCATCCTTCGCCGACGTCGAAGATCGAACTATTCCATTCGCTGGCGACGACCCGGTAGCCACGCGCTGCGATGTGATCGATCACGCGCTGCGCACACGCGCGGGCCGCGTCGCTCGCATCCTCGGGCCATGCCTCGCCCGCGTAGTGCGCCTCAACGCATGCGTGCGCCTGCGTACCCGCGTCGGCGGCGTCTTGCCGGCGCTGAAATGGCGCCTTGCGCCCGATCTCGATTGCCTGCTCCGCCGGCTGGCCGCCGTCGACAATCGCGGCGGCCGTGGCTTCTGCTGCGGCGCGCGCGGCCCATGGCACGAGCGCCGGCTTGTCGAGCACCGCAAGAACGGTGGTGACACCTGGCAAGCGCTTGCCGTTGCTGTCGCGGTACTGCCTACGGGGCTTCTTTGTCGTCGTCATTGCTTCGTCTCCCACGTCGGGGGCTCTGCCTCCGACAAGTTGAAAACCTCAAGGATTGAATCGGCGCGCCATTGCGGGATGGCCGATCGCTCTGTCTCCCACAGGGACAGCAACGACGACGACACGCCGATGGCTTCGGCCAATTGCTTATTCGACCACCGCGCGCGCTGCCGCGCGATAGCGAGCGCGTGGCCACTACCGGGCGGCAACGTCGGCAGGCCGTTGCCGCTGTCGCGGATCATTTTCAAGGCGCCGATCGACCGCGTGAGGGTGACCACCGCAGACTCTAGAGCTTTGACGCGCTCGTCGAGGGACAACGCGGTCGGCGCGTTGTCGGCGTCGCTGCGTATGTGCGTGCGCTTCATCGATCGGCCTCGCGCTTCATTCGCGCGCGATGCGCGCGCACCGTTGAGACATGGCACCCCACGCGCTCGGCAATCGCGGCGTCGGGCTTGATCTTTTTGTGGAGCAGCGCCGCGATGTGCGCGCGCATGCGTTGGTCAGGCTTTGCCACTGTCGTCTCCCCACGCCAGCCGAATCTCGACGGCGTATTGCTTAGGCTGTCCCTTGCGTTGTTCGTACCGCCACGCGATCGGCCCCCTGGGCCCGTCGTCGACGCCGAAGAATGCGGCCACTTCGTCGCGAATGCTCTTGAACGCGCCTTGCAGGTTGTCGTCATCGAGCATGCGCGGCGCGATACGGGACAGCGTGCACGACGTCGGCGGGCTGGCCGTCTCCACGTCGGGGAGCCACTGCGATCGCAGCGCCACGGCCACTACAGCGCGCTCCCGCTTGGCGCGCGCGGCCCTGCGGGTCCAGTGCACGCGCGCATTCAGCGCGGCGCCGAGTTTCATCCCGTCGATCGGGATCGTGATCGTCGTCATTCCCACACCCGCACGCTCAACGCTGGCGCAAGGTCGACGCCGAAGAGGGCCGCCAATCGGTCGCAGCAGCGGTCGTCGGGGACAGCGCGCTCTTGCTCCCACAGGCACACCGCCTGGCGCGTGACGCCGCATGCGCTGGCGACGTAAGCAAGGCTGTAGTTTCGTGCGATTCGCAGCGACGCGAGGCGCTCGCCGTCAAGTCGAATTCGTCGCGGCCCTCGGTATCTTTCGATCGTCACGTCGTATCCCTTGGAAAAAAGCCCCGACGTCATCTCACCATCATCCGGCGGCGGAATGCCGCCGGTTTGCCGCGCTCGGGGCCACACGCGGCGGGGATCGATCAGCCCTGCGTCTGTCGACGAGACAAGAACGCGGGCGCATTCGCCGCAGGCTTCGCGGCAGGCTTCGACGCTGGCGTGGGCGCGCTCGGCGCCTGCCCGGCAACGGGCTCGCGCCGCTTGATTTTGTTGCGGGCCTCCCATTCCCCCTTGGCGGGCTCGACGTCGACGGCGGCGATGCACTCGCGCTCCAACATCGGCGCGAGGCTCGAGCCCGACACGCCGTACGCGGCGAGCATGCGCACGACGTCGGCGCGGCCGCGCGCCATCACCTTACCGTCCGCATGTGCGACGACGTAGCGCGACCAAATCTTGCGGCCACGGTGCGGGCTCTCGTCGTCGCAAATCGTCTCTTCGATCGATGCCATGATCGTTGACGGGTTGTTTTTCGACGGCGCCACCTTCGCCGACGAACAGATCACGCGGTAACGGCCGGGCGGCAGCAGATCGAAAGAGGGCGCCTCGACTGTGCTCGTGTCGAATCCGAGATCCATTTCGTCGCCGGTGCTGCCGTTGTCGTCGTCGTTCCAATTGGTCATCGTGTGCCTCTGCTCGGTTGTGCGGGCGCCTATCTCCCGCGATCGGCTGGGCCGGATATGCTCCGGCGGGCGGTCAATCTTCGACAATCACGCGAATCGCTACATGCTCGCTTCCCGGAATAGGATCGCCCTGCACCTTGTGTGCGTTGCCGAATTCGTCGTGGTGCCACCCTGGCTGTCTATGCAGAAAAACCATCGCTCCGACCAACGTTTCCAACGCTTTCGCAATTCGCCGAAGCTGATTCACTTGGTCCTTGTGAAGATCGTCGTTCACGCTGCACCGCCCATGATCTTCGCGACGACCGCACCGAGATCGGCGGGCTCATACGCATCGAGCTTGCCGCTGCGGTCTTTCGCGACGCTCTTCCCATCGGTAGCGGTCAGGAGGTAGCGAGACGCCACCTTGCCGCCCGCGCCATCGTCTTCGTCGATGACGACGAGCCGGAAGACCTCATCGAAGAGATAGGGAAGCGCCTCGCCGAGTTTGGCGCCTGGCATTCCGATCGAGTGACTGACCTTGCCCGTCGTGTCGTCCTTCGTCGACGCGAGCTTGGCCGAGAAATACACGCCGCACGACAGATCGCGGAACGCGCGCATGATCTTGACCATCTCGTCGGACAGCGCGCCGTACGCTTGTCGCGGATCCTTGGTCTTCGCCTTCTCCGCCGATAGCACGATCTCCGCAATCTCGCTGACGCTGTCGAGCACGACCCACGCATACCCGTGGTCGCCAGCGCGAAGCTCGGCGTAGACGGCGCGCAGGGCTTCGATCGATGTCACTTCGACGACGTCGGCGTCGAGGTCCGCGCCAGCAAGCGAGAGAAGCCCCGCTTCCGCCGACAGGATCAGCACCTTGCCGGGCAGGCTGGCGATTAGAGTGGTCTTGCCTACGCCTGCGCCGCCGTACACAAGGATCTTGGGGACGATTGCGTTTACTGCTTGGCGCAGTGCGGTTTTTTTGATCTGCATTGTGTGTCTCCCTACTTCGTCAGTGCGTCAAGGTACCCGTCAAGCCACCCGCGCAGGCTTTCAAGCCGCGCGATCCTCTCGACCAATTCTTCGATCCCGTCCGCTTTGTCTGCGTCGCGCCAGCACAACGTAACGACGGCGGAGGCGAGCATGATCTCGGGGTGTCGATTGCGCCTCATGGCGCGCCACCGATGGCGGCGAAGAATTCGTCAATCGCGACACCGCGGCGGATGGCTTCGCGCATGATGGCGCGACGAAGTGCGGGGCGAAGTGTGGTCCATGACATGATGTGGTTCCCTGTGCTGTTGCCGGTCGTCATTGTCTGCTCCCTGTGTACCGGGTCGCTCCATGCGGCCCGTGGATGCACTCTACGCCTGATCTGTGCTCGTGTCAAGCGCTCGATTGACAGACGACGCAGATCGCGCTAGAGTGGCGTCACAACGCGGCAGATCCGCTGCGTGGGAGGCGTAAATGTTTGCAGATCGATTGGCGCAACGTCGCGCGGTGTTCGACGGCGAAGATCGCAAGGTTGAGGTGTGGTGGCGGCATGACGGCTTGTTCGTCGTATCTAGTCTTCGTCGGCGCGACCCGCAGCGACGGGCATGGATCGAAGTCAGGAGTGCGATCGAGAAAAGCGAGACGGCGGCGATGATGACCGCTGCGCTGTGGATGCGCGAGGCGCAAGGAGAAATGCCGTGATTCGTGACGCCTACCTGCCATGCCCCCTCTGTGACGCGCCCGCGATCCCCGCTAGCGGCAAACTCTTCGTCTGCCTCGGGCGCGAAGATCCGACGTGGACCGAAGACGACGAGGCCGACTGCCCCGGTTGCGGGGAGCACCTTCGCGCAAACATCACGGGCGACGGCGAGCGCGAGTGGATCGAAGCCATCCCGACGAACGAGGTGGTCGATGAAACTCCGTGACTACCAACAAGAGGCCGTCGACGCGGTGCTCGCCTACTGGGGCAAGGGTGGATCGAATCCTTTGATCGAAGTGCCAACAGGAGGCGGCAAGAGTGCGATCCTTGGCGAGCTTGCCCGCGTCGTCGTGCAGGAGTGCGGCGGGCGCGTCGTGATCGCCACGCACCGAGCGGAGCTTATCGAACAGGACGCCGCGGCGTGTCGGCGAGTGTGGCCGATGGCGCCGCTCGCGGTGTGGTCGGCATCGTTGAACAAGCGGGGCATCGCGCCGATCACGGTCTGCGGCGTGCAAACGGTGGCGAGGAAGGCGCGCGACCTTGGCGTCGTCGACGTGCTGATCGTCGACGAAGCGCACTTGATCCCGCCCGATGGCGCCGGGCAGTACCAGTCGCTCGTGCGTGGTCTGCGCGAGGCGAACCCGGCGCTACGCATCGTGGGGCTCACGGCGACGCCATACCGTCTCGGACAGGGATACCTAACGCAAGGCGACAGCGCGCTTTTCTCGTCGATCGTGTGCCGCGTGGAGATCCCCCGCCTTATCGCGGCGGGGCACTTGGCGCCGCTGGTGACGGGTGCCGTGTGCGTGGAGATCGACACGTCGGCGCTTGCGATCCGTGCCGGCGAATTCGCGACGCGCGACCTAGAGCTCGCGGCCGACATTGCCGAAGTAACCGACGAAGTGGCCGATGACGTGGCGGCGGCGCTGGCACAGGGGCGCACGTCGGCGCTGTTGTTTGGGTGCTCGGTGGCGCACGCGGAGCACCTGCGGGACGCGCTCGCGGCGCGTGGCGTCGAGTGTGCCACGATCACTGGTGAGACGGACCAATTCACGAGGCAAGCGATTATTGGTCGCTTCCGCCGTCGAGAACTGCCGGCGCTTGCATCGTGCGACGTGCTGACCACGGGATTCGACGCTCCCGTCGTCGACGTGCTCGCGGTTGTGCGCGCGACTGCGTCGCCCTCGCTGTATGTCCAAATCGTCGGCCGAGGCATGCGCCCGGCGGACGGGAAGCGGGACTGTCTTGTGCTCGACTATGGGGGCAACATCGCGAGACACGGCCCCGTCGACGAGGTGAAGATCAAGCCCAAGTCGAAAGGCGAAGGCAAGGCACCGACGAAGACATGCGAAAATTGTGCGGCGGAACAGCCTGCCGGCGCGCGGGTGTGTAGTGAGTGCGACTACGAATTTCCGCCGCCGGAGAAGAAGGCAAACGCGCAAGCGTCGGCGTTGCCTGTGCTGTCGACGGGCGCGCTCGGCGGCGGACCGAAGTCAACGACGCACGCTATCGGGGAGACGCAGTACCACGTCCACCGCAAGCGCTCGGGCGACGGGCCGCCGACGGTGCGCGTGGACTACTACGGCGCGGAGCCTGAGAGCGCGTCCGCAGCGTGGGTGCCGACGAAAGTGGCGAGCGAATGGGTCTGCGTCGAGCATGACGGGTTCGCGCACGCAAAAGCCGCGAAGTGGTGGGCGCAGCACGTCGGCACGAAGATGCCGGCGACGGTGGTCGAGGCGGTCGAGCGCTTGCGGGCCGGCGAGATGCCGCGTGTCATCGAGATCGAAACGCGGCCGGACGGGGACTACACACGGGTAGTCCGTCTGCGGCAAGAGGCGGGGCGGCAACCTGGGGAGGACGACGAGGTGGAGGAGCCGCAGGCCGCGAAGGCTGAGGCGGCGCCGCTCGACCCATGGAACACCGACGATCTGCCGTTCTGAGGCGAACCATGCAGTTGAATTTTTCTGTTGAATCATACGACGACGGGGCAAAAGCATGGCTCAAGAGATCGGGCCACTATCTCGACAACCCGCCGCCGGGATGCATCTTCTGCGTCGTCGTTCGTCGCGGTGTACCTGATCTGTTTGGTCAACCCATCGGCGGAAGTGAACGGCTGGGGATGTGTCTCGTCGGTCGGCCGATTGCTCGCATGCTCCCGCAAGACGGCAGCGTTGGCGAAGTCACGCGAATGGTGCTCGTCGATGGCCTTCCGCACGGTACCGCAAGCGCGGTGCTGCGGTTTGCCGGTGACGCCGCGCGACGTCGAGGGATGGCAGCGCTTATTTCGTACCACGACCGCACACGCCACACGGGCTGCATCTACCGCAAGGCTGGCTTCCGCAAAGACGGAAAGACCACACCGCCAAAAGGCGCAGGCTGGGGATCGCGCGCAAGGCGAGATACCGAAGCACAAGCGGCGCCAAAGCAGCGGTGGCGTTTAGACCTGAAAAGCAACGCCCGGCGGTGAGGCCGGGCGACACGTCAACGGAGGGAGTGGCCGGCGACGTGGAGACAAGAGGCTAGCGTCGACACTGTCGGCGTGCAAGACGTGAAAGTGGGAGAAGACAACATGACCTCGATTGATCTGGCCCTGTCCCTCGCTGCGCGAGGGTGGCCCGTGTTTCCCGTTGGCAAGAACAAGCGACCGATCATCGGCGAGTGGACCGTGAGGGCCACGCGCGACGAGGCGAAGGTCCGCGAGATGTTCGCGCCCTATCCCGCGTGCGCGGTTGGCGTGCTGTGTGGCCTGCCGTCGCGGCTCTTTGTCGTCGACGTCGACAACGCGGACGCGGGCCATCCGATCCACGAGCGGCTAGAACCGACGCTCGTGATCGGGACGCCTCGCGGTGGCTTTCACTACTATTACGCGATCCCCGATGACGTCGACGACGTCGAGGCCGAAGAGGTCTTGCGGAACACCCAAAAGGTTGAAGCGTGCCTCGGGTATCCTGACGTCGACACGCGCGGTTGCGGTGGGTACGTCGTCGGACCGGGCAGCATGACGAACGGCGGGCGGTACGAGATCCTCGTTGACGTCGAGCCGGCGCCGCTGCCGGCGTGGATCGTCGACGCAATGCGCGCCTACAAGCGCCGCAAGGCGGCCGCCGTCTCGGCGCCACAGTTGCGGGCGCCTACCGCGTTCGTCGACGCTGGCGCTGCCTACGAACGCGCGCGGCGGTACGTCGAGCGCATGCCGCCTGCGATCGCCGGCAGTGGCGGCCACGTGGCGACCATGAAAGTAGCGCGCGCATGCGCGACGGGCTTCGGGCTTGGCGAGGGCGACGTGTTGGCGCTTCTGCGGGAATACAACGGCCGGTGTTCGCCGCCGTGGTCGGAGCGGGAGCTACAGCACAAAGCACGCGAGGCGACGCGCAAGCCCGACCCCAAGGGGAACACGCCGGGGCACTTGTTGGAACGCGCCTCGACGGACGTGATGCCCGGCGTCGTTTTTACTGGCGAGGAAGCGCTGGCCGTACGCGCCACCGTCGTTGCCGAAGTTGCCGAAGTCGTCGAGGGCGAGATCATTGACGAGACGGCCGAGGCGCGCACTTGGGTCAAGTTGCCGGAGCCGGACGACGCGGCGCAATGGGAGCTGCTTGACGAGATCAAGGCCCTTGGCGGCTTGTGCGACACGTTCGCGTCGTGGGTGATCGCTGGCGCCGACTACCCGCAGCCGGGGCTTGCGGTGGGCGCTACGCTGGCGCTCGGCGCGGCGCTTGGGCAGCGGCGGTGGACGTTCGAGCGCGCCACGTCGTCGAGCATCATCTGCGCCGTCGCTCCCACGGCGAGCGGCAAGGGCCGGCCGCAGAACGCGCTGGGGCAGGTCATGCGCGAACTGTGGCCGACTGCGATCGGCGCAAATGACCTGTCGTCGACGACGTCAACGATCGGGCGCATCGAAGAAGCGACCGGACATGGCGTCGGGCTGTTGCTCGTGCTCGACGAATACGGGCCGCGCCTGAAGGCGCTCTTCGACGCGCGCGCGAGCCATCAGCGCGACATGCGCGCGCTGTTGCTGGCCGTGTCCACGATCGGGTCCGGTAGCTACGTCGCTTCGACGTCGTCGACGAAAGGCGGGAAGGATCGCGTGATCCGTGCGCCGGGGCTGACGATCTTCGGTTCGTCGACGCCTGCGGCCTTGCATGACGCGGTGGGGCAGATGGCCATCGACGATGGTTTCCTCGGGCGGCACCTGTGGGTCGAGGGCCTTGCCACCTTGCCGAAGCGCCAGCGGGCGGCGCCTGGTAGTGGGGCCATCCCGCGCGCGGTGGTCGACGCGGTGCAGGCGTGCCGGGAATCGCACGAGGCGTGGCACCGTGGCCACCCTGAGCTCGGGGACGCATCGAAGGGCGACCGACTGGCGATGTATGTCCCCGAAGAAGTCGAGGATGCGGGCGGCGCCGATCTTCTCGCGTCCTACGCCGAACACTGCGACGAGCGGCGAAGGGCGCCACAAGAGGGCGACGTGCCGGCGGCGCTGCTCGGGCGGTGCGCGGAGCACGCCACTAGGGCAGCGCTGGCGCTGGCCATCCTTCGGTGTGAGTGGCCCGCGTGGCCGACTGTAACGGCTCAGGTTGCGCGCGCGGCTATCAGGGTGGTCGAGGCATCGGCTTGGACCATCGCTCGCAGCCTGCGCGACCACAGAGCGCCGGCATGGGACGACATTGCGGGGCGCGTGGCCTACGTCGAATCGGCGATGCGCCGGATCGCAGACGATGACGGGTGGGTGTCCCGATCGGCGCTGCTGTTGGCGTGCCGCAAGCTTGACGCCGACACGCTCGACCGCACGCTGGTGCGGCTGATCGACGAGGGAAGCATCAAGGCGGAGAAGATCGCGCAAGCAAAGGCAGGACGGCCCGTGACGCGCTTGCGTCTGGCGTGATGTGCGGGTAGGCTAGCAGGGGTTCCGCGGGCAGGCAATTAATTGTTTGTTTGCGGACCCCATACCTACGAGAGCCTTTTCGCGTGGGTAGGTATGTAAGAAAATAATTAATCGGAATTATCAATTCCGATGTCTAGCCGTTTTTACAACTACAACGCATGCTCGTTTCGTCGCATTGCAACGCGGCGCGAGCGATTGGCGTGCCTCGACTGGCGGGGTAATTACTTGCAGATCGGGGCCTGCAAATAATGCCCCGATGGCGCACCGACCGCTTGGACGGGGCCGGCGTGAGCAATCGTGAGCAATCGTGAGCAATGCTCGGCCGTGCAGATCGAGCTGGACGCGGCGCGGGGCTTACGGGCACAAGAGGGCATGATCGTGTGCGTGCCCTGCAATCGCGCTATGGTGCAAGCCGGCGACACCTCGACGGCGTGGATCAAGCAGACGAAGAAGGAGCACCCTTGCACCGTCGCCCATTGTCCCTCTTGTGGTGTCATCGTCGCCAACGTCAGCAAGCACAGTGAGAAGCGCGCCGAAGATCCGTGGCCCGGTGATCTCGTGCTTGATCTAAAGCTCGACGAGTCATAGGCGAGTCATAGGCGAGTCATAGGCAGATCACGCTGGCGCCGCGCGCTGGCGGATGGCATGGTGCGTTCACCCGTCGCGGTAGTGGTAACTCGCGGAGCCGGACGGTACGGAAGCGCATGGTCCGGCCGGCTTGCGCGACCGGCTCGGGGAAACCCGGGCGCTCGGGGTGGGTTGTCGGGACGGCTGACCGACGCCGCAAGGTTGGCGCGCAAGCGCACGGATGGTTCGACTCCATACGCCCACGCCGCCGCAAGGCGGCGTTTTCTTTTGCGCCTTGCAGATCACGCGCGCGCATGCTCGATCTGCAAGGTAAAGCGTTTTACCTTAGCGTCGGATCTGCGGATCTGTGGCTTTGCAAAGCCGTGCGGCGTCGATCTGCAAGAAACGTCAAGAGAACGCTTGACATGAGCACAGATCGGGCGTAGACTGAGCCCACACAGAACGCAGGAGACGCAGATGACGAAGTCCTACATGAACAAGCTGGTCAAGATTGCTCGCAGCCTCCGCAACGTCGACGTGATGAGCAACCTGAGCAAGAACGAGCGCATCAATGCCAAGCGCGCCGCCGCCATCAAGGCTCGTAACTACGCCGTCGACATCGCTTGGAACCTCGGAATCGACACAGCGGCGGTTGAGGCGGAGATGCAGGAAATCGTCCGCGAAGCCGATGCGGATGAACAGTGGCAGTCGGAATACTACCAGTTCAAGACCGAACAGATGTCGAAGCGAGTGAAGACCGGGTGGGAAAAAGAGGTGATGGTGATGATCGCCGGTCACTGAAACAAGGCGCCCTACGGGGCGCCTCTTTCGTTGCGCGCGCGCTTGCTGCGTGCTACGACGAGCGGACAAGCCTCAGTGGGCTGGCGACGGGGGCATGGTGCCTCCGTCGTCGTTTGTGTGGTAGTCTCAGAGCAGAACGACAGCAGGAGCCGGCGTGGCTAAATTCGTGAAGGGGCAAAGCGGCAATCCCGGTGGCCGTCCCAAGCTCCCACCTAACGCAATGTCGAGGGCGGAGGCGCTGGCGTTCATCGCCTCTTGCGTCCCGGAAGCCCTTGAGCGCATGCGGCAGCACATGCAATCCGCCGATGACAAGGTGTCGATGCGCGCGTGCGAACTCATCCTGGAACGCCACTTGGGCAAGGTTGCCGAAGCGCAGCCGGTGGCGAACGACGAGGGCAAGGTCGACACGGTCGATTTCATCCCGGCGGTCGTCACACACACGGCGGCGGAATGAACGACGGCGACGGCATCGACGGCGCCTACTCGGTCGGGCTGGACGGAGAGCTTGTCGTGCTCGTCGTGGATGGGGCCGCGACGGTGGTGCGGATGCGGCTGCCCGCGCACGAGGCCCGGCGCATGGCGACCCTGCTACTTGCCGCGTGCGACATCGTCGAGGCAGCCGACGTCGACCAGATGATCGGTGGGTGGAGATCGTGACCACGGCGCGCGGTGTTGCCCAATTCGGGCAACGACACCTGCAAGTGTTGGCCGACCGTGGGCCCGGCGTGCGCGTCGTCTCGGGTGGGTATGGGTCGGGCAAGACGAGCCTGGGCGTGGCGTTCTTGCTCGACCTAGGGATGCGTGCGGGCGCCGATGGCCCCATCCTCGGGTGCGAGCCGACGTACCCCATGGTCCGCGACGTGATGGAGCGGTCGATCGCCGAGAACCTCGACCGCTGGGGCGTGCCATATCGGCACTGGAAGCAGGCCCATATTTTCGAGATCGGGCGAAAAGTAAAATTCGAGGTGTGGTGTAGATCGCTTGACAGGCCAAGGTCGACGGAGGGGATCAACGCGATCGGCGCGTGGATCGACGAGTGGGAGCTTTGCGACGTCGAGGCGCTTGTTCCCGCCATGCAGCGCGTGCGCGTCGGCGGCGCGCTAGAGACGCTGCTTACCGGCACCCCGGAGGGCTTTGGCCCGGCGTATGATTTGATCCTCGCGCGCCCTGCCCCGACGACGCGGGCATACATCATCCGCACGCGGGACAACCCGTTTCTCCCGGCGTCGTACATCGACGACAGCAAGGCGCGCCTTGGCACTGACGAAGCGATCAGCGAGAAGCTCGAGGGCGTGCGCACGGCGCGCGGTGGGCGGGTTTATGCCCGTTTCAGTCGACAGACGCACGCGGCGGGCGCGCCAGCGGTGCGCCCTGGACGTGGCAGCAGGATTGCGATCGGGTGCGACTTCAATGTGAGAGCGATGCAATGGGTCGTCGCCGAGATCGACGACGACAGGAGAGTGGCGCACGTCGTGGGCGAGGTCGTCAAAGAAGGGGGCACGACGACAGACGAGCACGCCGAACGGGTGGCGGCATGGATCGGGCGGTACCTGCAACGCACGCGAGGGCGCCACTACTCGCGCGACGAGATCGCGAAGATGCGGATCGCGGCCTACGTCGACGCCTCGGGCACCGCGCTCAAGTCGACGTCGTCGCTGTCAGACGTGCACCTCTTGCTGCAAGCGGGATTCAGGCCGGTGCATGGCACGCGCAACCCGCCTGTGCGCGACCGCGTGAACACGCTCAATTGCCTCTTTCGTGACCGCAGGATCACCGTCGACGGCGACGCCTGCCCTACGTTGGTAAAGGCGCTCGAAACGCAAGCCTACGACCGCAGCGGCGAGCCCGAAAAGAAGACCGGGGCGGCTGACGTCAGCCACATCGTCGACGCGCTCGGGTATCTCGCGCACTGGCAGTGGCCGGTCCACCGGCCGGGCGGCGCGAGCGCCGTCACGGCGACGCACGCGACGGACGAATGGGGCGTCGTGGGCTAGCGCTTACATAAGCGCCCCAGCGTGGTAGGCTTGGGCCATGATCACGCCGAATTCCGCGTCCGATGCCGTCGTCGACCAGATCCGCCGCGATGCGGGCGTGTGGCGTGTGGACCAATTGCGCGACCTCCTGACGTCGGGAAGACGACAGCGCGCGGCGGACTACGACAGCGTCGTGCGTGGCATCGCGCAGCGGTACGCGGGCGATCAGCAATCGATCGTGCGCGGCGCGTTGGAGAAAGCCTACCCGCGCACCGGGTCGAAGATGCCGATCGATCCGGTCAATTGGATGCGCTTCTTCGCGCGGCAAGATTCGGGCGTCTATCAGGCGCCCGCGAAGCGCGAGCTTGTCGAGGGCGAGGACGGCGCGCCGCTCGACCCTGCCGATCCTCGCGCGGTGGCATTTGCCGAAGCCCTCGACGACATCGCCGTTGACGTTCTCATGCCGGAGGCGGAGCGACGCGCGGCGACGGGTGCGCGGGCGTGCGTCGTCGTACTCGGGTACCAGAAGATCGGCGTCGACGATCCCGGCGAATGCGCGGCGCACCTCTACTGGCCGCACGACGTCGTCACGATCTGCCATCCGTCCGCACCATCGGAAGACGAGGCGCTTTGGTTCGTCGCGCTTCGACAGGCGCGTGATTCGACGCAGGACGCGGCCGATGTGTGGTGGGTGTGGTCGCGCGAATTCGTCGAGGATGACGCGGGCGCGCTTGTGCGCTTCGGCCCGTGGACGCATCGCCGGGTGTCGGAAGACACATTGAAATCGACGCCGACGGAAACCTATGAGGGGATCCTTCCGATCGCGTTTCTGCGCACCGAGGCGCCGGCCGGTGGTTTCTGGCCGGAGCCTGACAGAGACGTGTTGTTGAACGTCGACAACCTGAACGTGTCGAGGTCGAATCGGCAACACGTCGTCAACATGCAGGCGCACGCGCAGGCGATTTACAGCGGGATCACGCGCGAGACGAAGGAGCTTGTCGGCGGCCCCGATAGCGTGATCGCAATCGGCTCTGGCGAGT
>Ga0315900_10001504_pt1 | contig 37289 bp, 17 predicted proteins | sample LakEriMetagenome_FD_203521 | JGI IMG/M metagenome (GOLD analysis project Ga0315900, IMG submission 203521) | Freshwater fungal communities from buoy surface, Lake Erie, Ohio, United States - Buoy 12 MA114 | ecosystem: Environmental > Aquatic > Freshwater > Lake > Lake biofilm | place: USA: Lake...
TGGAGAGCGTGTGGGGATTGAGCGGCGTGAACACGAAGGCGTCGAGGTCCTTGCGGACGATCGGGCCCCCGGCCGAGAGGTTGTAGGCCGTGGAGCCCACCGGCGTGGAGACGATCAGCCCGTCGGCCCGGTAGGTGGTCGCCAGTTCGCCGTCCACGAGGAGGCGGATCTCGATCATCGAGAACGGCGGGCCGGCGAGGATCGAGGCCTCGTTCAGGCCGAGCTCCGTCCGCACGACCGCGCCGCCGCGGACGACCTCCGCCTCGAACATCAGGTGCTCCACCAGCCGGAACCGTCCGGACGTGATCTCGTCGACGGCTCCGGCCACGTCCTCGCGGGAGAACCCGGCGAGGAAGCCGAGCGTGCCGAGGTTCACGCCCAGCACCGGCACCTGCTCGTAGGCCAGCCACCGGGCCGTTCGCAGGATCGAGCCGTCGCCACCGAGCACGACGACCAGGTCGGGGGGCGACGCCGCCGCGGACCGCAGCGGTCCCATGCCCCATTGATCCCGCGTCGCGATCCGCACGATCGCCTCGTGTCCCCGGTCGGCGAGCAGGCGGGCGACGCGTTGGGCCTCGGCGGCCACGTCGGGCAGCTCGGCGGGGCCCACGATGGCGACCCGCAGCGGACCGCTCGGGGCCCGCTGCGGCTGCAGCCGCGAGGTCGGAGAAGCGGAGGACATGGGGCGATCAGGTGTGGGCCGCCGCGTGGTCGGCGTGGGCCGGCAGGGGATCGCGACCGGCCAGCCGCCGACAGGTTGCGGCGATGCCGGCGGCATCGAGGCCGAGCGTGGCGAGCAGTTCCCCGCGTTCGCCATGTTCCACGAAGCGGTCGGGCAGCCCGAGCCGCACGATCGCGCCGCCGGCCGGTCGGGGCTCGCCCGCCTCCAGGGCCGCGGCCTGCGCGTCGTTGACCATTTCGAGCACGGCCGATCCGAAGCCCGTCGGCAGGGCGTTTTCCTCGACCGTCACCGTCCAGGGAGCCGCCTCCATCCGCTCCAGCAGCAGCGCCGTGTCGAGCGGCTTCACGAACCGGGCGTTGACGACCGCGATCTCGAGGCCCTCCTGCCGCAGCTGCGCCGCCGCGGCGACCGCCTCGCCGAGGAGCGTGCCGCAGGCGACGATCAGCCCGTCGTGTCCCTCGGCCAGCACTTCCGCCCGGCCGAACTCGAGCGGCGGCCGCGGGCCGGGCTGCCGCTCGACGACCGCCTTCGGATAGCGGATGGCGACCGGACCGTCGTGGGCCAGCGCCCAATCGAGCATCGCGCCGAGGTCGTGCTCGTCGCCCGGTGCGAGGACGGTCATGTTGGGAAACAGCCGCATGTAGCCGAGGTCGTAGGAGCCGTGGTGCGTGGGGCCGTCGGGCCCGGTGAGCCCGGCCCGATCCATCATGAATACGACCGGCAGGTTCTGTAGGCACACCTCCTGGAACACCTGGTCGAACGACCGCTGGAGGAACGTGCTGTAGATGTCGACGATCGGCCGGCAGCCTGCCTTGGCCTGGCCGGCCGCGAAGGCCACCGCGTGCGACTCGCAGATGCCCACGTCGAAGAACCGGGAGGGAAACTCCGTCCGCACCTTCTCGAGCTTGTTGCCCTGGCACATCGCCGCCGTGAGCACCGTGACCCGCGGGTCACGGCGCAACGCGGTGCCGATGGCGTCGGCGGCCACGTCGGTGTAGGCGCGGGTCGAAGACTTCTTGATCGACACGATGCAGTCGTCGTCGTCGCACTCGAAGGGGGCCGGGGTGTGGAAGAAGACGGGATCGGCCTCGGCGGGCTTGAACCCGTGCCCCTTCTCGGTGAGCACGTGGAGAAGGATCGGCCCCTCCGCGTCCTTGACGAGTTCCAGGTAGCGGATCAGGTTGGGCAACGAGTGGCCCTCGACCGGACCGAAATACCGCACGCCGAGGGCCTCGAAGAGGGCGCCGCCGTGGAGCGTCGTCTTGATCGAGTCCTTGACGTTGACGAGCATCCGCTCGACCGATTCGCCCACCATCGGCACGCCCTTGATGATCTCACCGGCCTGGCTCTTGAGGCCGCGGTACCAGGGATTGGTGCGGATCACGTCGAGGTACTCGGCCAGCGCCCCGACCCGCGGGCAGATCGACATCTTGTTGTCGTTGAGGATGATCAGCAGCCGCTTCTTGAGAAAGCCGGCGTTGTTGAGGGCCTCGAAGACGATCCCCGAGGGCAGGGCGCCGTCGCCGATCACCGCCACGCTGTGCCGGTCGGCCGCGCCCCGCAGATCGTCGCCGCTGGCCAGGCCGAGGGCGGTGGAGACGCTGCACCCGGCGTGGCCGGTCATGAACAGGTCGTAGGGGCTCTCCTCGGGATTGGGATAGCCCATCAGGCCGCCCCGCGTGCGAATCGTGCCGAAGCGGGCGAAGCGGCCGGTGATCAGCTTGTGGGGATAAATCTGGTGACCGGTGTCCCAGATCAGCCGGTCGCGGCTGAAGTCGAAGACGCGGTGCAGGGCGAGGCACAATTCGACCACGCCCAGGTTCGATGCGAAGTGTGCGGTGCGGGTCGCGGCCACCTCGCACAGGGCGCGACGCATCTCGGCGGCGAGCCGCTCGAGGTCGGCCATGGGCAGGTCGACGAGGTCGCGTGGCGAATGGATCGAGGGAAGGATGTCGGCCATGATTTCGGTTCGCTCCTGCGGCGCGGCAATGTTTAATGGTCGCGGGTCACGATCCAGCGTGCCAGTCGGGCCAGTTCGGCGGCGGCGGTGCCCAGCGGCGCGACGGCCGCCGCCGCCGCGTCGGCCAACTCGACCGCCCGCCGCCGCGACTCCCCAACGCCCAGCACCGTGGGGAAGGTGAGTTTGCCGCGGTCGGCATCCTTGCCCACCCGCTTGCCGACCGTCGCTTCGGTCCCTTCGGCGTCGAGCAGGTCGTCGGCGATCTGGAAGGCTTGGCCGAAGGCGGCGCCGAAGGTCGCCAGCAGTTCCAGCCGGGGGGCGCCGGCCCCGGCCGCCAGGCCGCCGAGTTGCAGCGCGGCATGGAACAGGCCGCCGGTCTTCCGGCGGTTGATCCGCTCCATCCACGCGACCTGCACCGTGGCCGGCTCGGGGCGCAGGTCGGCGATCCAGCCGCGTTCCGTGGCCAGGTCGTCCATCTGGCCACCGACGAGGGCCTCGGCACCCGCCGCCCGGGCGAGCACGGCGCACCCGCGGGCCGCGCCGGCGGCCGGCATGCCCGTGGCGAGGATCTCGAAGGCCAGCGCCTGCAGGGCGTCGCCACAGAGGATCGCCGTGGCCTCGTCGAAGGCCCGATGGCAGGTCGGCCGCCCGCGGCGCAGGTCATCGTCGTCCATCGCGGGCAGATCATCGTGCACCAGCGAATAAGCGTGGATCATCTCCACGGCCACGGCGGCCGGGGCCGCCCCCTCCCAGGTGCCGCCACAGGCCTGCGCCGCCCAGAGCACGAGCGCCGGCCGGAGCCGCTTGCCGGGCGCGAGCAGCGCATAGCGCATGGCATCGACGAGCCGCGGCGCGGATTCCGGGGATCCGGCGAGGCTGGCTTCGAGCCGCGGTTCGATGAACCCACGGACCTTCTCGAGCGCCGCACGAATCTCGGTGTCGGAACAGGCGGCGGTGATGGTGGAGGCGGTCACACGATTCCGGACGGAGGCCGGCCAGGTTGCCGAAACGGTCCGCGGTCGCCGTGTCTCGCGACCGGTTCGGCGCCGCGACTCCCGCTGCTTTTCCCGATGAAAAGTCTAGGCTTCCGCCGCGGCATCGTCCATCCCGGGCAGGCTTCGCGGCCGGGCAGTCTTGCCCCGCGGTGCCCGTTGGCCGCGCGACGCGGCCGGCGGGGTTGAGTCTGCGGCCTGGATCGCCCCGGTGGCGGCCGCGGGCTCGAGGATCGGCCGCCCCTCGTCATCGATCCGCACGAGCACGTTGACCCGCTCTTCCGCCGCGGCGAGCTCCTCGTGGAGGCGGCGGAGGATGGCCACGCCGCGCTCGTAGGCGTCGATCGACGCGGAGAGCCCGAGGCTGCCTGACTCCAGGCGGGCCACGATGTCGCCCAATTGGTCGAGCGCCGACTCGAACGTGGCTGCGGCGTCGGCGGGCTGTGTGTCAGAGGTGGGCGTCATCGGTCGTCGTCCTTTCCAGTCGGCTCCAGAGTTTGCCATCGGCGAGCTGGGTCATGATCTCGTCGCCAACACGGAGTCCGGCCACGGATCGCAGCGCGGTGCGGTCGCCCGCCCGCGTCGTCACCGACCAGCCACGGGCGAGCAGGTGCAGGGGGCTGCCCGCCTCCAGCCGGCCGGCCGCGGCCGCGAGCCGTTCGCGGCCGCGGGCCACCGCGGCGCCGGCGAGGCGGCGCAGGCGGGCCGCCTGCTGATCGAGCGCGAGCCGCCGATCGCGGACGAGCCGCGACGGGTCGGCGAAGATTCGTGACCGGGCCAGTTGCACGACCCGCTCGCGGGCCAGCTCGACCCGCCGGCCGAGGCCGGACTGCAGCCGCAGGCCGAGCTCCGCCACGGTCGCGGCCACCTGGGAGCCGTCGGGAGAGACGCGGGCCGCGGCGTCGGTCGGCGTCAGGGCGCGGAGGTCGGCGGCGAGGTCGGCGAGCGTGACGTCGATCTCGTGGCCCACGCCCGACACCACGGGAATCGGGCTGGCGGCGACTGCGCGGACGAGCGGTTCCTCGTTGAAGGCCCACAGATCCTCGAGGCTGCCGCCCCCCCGCACCAGCGCGATCACGTCCACCGCCGGCACGATCCGCGCGGCGGCGGCCAGGGCCGCCGCGAGCTCCGCGGCGGCGCCGGCTCCCTGCACCCGCGACGGCACGACGATCACCTCGCTCCCCTTCCACCGGGCGAACAGCGCCGTGAGGAAGTCGGCGATCGCGGCGCCGGTGGGGCTCGTGACCAGGGCGATGCGGCGCGGGAAGGCGGGGATCGGCCGCTTGCGGGCAGGGGCGAACAGCCCCTCGCGGTCGAGCGTGTCCCGCAGCCGGCGGAGCTGGGCCTCGAGCGCGCCGGTGCCGAGCGCGTGCAGGCGGTCGATCGTCAATTGATAGGTACCGCGTGGCGGGTAGACCTCGAGCCTGCCGTGGCACACGACCTGGAGCCCGTCGGCCGGATCGATCGCCAACTGGGCGGCGGTGCCCCGCCAGATCACCCCCCGCAGCAGGGCCGCTTCATCCTTGAGCGAGAGATAGACGTGGCCCGAGGAGGCGCGGGTCAGGTTCGACACCTCGCCCGCCACCCAGACATCGGCGAACCGCGTCTCCAGCTGCTCCTTGACGCGGGCGGTCACCTCCGACACGCTCATGGCGTCCGGCGGCGGGCTGCGGCGGTCGGCGGCGAGGCGGTCGAACATCGGCCGCAATGTACCACTTCCTCCCCCGGGCGGTTCCCCGCAGTCTCCCCATCCTCATGGCAGCATCCACCGCCCCATCGTCGCAGCCGTCCGGGGGGCGCGACGCCGCGCCGCCGCGCGGCGCTCTGCTGGTCGTGTTCCTCACGGTGTTCATCGACCTGCTCGGGTTCGGGATCGTGCTCCCGGTGATGCCGCGGCAGGTGCAGCCGTTCCTCGACGCCCTCGGCGTGGCGCCCGTGGCGCGGGGCGCCGTGATCGGCCTGCTGTTCTCCGTGTTCTCGCTGATGCAGTTCCTCTTCAGCCCGCTGTGGGGCCAGATCTCCGACCGCGTCGGGCGGCGGCCGATGCTGCTGTTGAGCCTCGCCGGATCGGTCGTCTTCTACGCCGTCTACGGCTACGCCGCGAGTTTTTCCACCGCCGACTCGATCACGCCGCAGGCCGCGAAGACGGCGCTGGCGTTGATGCTGGTGGCGCGGGTCGGTGCCGGCATCGCGGGGGCGAGCGTCGGCACGGCGGCCGCGGTGATCGCCGACTGCACGACGCCCGAGAACCGGGCCCGCGGCATGGCCCTGATCGGCATCGCCTTCGGCGGCGGGTTCACGCTCGGGCCGCTGATCGCCTATTTCGGCCTCGGCCTCTTCGGCCGGCAGCCCTGGGGCGTGGGCGCGATCGCGTCGCTGCTCTCGCTCGTCGCGCTGGTGATCGCGGCGGCCGTGTTTCGCGAGACCCGCCGGCCCGGGGCCCGGGCGGCCAAGGAGTGGCCCAGCCTCGCCCGCACCGCGGCCGTCCTCGGCATGCCGGCCGTGGGCGGCCTGGTGCTCGTGTATTTCCTCGCCATCTTCGCCTTCGCGAACTTCGAGGCCACGCTCGCCCGGCTCACGAAGACGGCCTTCGGCATGGACGACGACGGCAACTTCCTGGTGTTCGCCTTCATCGGCTTCATGCTGCTGCTCGCCGGTGGCGGCTATCGGCCGCTGGCCAAGCGGCTCTCCGAAGGCACGCTCCTCGCCGGCGGCGTGGCGCTGATGATTCTCGGGCTCGGTCTGATCGGCGGCGTCGCCTGGGCTGTGTTTCGTGGTGCGGCAGGGGGCGGGCTCGAAAAGGTGTTTTTCGTGGCGGCCGCGATCGCGGTCGCCGGCTTCGCCGCCGTGAATCCGTCGGTGTCGGCCCTGATCTCGCGGCGGACCGATCCCGAGCGGCAGGGCGAGGTGCTGGGCGTGAACCAGTCGTTCGCGTCCCTCGGCAGGATCCTGGGGCCGCTCGCCGGCTCGATCCTCTTCGACGCCCATGCGTCGCATGCGCTGCCGTTCGTGGCGGCGGTGGCGACCCTCGGGCTGGTGGCGGCGATCGTGCCGCGGATCGCGCGGCGGGCGTGAGGCCGACCGGGGGCGACGCGATGCACGGAGCCGCGACCGCCGATCTCCCCGGGGTGATCGTCATCGGGCACGGCACCGCCGACGCCATCGGCGCGGAGGAGACGCGGCGCACGGCGGCACTGGTCGCCACGCTGCTGCCCGGCACGCCGGTGGAACTCGGCTTCCTGGAACTCGTCGCGCCGTCGATCGAGGAGGCGGTCGCCGCGCTCGTGGGCCGTGGGTGCCGCGCCGTGGTGGCGGCGCCGGTGCTGCTGTTTCGCGCCGGCCACGCCCGGCGCGACGTGCCGGAGGCGCTGGCGGCGGCGGCCGCTCGTCATGGGCTCGCCGTGCGGCAGGCGGAGCCGCTCGGGTGCCACCCGGCCATCGTCGCGCTCGCGCGGCGGCGGCGGGCGGAGGCGCTGGCGGGACGGGCCGCGGTGGCCGCGGCCGAAACCCGTCTCGTGGTGCTCGGTCGCGGTGCGAGCGATCCGCGGGCCGTCTGCCAGTTATGCCGGCTGACGCTGGCCACGACGGCCGCTTGCTCGGCGCAGCCACCCCTGCACCTCGGCTTCGCGGCGGCGGCCCGGCCCACGCTCGACGAGGCGTTGGCGGAGGCCTGTGCGGCCGCCGGCGTGCGACGGATCGTCGTCCAGCCGCACCTTCTGTTCAGCGGGCACGTAGAAGGACAGGTCGACGCGGCCCTGGCCCGCGGCCGCGCGCGTCGGCCCGACATCGAGTGGCTGCGGGCGGCTCGGCTCGGCGCCGATCCGGCGGTGGCGGCGGCCCTGGTCGCCCGGGCGATCGAGGTGGCCCCGGAACTGCAAAACGCCGTTTCACTCCCGGCAAATGAGACCTCGCCAAGGCCGCCGTGACTCGTCACAATGACGGTTCTCCGGCACGTTCCATCGAAGGAGTAACCGCGTGATCCATCCCTGCCTGGCGAACCTGCTTCTCGGCCTGCGCCGCGTCTCCCTCCTGGCAGTGCTCGCGGTCGTGGCCACCGTGGTCCCCGCCGCGGAGCCGCCCCGTGCCGCGCCCGCCATCCCGGTCGCCGGCGGCGCCCCGAAGCCCGGCCCCAACGACCGGGCGATCACGCTCGCCGTCCGCAACTTTCTCGAGAAGGAGCACTATTTGAGCCGCCCGATCGACGACGAGGTGGCCCGGCGCTGGTTCAAGGGCTTTCTCGAGGCCCTCGACCCGATGAAGGTCTACTTCCTGCAGAGCGACGTCGATGCGTTCCTGCAGAAGCGGGATTCCCTCGACGACCTCGTCAAGCGCGGCGACGTGTCCTTCGCCTACGAGGTGCTGGCGCGGTTCCTGCAACGGGTCGATTCCCGGCTGCCGCTGATCGAGAAGTTGCTGCAGACGCCCCAGGACTTCACCAAGGATGAATCGATCGTCATCGACCGCGACGTCACCACCTGGGCACGGAACGAGGCCGAGGCGGAGGACCTGTGGCGGCGGCGGATCAAGTACGACCTGCTCGTCCAGAAGATGGAGAAGACGCCCGAGGCGGAGGCCAAGGAGAAGCTCCTGCGCCGCTACCGGAGCTTCGCCAAGCGGATGCACCAGATGACCGCCGACGAGCTGCTCGAGACCTATCTCTCCTCGCTCACCGCGAGCCTCGACCCACACACCAGCTTCATGTCGCCCGGCACGCTGGAGAACTTCGAGATCCAGATGCGGCTCCAGCTCGACGGCATCGGGGCCTCGCTCAAGGGTGAGGACGGCCACACGACCGTCGCCGAGGTGGTGCCCGGCGGGGCGGCCGACCGCGACGGTCGGCTGAAGGCGAAGGATCGGATCGTCGGCGTGGGGCAGGGGACCGATGGCGATGTCGAGGACGTCGTCGACCTCAACCTCAACGAGGTGGTGAAGAAGGTCCGTGGCAAGCGCGGCACCGTCGTGCGGCTGAAGGTGATCCCGGTCGGTGAGACGGCCCCCAAGATCTACGACATCGTCCGCGACAAGATCGAGCTCAAGGACGCCGAGGCCCGGGGCGAGGTGATCGAGCACGGCAAGAAGGCCGACGGCACGCCGTACCGCTTCGGCGTCATCAACCTGCCGAGCTTCTACATGGACATGGACGCCGCCCGGCAGGGGCAGGCGGAATACAAGAGCACCACGCGGGACTGCCGGCGGCTGCTCGACGATTTCCGGCAGAAGGGGGTGGACTGCGTCGTCCTCGACCTGCGGAACAACGGTGGCGGCTCGCTGCCCGAGGCGATCTCGCTCACCGGGCTGTTCATCGATCGCGGCCCGGTCGTGCAGGTGAAGAAGAAGGACAAGTCGGTCGAGGTGTATGACGACACGGAGCCGGGCGTCTCCTGGTCGGGGCCGCTGGTGGTGCTCACCAATAAGTTCAGCGCCAGCGCCAGCGAGATCGTCGCCGGGGCCATCCAGGACTATGGCCGCGGCCTGCTCATCGGCGACAACGCCACCCATGGCAAGGGCACGGTGCAGAGCCTCCTCGACCTGGGGCGGCAGTTGTTCCAGCGGTTCGACAACGCTCCCTCGCTCGGCGCCATCAAGATCACGATGCAGCAGTTCTACCGGCCATCGGGCGCCAGCACGCAGCTCGAGGGGGTGAAGAGCGACGTCGAACTGCCGAGCATCACCAACCACCTGCCGGTCGGCGAGTCGGACCTCGACTATGCGGTCGCCTTCGACCGCCTGCCGGCGGCGGGATTCAAGGCCGCCGGCCGGGTGAGCGAGCCGATGCTGGCGGCCCTGCGGAAGCAGTCGCAGGTTCGCGTCGCCGCCCACGACGAGTTCAAGAAGCTCGCCGGCGACATCGAGCGGTACGAGCGGCGCAAGAAGGAGAAGACGCTCTCGCTGGTGGAAAGCGTGTTCGCGCAGCAGTGGAACGAGGGCAAGGCGGCCGAGGCCGAGGAAAAGAAACTCGAGGAGATGGAGGCGCACAAGCGGCCCGTCGTGAAACGCGACTTCTACTTCGACGAGGCGATGAACGTGTCCGTCGATTACCTGCGGGCCCTGGCTGGGGCCGCCGGACTGACCGGGGCCCCGCAGCAGGCCGAGGTGGTGCGGCCGGTCACGCCCGCGCCGGTGCCGGCGCCGCGGTTCCAGACGCCCGTGCCGGTGCCCCTCCCGCAGTGACGTCTACCCGGTGTCCCCGGGTTTCCACCCGGGGCTTCTTGGAACGCGGGTCCCCGCCAAAAAGCCCCCGGCGGGAGCCGGGGGACTCCGGGTAGCATGACTTCCCGCGTGCCATCCGGTGCGGGAGCGAGCCTGGGAATCACCTGCCGTCGTGCGGCATGGCTGGCGGGTTGGTTTTCGTACCCGGTGTCCCCGGGTTTCCACCCGGGGCTTCTTGGAACGCGGGTCCCCGCCAAAAAGCCCCCGGCGGGAGCCGGGGGACTCCGGGATCGAAAACCTTGTCGCCTTCCATGCGGCGGCAGCCTGAGGCTCAGCGGACGAGCGTCGCCAGCGCGGCGAGCGGATCGGGATGGGCGAGCCGGATCGGGAGGTCGGCGAACAGTCGTGACGGGTCCACCCGCTTGTCGGCGCCGCGACTGCGCGGGGCGGCTGCGTCGAATTGCGGCGTGGGACTGCCGGTGAGCGTGGCGAGCGTGCCGTACCAGTCGCGGCGGCGGACCGGCCGGCCATCGGAGACTACGTAGAGGGGGCCGGGCGCGGCAGCCGCGGCGACCACGCGGACGACCTCCGCGGCGTCGTCCACGTGGATCAGGTTCAGCCAGCTTTCGGGATCGGCGGCGATGGGTGTTCCCGCCCGCAGGTCGGCGATCCGCGGCAGTCGGCCGGGGCCGTAGAGCCCGGCGAACCGCAACGCCACGCCCGGCCCCTGGGAATGCCCCCGGAGGAGCGACTCGGCCTCCAGCAGCACCCGCCCCGCGTCGCGGGTCGGGTGGGCGGGCGTCTCTTCGGTCACCACGCGGCCGTCCTCGTCGCCCCACACGCCCGTCGAACTCGAGAGGATGACACGCGCCGCGCCCGGCAGGGCGGCGAGCAGGCGGGCGAGGCCGAGGACGTGGACGTCGCGGTGCGTCGTGCCGGAGGACCGGTCGAAGCCCACCGCCCAGAAGACCGTGGCCGCGGCGGGCAGCCCGACAGTGGCGGGAAAGTCGGGATGCGTGACATCGGCCACGAGCGGCTCCAGGCCGAGCCGCGCGAGCTCGTCCGCCCGCTCCGACCGGCGGGTCACGGCCACGACGCGGTCACCCGCGGCCAGCCAGCGGGCGGCGACCCGCGTGCCCAGGTAGCCGCAGCCCACGACGAGCCGCGTGGCCGGTTCCGCCGCGGAGATGGGCAAGATCGGTGCGGTCATCCGTCCAGCGGCCGGGAGGCCGACTCCGCGTCACCATGCCGCTGGGCGTCCATCCACGACGCGAGCACGACCTGGGCGGCGACGGCGTCGGCCCGCGCCTTCTTGCGGCCCCGCGAGAGGCCGACGCCCGCGAGCATGCCGGCGGCCTCGCGGGAGCTGTAACGCTCGTCGTGAAAGGCGATCGGGAGGCCGGTGATCCGGCCGAGCCAGGCGCCGAACCGCTCCACCTCGGCCGACATCGCGCTCGTGGTGCCGTCGGCGTGCACCGGCAGGCCGACGACGAACCCGACGAGCGCCTCGGCGCCGGCGAGGCGGCTGAAGAAGGCCGCGTCGGCCTCGTGGTCGCCGCGCGTCTCGTGGATGCAGAGCGGACTCGCCAGGATCCGCTCGGCGTCGCAGACGGCGACGCCGATGCGGCGGCGACCGTAATCGACGCCGGCGACGCGGCCCGGCGGAATCGACTGTGAGCGGGGTGTGGTCATTCGGCCGTCGGCGGCGCGGCGGGACGTAGAACGGGGAATTGGCCGGTCGCCAGGAACTCGCGGGTCGCCCGCTGCACGGCGGCGTCGCGCATCATGGCGGCGTGGTGCACCGGGAGGACCAGAAAGCCGGCGGCGCCCGGGAGGCGGGTCTCTGCGACGCGGACCACCGCATCGTCGTCGCCGGCCAACAGCGGGCTGTAACCGTCTTCGTCCCCCTTGCCGCCGGCCACGATCCCGAACGGGCACTCGGGCACGGCCAGCCCCGGCGCCACCCGCTGCCACTCGACGACCAGGTCCCGCGCGGCGCCTTCGGCCGTCGCGGCGACGCCCCAGATCCGCGCCGCCATGCGGGCCAGGTCGGAGCCCTGATTGGGCGGGCCAAGCATCACCATGCGATGCACGCGGCCGCGGTCGGCCGGGGCGGCGATCGCCATCCAGCGGCGGACGACGAGATTGCCGAGGCTGTGGCCGACGAAACTGATCCGCTTCGCCGTCGGCAGGCCGGCCACCACGTCGGCCAGCGCCCGGCCGTGGGCGTCGATGTCGGCCTTCACGCTGGCGTAGCCGAAGGTCAGGACCGTGGCGTCGAGCGACCGCCGCAGGTGCTCGGCAAGCGGCTGCATCGAGGCCCGCCCCTCGCCCAAGCCATGCAGGAGGATCACCGTTTCACCGGCGACGGGGGGCACACGTCCTGACTCGGCGAGGGCCTTGAAGGCGGCGCGGCACTCGTCCGCCGTGCCGTCGCGGACGAGTCCGTCGGCCGGATCGAGGATCCGACAGGCCGCCGTGCCCGGCCGGCGCTGCAGCCGCCAGTCGTGGAGCACCGCCTCGTCCGTCCACTCGAGCGCCTCGCGCGATCGGCGGGCCGCCTCGAGCCAGGCGGCGTCGCGGCGGTGCACGGCGTCGGCCGCCGTCTCGTCCGCTCGGGCGGCCGCCGCCAGGGCCGCCACCACGAGCACCGCCGCCGCCAGCCACCTGCCGTTCACAGATACTCCTGCCAGCCGCGTTTCTCGAGTTCCGCAACCACCTTCCGCACGGCTTCCTCGCGGGTCCGGTCGGCCACGAGCGTCGCGTCCGGGGTGTGCACCACAAGCATATCCTCGAGCCCCATGGTGACGACCAGGTGGTCGCCCGCGGCATGCACGATCGTGCGCACCGAATCGATCCCCAGGTGCCGGCCGACGATCGTGTTGCCCTCGGCGTCGATGCCCCGCTGCCGGGCCACCGCGGACCAGCCGCCCAGGTCGTCCCACGTGAACGGCGCCTCGATGACGACGACGTCGGCCGCGTGCTCGAGCACCGCGTAGTCGATCGAGATCCCCTTGATGGCGGCGAACTCATGGGCGAAGACCGCCTCGCGGTCGGGGCCGTCCCAGGCGGCGGCGATCCGCTCCAAGTGGGCGAGGCAGTCGGGCTGCCGCTCGCGGAGCGCGGCGAGGATCGTGGCCGCCTTCCAGACGAAGATGCCGGCGTTCCACAGGGAGTCGCCGGCGGCGAGATATTCCGCGGCGACCTGGGCCGGCGGCTTCTCCCGGAACCGCGCGACCACGTGGGCCGGCGCGGCGCCGGGGGCGACGGCGAGCGCGGCCCCCTGCTGGATGTACCCGAAACTCTCGGCGGGATACGTCGGCCGGATGCCGAAGGTCACCAGGCGGCCCGGCGCCGCCTCGACCAGCGCCGCCGCCTGGCGGATCGCGTCCTGGAACTTCGCGGCCGGCGCGATCACGTGGTCGGAGGGCATGACCGCCATCGTGGCGTCGGGATCGTGCCGCGACACGAGCAGGGCGGCCAGCCCGATGCAGGGGGCGGTGTCCCGCTTGCAGGGCTCGCCCACGAGCCCGGCCTCGGGAACCTGGGGCAGTTGGCGGCGGGCCGCGTCGAGCAGCCGCGCCGACGTCACCACCAGCACCCGCTCCGGCGGCACCAGGCCCTCGAGCCGGGCGACGGTGTCCTCGAGCAGCGTGCGCTCGCCCGCCAAGGGCAGCAGCTGCTTGGGAAGCGCGGCCCGGCTGGCCGGCCAGAAACGCGTGCCCGAGCCGCCGGCCATCACGATCGCATGCAACATCCCGCCCGCTCCTTTCCCGTATTTCGAGGCCGTTGTCAGAGTCGGCCCCGGACCCACATCCAGAGGACGAATCCCAGCAGTGGGAATCCGCCGAAGATCACGCCGTAGGTGAAGATCGTCGTCCAGACGTGTCGCGGCCAGCGTGCCATCAAGCCCTCATTCCGGACTGCGGACCAGCAGATCGACCGGAATCTCCAGCGGCTCCTCGGCGGGCTCGGCGAGCCGCACCTCCACCCGCACGCCCCAGGGGAGCACCTCGGCCGCCGTCACGGTCGCCTCCACGCCGTCGTAGTCGGTCGATACCGCGACGGCGGGCGTCGTCGCGAAGGCGGGGCAGAAGCCGACGTGTCCGTGGGCGAGTCGGGCTCCGGCCCCGACCTCGACGTTGATCCGGCCCCGGAGGCGGTCGCCCCCCTCGTGGGCGTCATACCGGGTGAACCGCTGGCGCAGACGGCCTGGCAGCCGGTCGGCGACAGGCCGCGGCCGGCGGCGGGCGGGCGCCGAACGCGCGGGCCGGCAGTGGCCACCGGCCGGCCGCGCCGACCCCGGTCGCGGGGCGAGCGTCACGGCGGCCGCCGCGATCGTGATCGCCAGTGCCGTGGCCGCGGCCTCGAGCCAGGTGGCGGCACGCGGCGGCAGGGCCACCGCCGCGACGGCCAGCACGAGCCCCGCCCGCGCGGCATGGGATGCCAGGCGGGGGCCCCCCGACCGCAGCGCCGCGTCGGCGAGCGCCACGAGCGCCGCGCCCGCAGCGGTCACCGGCAGCACGACCCCGGGGCCGACCGCGGCGTCGAAGCCCACCGCCGCGCGGCGGGCCACGAGCACGAGGCCCGCCGCCAGGGCGGCCGCAGCCGCGCCGGCGCCGAGGGCAGTCGCGACCAGGGCCGCGAGGCCGTCGAGGCCGGCGGCAGCCGGCCAGCCGCCACGGCGGGTGGAGGAGGCCGTCATGCCCGCGTCAGGCCACCGCGGCCGCGTTGGCCGCCTCGGCCAGAGCCGCTGCCCGGTCGGTCTGCTCCCAGCTGAAGCCTTCGCGGCCGAAGTGGCCGCCGGCCGCCGTCTTGCGATAGATCGGCCGCCGCAGGTCGAGGTAGTCGATGATGCCGCGCGGCGTGAGCGGGAAGAACTCGCGGACCAGCTCGCAGAGCCGCTGGTCCTCGACCTTGCCCGTGCCCTCGGTGTCGACGTGCACGCTCACCGGCTCGCTGACGCCGATCGCGTAGGCGAGCTGCACCTCGCAGCGGTCGGCGAGGCCGGCCGCGACGATGTTCTTGGCGACGTGGCGGGCCATGTAGGCGGCGCTGCGGTCGACCTTGGTCGGGTCCTTGCCGGAGAAGGCCCCGCCCCCGTGCCGGCCCCAGCCGCCGTAGGTGTCGACGATGATCTTGCGGCCTGTCAGGCCGCAGTCGCCGTGCGGGCCGCCGACCACGAACCGCCCCGTGGGGTTGATGTGGTAGGTGACGGCGCTCGTGTCGAGGTCCTTCGGCAGCAGCGGCTTGACGATCTTCTCGACGATGAACTTCTTGATGTCCTCGTTCGAAACGTGGGGGGCATGCTGCGTGGAGACCACGACGGTGTCGATGCGGGTCGGCTTGTTGCCCTCGTACTCCACCGTGACCTGGCTCTTGGAATCGGGCCGCAGCCAGTCGACCTCGCCCTTCTGGCGGGCCTCGGTGAGCCGGTTGAGGATCCGGTGCGAGAGCGCGATCGGCAGGGGCATCAGCTCCGGCGTCTCGTTGCAGGCATAGCCGAACATCAGCCCCTGGTCGCCGGCGCCGATGTCCTTGCCCTTGGCCTCGTCCTCGTTGACGCCCATGGCGATGTCGCCCGACTGCTTGCCGACGGCCACGAGCACGGAGCAGGTATCGGCGGCGATCCCCATCTCGTCGTCGGTGTAGCCCACCTCGCGGATCACGTTGCGAACCACCTGCTGGTAGTCGATCGTGCCCTTGGAGGTGATCTCGCCGGCGATCACGGCCAGGCCGGTCGTGACCATCGTCTCGCAGGCCACGCGGCTGCGCGGGTCCTGGGCGAGATACGCGTCGAGCACGCCGTCGGAGATCTGGTCCGCCAACTTGTCCGGATGGCCCATGCTGACCGACTCGCTCGTGAACAGATACTTTCCTTGTGACACGTTCCAGCCTCGTGCTTGCTAGGGGATTGGTGGAAGGATCGGTGGCCTGGCGGCTCCGGACGGAAGACCCGGATTATCGGGGGCGGGCCCGAGAACGGCAACCGGCCGGCGTGCGGCCCGTGTCATGCGCTCCTGGCCGCCGCGTCAGGCAGGCGGTCGAGGATCAACCGGGCCGTGGTCGCCGTGGCGCCGCGTTGGTCGGCCACGAACGTGGCGGCCCGGCGACCGAGGGCGGCGGCCCATTCCGGCTGCTGCAGGCAGCGGGCCACGAAGGCGCGGAGGTCGCGGCCGTCGGCGACCACCACCGCCCCCTGCACGGCCAGCAGCCGCGCCACTTCGTCCTGGAAGTTTCGGGTGTGGGGGCCGAAGGAGACCGCGGCCCCGTAGGCCGCCGGCTCGAGCATGTTCTGCCCGCCCCGCTTGCCGTCGAGGCTGCCCCCCACGAAGGCGATCGTGGCCGTGCCCCACCACCAGGCCAGTTCGCCGGTCGCATCGACCAGCAGCACCCGCGCGGCGGGATCCGCGTCCGCCTGCTCGATCCGGCTCCGCGCCTGCCACCGCAGGCCGAGGCTATCGAGGGTGGCACCGATCTCGGCCGCCCGCTCGACGTGCCGCGGCACGATCACCAGTCGCAGGGCGGGATGCGCCGCGCGAATCGCCACGAAGGCTTCCGCCGCGAGCCGCTCTTCGGGGGCCTGCGTGCTGCCGGCGAGGAACACGACGTCGTCCGCCGCGAACCCGGCGAGCCGCCGTAGCCGCTCGATCTCGGGCGTGTCGCGGTCACCACGCACGCCGTCGAACTTCATCGAGCCGGTCACCACGACCTCCGGGGCGCCGAGGGCCGTGAACCTGTCGGCGTCGGCCTGCGACCGGGCGACGACGAGCCCCACGCGGCCCAGCATCCGCCGCGCAAGCGGGCGGATCCGGGCGTAGCCGGCCGCGCTCCGCCCGCTCATCCGCGCATTGGCGACGACGATCGGGATGCCGCGGCGGCGGGCCCGGGCCAGCAGGTTCGGCCACAGCTCCAGCTCGCCGAGCACCAGCAGGTCGGGGCGGACGCGATCGAGTGCCCGGTCCACGGCCCAGGTGAAGTCGAGCGGGCAGGGGAACGACCGCTCGGGGCCGACCCGCTTCGCGGCCACTTCGAGACCCGTGGTCGTGGAGCTCGAGAGCACGCAGTCGACCGCCCGGCCTGCGGCCTCCGCCTGGCGGCGGATCTCGACGGCGAGCGCCGAGAGCAGTTGCACCTCCCCCACGCTCACGCCGTGCAGCCAGATCCGCGCCGCGCCTGTGGGCTGCGGCGGCACCGTGACCGCGCCGGTGAATCGGGTCCATGGCGCCGCCACCGGCCGGCCACCCGAGAACTTCCGCCATGCGACCCAGGGCAGGAGGGCCACGAACGCGACGAGGTAGAGGACGTCGAGGAGCATTCAAAGATCAAGGCACACGAGTCGGTACTTCCGGCACCGCAAAGAGGTGGCGCCGGTGCGGGGCCGCCCACGCCCGTCGCCGGACGCTCGCTGCGCCCAGAGGCTTTCGCGCCGTCGCCGCCCTTCCCGGCGTCGGCTCCGGCTTACGGTAGCCGGGCTGAGCCCGGCTACCAAGGCACATTGCCCTCCGCTCACTCGATGCTGCCTACGCTCCGGCCTCAGAGCCTGCGCGGGTCAGCATACGCCGCCTCCCGGGGCACGGGCAGCCCCTCACCTCCCGTTCTCCAAGAGGTCACCGTGCCAAGAAGCCCCGGGTGGTAGCCCGGGGACTCCGGGGCTGAAAACGATCCCGCCATCCATGCCGGATGACGGCACGCCATTTCCCTGGTTCGAACCCGTATCGCATGGCACGCTGGAAGGCGTGTGACCCGGAGTCCCCCGGCTTCCGCCGGGGGCTTTTTGTGGCAGCGGCGTGCTGAACGTAGAAGCCCCGGGTGGTAGCCCGGGGACTCCGGGTCTGAAAACGATCCCGCCGTCCATGCCGCAAGACAGGGCGACGTTACCCCGCCGCCACGCCGCTCGACTTGCCGCAGCAGTTCTTGAACTTCTTGCCGCTGCCGCAGGGGCAGGGATCGTTGCGGCCCACCTTCTGGCCGAGGTTGCGAATCGGCTCCACCGGGCCGGTTTCGCCCCGCGGGCCGGCGGCGTCCGCGGACGACGGCGTCTCGGCCGGCGCCGCCAGCGTGGCGGATGCGGCCTCGGCGTGGATGGCGGCGGTCTCCCGCCACGTGCTGCGCAGCGCGTCCTCCTCGACCTCCTCGATGCGGTAGACGATGTCGACCACCCGCTCGTCGATGCCCTTCCACATCAGGTCGAAGGTTCGCATGCCCTCGCGCTTGTACTCCACCTTCGGATCGACCTGGGCGTAGCCCCGCAGGCCGACGCTGCTCCGCAGATGGTCCATCGCCAGCAGGTGGTCCTTCCAGGAGTTGTCGAGGATCTGGAGGAGCACGGCCCGCTCCATTCGCTTCATCTCGTCACGCGGGTCGTCGCCGCGGTCGTGCCGCCGGCGGCTGGCCTGCACGAGACGGGCCCGCAGGGCTTCGAGGTCGGCGGAGGCGAGATCCGCTTCCTGGAGGTCGGGGTCGAACCGCTCGCGGGCCCAGGCGAGCAGGCCTTCACGGTCGAGCCGTCGCGTCCCGTCGGGCTGTCGGCCGCTGAAGTGCGACAGGCCCACCAGCACCGGATACTCGATCTCCCGCTGGGCATAGACCTCGCGGGCCTTGCGGCGGACCAGCTCCTTGAAGGCGTTGGCGTCGTGGCCGGCCTTCTCGACCGCGGCGAGGTCGCTCTCATCGAGCCGCGCACCGAACCGCCATTCCGTCCAGCCGCAGGCGCTCCGCAGGCCGAAGTCGGGGGCCAGGAAACGGCCCCCCTCCGTCAGGTCGATGCGGTGGATCGCCTCGCGGGCCCGCTCCTGGAGGAACTCGGCCACGCCCTCGCGGCCCACCCGCTTCAGGTCCCGGTCGTTCACCGAGAGCTTCCAGCGGGCGTTCGCGAACGAGGCCAGGGCCGCCCAGTTCCACTCCGTCTCGTCTTCGCCCGACGGCAGGTTCTCGTCCACGGCCTCGAAGATCTGCGACTCCGACTGCCGCACCGCCTCGTCCACCGCCAGCCGCTCCGCCTCGGCGGGGTTCATGCCCCGGAAGTCGGCCGGATCGAGCTCGCAGCCGAGCTGGGCGGCCGCCCAGCCGGCGAACGTCTGCGGTCCGTAGTCCTTGTCGAGGAAGGTGCCGATGTTCTGGTCGACCTGGCGGTCGACCATCTCCAGGATCATCTCCCGCAGGTCGGCGTCGCCGTCGGTGTGGTCGAGAATCCGCTGCCGGAAGCCGTAGACCCGCTTCCGCTGCTCGTCCATCACCTCGTCGTACTCGAGCAGGTTCTTGCGGACCTCGAAGTTCCGCTCCTCCACCTTCTTTTGGGCGGCCTCGACGCGGCGGGTCACCATCCGGCTCTCGATCGCCTCGCCGTCCTGCATGCCGAGCCGCGTGAGCACGTTCTTCACCCACTCGCCGGCGAAGATCCGCATCAGGTCGTCTTCGAGCGAGAGGAAGAAGCGGCTCGAGCCGGGGTCGCCCTGCCGGCCGCAGCGGCCGCGGAGCTGAAGGTCGATGCGCCGGGCCTCGTGCCGCTCCGTGCCGATGATCTGCAGGCCGCCCATCGAGCGGACCGTCTCCCCCTCGGTCTTCATGTTCTCGCGGGCCGAGATCTCGGCGACCAGCGCGTCCCACTCCTCCTTGGGCACGTCGAGCCGCGTGGGGTAGGTGTCCTGGAGTTTCGCCCAGGCCATCGTCTCGGGGTTGCCGCCGAGAATGATGTCGGTGCCGCGGCCGGCCATGTTGGTGGCGATCGTCACGGCGCCGAGCCGGCCGGCCTGGGCGATGATCTCGGCCTCGCGCTTGTGGTGCTTGGCGTTGAGCACCTGGTGTTCGACGCCGCGCTTCTCGAGCAGTGCGGAGAGCCGCTCGCTCTTCTCGATCGACACCGTGCCCACGAGCACCGGCAGGCCGCGACGCTGGATTTCCTTCACCTTGGCCAGGGGGATCGACTCGGCCTCCCGCTCGCCCTTGGGGCGGAACTCGTAGGCGTCGGCGGCCTCGCCGAGGATCGTGCCCACCTTCCAGGTGCCGTCGGTCAGCGCCAGCGTGTCGAAGCGGTTGATCCGCTCCACCTCGTCGGCGACGGCGATCCATTTCTCCCGCTCGGTGCGGTAGATGACGTCGGGATGGTTGATCCGCTGCAGGCCGCGGTTGGGAGGGATGGCGATCACGTCGAGCTTGTAGATCTTCCAGAACTCGGTGGCCTCGGTCATGGCCGTGCCGGTCATGCCGCCGACCTTCTTGTAGAGCTTGAAGAAGTTCTGCAGCGTGACCGTGGCGAGCGTCTGCGACTCCTCCTTGACCCGCACGCCCTCCTTCGCCTCGACGGCCTGGTGGAGGCCGTCGGACCACTGCCGGCCGGGCATCAGGCGGCCGGTGAACTCGTCGACGATCACCACCTCCCCCTGCTGCACGACGTAGTTGACGTCGCGCTTGTAGAGGTGATGGGCCTTGAGGGCGTTGTCGATGAGGTGCGGCCACTCCATGTTGCCGGCGGTGTAGAAGCTCTCCACGCCGGCGAGCTTCTCGGCCGTCCGCACGCCCTCCTCGGTGAGGGCCACGGTGTGCTCCTTCTCCTTGACCTCGAAGTGCTGCTCGGCCTTGAGCTGCCGGGCGATCTGGTCGGCGCGGGAGTACTTGGCGACGTCGTCGTGGGCGGGACCGGAGATGATGAGCGGCGTCCGCGCCTCGTCGACGAGGATGTTGTCGACCTCGTCGACGATCGCGAAGTGGAGCGGGCCCTGGCTCTGCTGCTGGTGCTTGGGGAAGCGGTCGTCGCCGCGGGCGGCCATCCGCATGTTGTCGCGGAGGTAGTCGAAGCCGAACTCGTTGTTGGTCCCGTAGGTGATGTCGCAGGCGTAGGACTTCTGCCGCTCGCCGGACTCCATGCCCGACTGGATCGCGCCCACGGTGAGGCCGAGGCCGAGGTACAGGGGCCCCATCCACTCCATGTCGCGGCGGGCGAGGTAATCGTTGACCGTGACGACGTGCACGCCCTTGCCCTCGAGGGCGTTGAGATAGGCGGGGAGCGTGGCGACGAGCGTCTTGCCCTCGCCCGTGATCATCTCGGCGATGGCGCCGGAGTGGAGCACCATGCCGCCGATGAGCTGCACGTCGTAGTGCCGCATGCCGAGGAACCGCCGGCCCCCCTCCCGGCAGACCGCGAACGCCTCGACGAGGATGTCGTCGAGGGTTTCGCCGGCGGCGAGCCGGCGGCGGAACTCGGCCGTCTGGCCGCGCAGCTCCGCGTCGCTCAGCGCCTGGTACTTGGGCTCGAGGGCGTTGATGGCCTCGATCTTCGGCTCGAGCCGCCGCAGGTAGCGGGCGTTGGAGGAGCCGAACAGGCCGGTGATGAACCGCTCGATGCGGCTGCCGGTGGCGGCGGCGCCGTTGGAGAGCGAGTCCCAGATGCGTTCGAGAGTTTCCATGGATCAGGATCGGTTATGCGGACGGTCGCGGGGCCGTGAGGCGGCGGCGCGGAGCCAGCGGATTGGGCAGGGGCTGGGCGGCGATGAGCCGAACCTCCCGGCAAAAAACGCGAGCCAACCGACGATTCTCGCGGGGAATCGGCCCGGGGGTCAAGGCGAATGGCGGCGGTCGCGCGGGACGCGACGCAGGCGGAATACCCATGCCCCTCCGCGGCGGTCGCATTTCCGGGCCCGGGCCCGCCTGCGCGGCTGTGCCGGATCAGGCCCCCTTCGCGCCGCGGACCCGCACGACGTTGGCCCGATTGCGGTCCGCCAGGGTCGTGGCGAACGTGTTGCCAGCCTGCGTGCTCCCGGTGCAGTTCCCTTCGACGTGCACGCCTGCGATCGTGCTGCGGGCGAAGAAGTTGCTCCTCAGGGCGAGGCCGCGGGCGGCCACGAAGCCGAAGCCGTAGTTGTTGCCAAGGAAGGTGTTGCCCTCGACGACGGTGCCGGTACTGTCCCCCTGGGCCCGGATGCCGGTGCCGGCAAAGGTCGGGCGGCTGGGCACCGCCCGGTTCTCGGCGAACAGGTTGCCCTCGCCGGCCCTGGTCGTTCCCACGCGGAGATTGCGGGCGCCGTCGAGGAGCATGCCACGGAAGCCGCCGGTGAACTCGCTGCCGGTGATCCGCGTCCGTGACAGGTCGCCCGTCGCGTACAACCCCATCGACGTGGAGAGGTTGAGGCTGCGGACGACCACCCGGTCCACGGTCACGCCCTGGGCGGACCGAAGCTGGATGCCGAATTCGCGGAAGCCGCGGAGCGTCAGGCCCTGCAGCGTGCTGCCCGAGGCCGCCGCGCCGAGGACCAGGCCGTTCGTGGCGGTCATGCCCGTGCCCTCGAGTTCGACGCCAAAGCCGACGATCGCGACGGCCGCACGAACTTCGGGCAGCGGCGTCGCGATCCTGAACACCAGCGGGGCCAGGATCGCCACCCGTGGCACGTCGAACATCAGCCGGGCATCGAGTCCCGCCTTGTTCGCGTCGCCGACCTCGTTGAGATTGAGGAGGATCTGCCGCAGCGAGCCGGGGCCGCCGTCGGCCGTGACGTCGATCGACCACGAGATCGGGAGCGACGCGGTCACGCCGCCGGCGCCGGCCCGGAGTCGGCCGCCCGCGTACACGCCGATCACGTTGCGGGCGTCGAGGCCGATGGCTCCGGTCGGCGCCACCAGGCCGTCGGCTCCGATCCACAGGTTGCCCGTCGGTTCGACGGCGGCGAGGAAGATGCCCCCGGAGCTCGTCGCGGCCGAGACGCTCGCCGCCTCGATGCCGATCGGCACGGCCCGCGTGCCGATGCCGGTCGCTGCGTCGAGGCGAATCGTGCCGGGCGTGCGGATGGCGTTGCCCGCGGCGCCCGAGATCGCGTTCTGCGTCGAGGCGATCTTCACTGCGGCGTTCGACCAGAGCGTGCCGGCGAGGCTGACGCGGCCCTGCCCGCGGATGTCGGTCGCGCCGAACGGCCGTCCGTCCGTGGCCACGTCGCCGCCGAACTTCACGCCGCCGCCATTGGCGGTGATCGTGAGCGAGGGTGCCGGGGTGTTGTTGTCGCCGCGGTCGATCGCCCGCTTGAAGTCGAAGCCCTTGCCGGTCAGCGCGACGGCCGTGGCATCGGTCACCGTCACCCCGCCGTCGTAGGTCTGCGTGCCCGTCGTGCCGACGGTGTTGCCGGTGAGCACGGCCGGCCCCGTGACGACGAGATCATCCACGCCCGTGACGGAGTCGGTGGGGTCGTCGCCGAGGACGACGGAGGAGCCGGTGAGCGTGAGATCCCGGCCGGCCCCGACGATCGAGCCCTGGAACCAGATCACGCCGTTCTCGAACGTTGCGTCGGCGCCGAGCGTGACCTGCTTTTTCCAGGTCTGGATGACGGTCGCGGCGACCTTCGAGGCGTTGACGACCGCGTCGCCCGTCACCGTGAGTGACGAGATGCCCGTCACCGTGTCGTCGGCCGCGTCGCCGAGCGTCGTGTCGCCGTCGATCGTGAGCGCCTTGCCGTCGCCCGTGACCGTGCCGCCGGTCGCCACCCTGCCGGTAAGCGTGGTGTCGGCGAAGAGTTGGAGCGGACCGCCGTACGACTGGCCGGCGACCCCGGAGGTGGCGACACTGCCGCCGCGGAGCGAGGTCGTGCCGTCGGTCACCGTGAGGCTCTTCAGTTCCGTCTTCGCCCCGATCGTGCCGCCGGCGTCGAGGTTGCCGGAGACGGCGAGCGACTGTTCGCCCTCGTCGTGCCCATTCACCAGGGAGGCGAACGTGACCGTGCCCGTGGCCGGAGCATCGACCACGTCGATCACGACGTCGCCGGTGAGGGTCGTGCTGCTGCGGAAAAACACGTCGCCACCCTTCGTGGTGACGTCGCCCGCCGTGAGGATGCCCGACACTGCCGAGAGATCGACCGCCGTGCCGCTCGTCGCGGCCGCCGTGATGTCGCCGGCCGTCAGGATCGTGAGCGTGGTGCCGGCCGTCACCGCGACGGTCCTCGCGACGTCGATGCCCGACAACTCGACCAGCGGCGCGACGGCCTCCACGGTGCCGATCGTGAGGTCGTCGGCGTCGCGGAACGCGACACTGCCCGTCTTCGCAGCCAGCGTGTCGATGTCGTTCGTGGCGAGGTCCAGCGACCAGTCGGTGCCCGTGCCCTCGAGGCCCAGGGCCGCCGCCACGATGGACTGCGTCTGCGACACGGTGGAGGCCTTCGCGCCCGAGGCCGTCACCAGCCGCACAACGCCCGAGCCGGCGGCGATGCCGGAGACCGTCACGGCGGGCGTGCCGCGGGCGGCGTCGGTGGTCGTCACGGTGCCGATCGCGTATCCCGAGTCCTCGCGGAGCACGACGGCGTCGTTCGTGGTCGAGATCGCCACCGTGTCGAAGGCGTTGCCCGAATCGGCGAGCGTGACGGCGCCGTCCGCCACGACCACGAGTTTCGGCGCGGTGATCGCGGCGGCGGAGGTGGGCTGCTGGGTGATCGTGCCGCCGCCCGTGGTCGTCAGCGAAACCGTGTCCGTGGCCCAGATCGGCGCGTTGAGGGCGATCGGCCCGGCGGCCGTGAGCCTTACCCAGGCGTTCCGCTCGTCGGCGGTCTGGTTGATCGGGGCGTTGACCGTGATGCCTCCGGCACGGGCCACGAGCTCCAGGTAGGCCGCCTGGCTCGTCACGTCCACCGGCAGCACGAGCTCGACGGAATCGTCGACGACGATCGAGCCGCCGACGATGGTCGTGGTGTTGAGCAGCTGCGAAAAGCCCTGCTGCGAGCCGATGGAACCGATGGTGACCACGCCGGTGCCGTCGAGTTCGCGGCCGAAGACCACCCGCTTCCAGCCGCTTTGGATCGCCGCCAGGGCGGCGTCGTTGATGGCGAGGCCGGCGGCCACGCCGGGGGGCGAGGCGATTGCGATCGCCCGATCCGCCGTGAACGGCTGGATCGTCAGCGTGGCCGTGGGCACGGCCGCCGACGTGGCGATCACGGCCGAGTTGAAGCCGACCTGGTCGGTGGTGAACGTCACGTCGCCGCTGACTGCCGCGCCCGTCGACGTGAACCCGCCCTGGACGAACACGCGGTCCCGGCTCGTCACCTCCGCCGCGCCCACCGTCACCTCCCCCAGGAACCGGACCGCCCCCGATGCATTCTCGATCCGCAGCCGGCCCCCCACCGTGAGCGTGCCGGCGAACGTCACCGTGGTGGCCTTCGTGATCACGAGGTCGCCGTCCACCGCGACGTCGCCCGCGAAGGAGACCGTACTGGCCTCCGTGATCGTGAGGTTGTCGTCGACGTCCACGTTCCCCCCCACCGTCACGCTTCCGGCCTGCGTCACGACCAGGCTGCCCGTCAGCGACACAGCCTGCTGGAGGTTCACCGCCTGCTTCGTTTCGCTGGCGATCGTGAGATCGTCGATGCGCTGGGTCGCCCCGATCGCTCCGGTCACGGTGACGGTGGTCTGCGCAGAGATCGAAAGGTCGTCGTTCGCCGCACCTGGCGCGCCGTCGATCCGCCCGCGGCTGTTTCCGAAAATCTGCACGTAGCCCGGACCGCCGCTGCCCGTGGCGGCGATCGCCCAGGCGGGGCCGCCGGCCGCGACGTCACCGACCACGACGTTGTCGTCGATCTCGATGGTGTCGCTCGAGATGCTCGGGGGCAGGGTGACCGCCAGCAGCGCACGGGGCTCGAGGGACTCGGCCCGCAGGTCACGCCGCGAGGGGCGGCGGCGTTGCGGCCGCCGGGCGTCACGGAATCCGAACAGTGCTTGCAAGCTCGTCATATGCCCCTCGATCCTTGTGCGCGGACGATGTTCGCCTTGTTCTTGTTGGCGCCGGTGCCGAACGTGCTCGTCACCTGCACGCTGCCCGTGTTGTTTCCATCGACGTGGATGCCCGCGATGGAGTTGCGGTCGAACCTGTTGCCGGCCAGCCGCAGCCCGCGGCCGCCGACGAAGCCAAAACCGTAGTTGTTGCGGGCGAAGGTGTTGCCCGTGACGGTCGTGCCGGTCAGGTCGCCCTCGGCACGGATGCCCGTTCCCGCGAACGCCGGCTGTGACCGCACGGCGACGTTGTCGGACAGCATGTTGCCCTGCCCGAGGCGACCAAAGGCGAGGCCGCGGGCGTTTTGCAGCAGGGCCCCGCGGAGCCCGCCGCGGAAGGTGTTGTTGACGATGACCGTGTTCGTCAGCGTGCCCGTGGCGTAGAGGCCCATCGATGCGAGCGTGTTGAGGCCGGTGACCATGTTGCCGTCGATGGTGAGGCCGGTCGCCGCGTAGAGGTGGATGCCATAGCCACGATTCGCGGTGAACGTGTTCCGCTCGACCAGGCTGCCGGTCTGATTGCCCGCGGCCCGCACGCCGTTGCCGTTGGCCTGGATCACGCAGCCGCGGATCGTCACGCCCGGCGAGGCGTCGAGCACGATCGCGTTGTCGCGGAAGTTCAGCAGGGTCACGCCGGCGATCAGGCTGCCCGTGGCCTGCGTTCCGAACGAAAGCCCGGTGCCGACGATGCCGCCACCGTCGAGTTCCAGACGCGGACCGGTGGTGGCGTCGATGGTGAGCCGCGTCGCCACGACGGGCAGGGCGGAGCCCACGGCGATCCGCACCGTGCCGGCGGGCAGGGCGGGCCCGTCGAGCACCACCCGGCCCTCGACGCCGGTGGTGTTGGCGTTGTCGATCACCTGCCGCAGCGCGCCCCGGCCCGTCGGGGCGATCCGCGTGACCGACCAGTGGATCGGCTTGGTCACCGTCACGCCGCGGCCGGGCACGACACCGGCGGCGATCCGGCCGCCGTCGGGCACGCGGATCATGCCGGAGGCATCGACCGCGATCGTGCCCGCCGGTGCGGCGAGGCCGTTGGCCCCGATCAGCAGGTCGCCGACGCCCGTCAGGAAGATCCCGCCGCTGCCGGAGAGGGTCGCCGTGACGGCGGTGGGGGCCGCGACGCGGATCGGCACGGCCTGGCTGCCCACGCCCGTGGCGGCGACGAACGACACGGTGCGGCCGAACGACGTGAACGTCGTGTTCGCCGTCGCGGCGATGCCGGCGGAGTCGGACTGCACGACGGTGTCGACGCCGACGAGCACGGTCGCGTCGCGCCAGGTCTGGCCGCCCGCGGTGCGGATCAGGCCGCCGGCGAGCACGGCCGTGCCGAGAGCGTCGGTCGCCAGGTCCGCCAGCGGCGTCGTGCGGCCCACGGCGCCGCCGAAGGTCGTCGTGCCCGAGGTGTTGATCTCCAGCGACCGGTTGGTCCCGGCCGCGCCGTCCACCGTGCCGCCGAACGTGATTCCACCGCCGCCGTTCGCGGTCAGCACCGTGTCGGCGTCGAGCACGACGGCGTCGCGGTAGTGCTGGCTCGTCAGGCCGGCAGTGGTGACGGTGCGGCCAGCGAGCCGCGTGCGGCCCGGCGCGTCGGTTTCGAGATGGGTTAGCGGCGTCTTCGCCCCCACGGCCGCGGCGAACGTCGTGTCACCCGCGGCGGCCACGACGAGCCGGAACGGCCCGTCCACAGCGGCCGCGAACGTGGCGGCGCCGGCGGCCGTGGTGACGGTCGTGTCGGCGGCGAGCGTGACCGCGTGGTTGAACCGGGCCGCGCCGCCGGCGGTGGTGACGGGGCCGGCGAGCGTCAGGCCCGACGGGGCCGAGAGGTCGACCGCGGTGCCCGTGGCCTGCGACGCCACGATCGAGCCCACCGCCAGTTCGCCGGCGTCGGCGACCTTGAGGCTGCCGGTGTCGGCGGTGAGCGTGCCGATGGCGTTGGCCTCGGTGAGCGTCCAGCCGCCGCCCGCGCCCCGCAGGTCGAGCGTGGCGGTCGAGACGATGCCCGCCGCCGTCTGGCCGACCGCACCGCTCGACCGCAGCGTGGCCGTGGCCGTGCCGACGGAGACCCCGCTCAGGCCGTCGACCGTGCCGATCGTGTAGCCCGCATCCGCGCGGATCGAGATCGCGTCGTCGGTCGTCCGCACCGCGAGCGTGCTGAACGCGTTGCCGGCGGCCTCGAGTGTGACCGCGCCGCCGGCGTTCACCCGCAGGCCGGAGGTCGCGATCGGGGCCGTGGCGACCTGGCTCGTGGTGGTGGCGGAGTCGAGGCCGACGATCGTCGTGGCGTTGATCGCGGCGTTCACCGCGACGGCGCCGGTGCGGCCACGGAGCCGCAGATGCGCGGCCGTCGCCGCCAGGTTGACCCGCTCGGCCACGGTCACCGAGCCGCCGACGATGGTCGTCGGATTCGCGAGCCAGGAGTTCCGGCTGCCGTGCGCCGTGCCGATCGTGCCGATCGTGACGGCGCCGGTGCCCGCGGCCGCGTCGCCGATGACGAACTCCTTCCAGCCGCCGGCGACGGCCGCGAGGTCGGCGTCGGAGACGTCGAGCGTGTTCGTCGGTGAACCGCCCGGCGAGCCCACGCGGATCCCGCGGCCGGCGGCCGCCGGCCTGATGGTGAGCAGGCCGGCGGCGGGGCCGATCACGGTTGCCGGCCCGCCCTTGAAGTTCACCTCGTCGGCCGTGAAGGCGGCGTCGCCGCCCGCCTGGAAGCCGTCGAGGACCTCGACGAGCGTGCCGGCCGACACGGCCACGGTCTGGCGGGCGTCGACGAGGCCGCCGAACCGCACCGTGCCGGTGACCGATTCGATTCGGAACGTGCCGAGCACGGTGAGCCGGCCGGCGAACGTGACGTCGGCGGCCCGCTTGATCCACAGATCACCGGCCACGGTCACGTCCCCGGAGAAGAGCACGGTCGACGTCGAATCGACGACGATGCCCCCGCCGACGTCGACCGCGCCACCGATCGTCACCGCTCCGCCGTCGATTGCGAGGTCGCCCGTGAGCGAGGCCGATTGCTGGAGGACGATGGCGGCATCGGCGGCGCTCGTCACGGCGAGGTCGTCGAGCTTCCACCGGCTGCCGATCGGTCCGGTCACGGTGACGGTGGTTTCGGCGGCGAGCAGGAGGTCTTCGTCGTCGGCCAGGTCGTCGCCGGCAGGATCGCCGTCGATCATTCCCTTGCCGGTGCCGAAGATCGTGATGCCGCCGGCGGAAGCGGTCGCCGCGGCTGCCACGCCCTCGTGGACGATGACGTTGTCGTCGATCGAGATCGACGCTCCGGAGATCGTCGGGGCCGCCGCTTCGAAGTGAAACGTGCCGCCCGAGCCGACGATCGCGATCGGGCCCGACGCGGAGAGCTGCGCCATGTCGACCGTCCCGCCGGCACGGGGCGCCCGGAGCACGACGCCGCTGCCGAGCGACGCCGCGGGGGAATGGAAGAGATGCTGGCCCTCGATCCTCCCGATCACGACCTGGCTGAAGGCCGTGTCGAACTGGGCGATCTCGTCGCCGTCGAGCGTGAAGTCATAGGGGGCCGCGACCTCGATGGTCGGGGCGGTCGTGTAGTTGCGGCCGGCGTTCGTGATCCGGAACTCCTTGACGGAGTAGCGGCGGCTGACCGGATCGGGCGTCGACTCGAGGATCGCCTCCACGAGCGCCTGCCCCGGCGCGGAGACGCTCACGGCCGGGGCCGAGGAGTAGCCGCCGCCCCGCTCGTTCTCCTTGATCGTGAACCCGGTGATCGTGCCGTTGGGCCCGACGATCGCGGTGGCTTTGGCGCCGCTGCCGCCGCCGCCGGTGAGCGTCACGGTCGGCGGATCGTCCGGGGCATAGTTCGTGCCGCCGAAGACGAGGTCGATCCCCACGACCTGGCCATCCTGCACGACCGCCGTGCCGAAGGCCCGCTGGCCGGCCGGATCGACGATCACGAGCGGCGGCTTGCCCTCCTCGTAGCCGCGGCCGCCCCAGAACTTCGTCGCATCGAGACGGACGAGCCTGCCATTTTCGACGATGCCCGCCGTGCGGGCCCGCGTGCCGGCGAGTCCGATCGGGGCGTCCACCTTCACCGGCTGGAGTTCGATCGTGCCGCCGCCGCCCGACCGGTTGAGCGGAACGTTCACCTCGATGTCGTCGGCCGTGAGCTTCACGCTGCCGGAGCCGACCGCGATCTGGCCGCCTTCGTAGACGACGGCGTTGGTCACCGGATCACGTTCGTAGATCGGGATCGTCTTGGCGGCATCCTGCCACAGCGGCCGGCCCTGGGCGTCGAGGGCCTGCTTCGGGCCGCCGAGTTCGATCGCGCCGCCGAAGCTGGTGACGGTGACGTTGCCGTTGACCGTCGTGATGCCGTCGACGTTGAGGGCGGAGCCGATCCGCACGCCGTCCTTCTCCAGCACGTGCACACCGCGGCCGGCGTCGCGGGTGACCTGGGCCACGAACGTCTCCACGTCGCTCTTCAGCGGCTTGAGCGGATCGCCCACGCCCGCGCCGGCCACCGCCACGAGCGTGCCGCCGATCGAGCGGATGTGGACACGGTTGAGCGGCGTGCCGTCGGCAGCGGTCGTCGGGCCGCTCGGCGGATCGACGATCCGGCCGAAGCCGTTGGGCCGGATCGTCACCCTCGGCGGCTGGCCGTAGCCGTCGCCCGGATACGTGATCCGCAGCGACTCGATCGAGCCGTCGGCGGCCACGATCGCCGTGGCGGTCGCGAGCCCCTCCACCTCGACCTGCGGCGGGAGCGCCGGCGAGTAGCCGCTGCCGCCGCTGCGCTTCGTGAATCCGATCACGCGGCCGTCGGCGTCGAGGACGGCCGTGAACGCTGCGCCCTGGCCCACGGAAATGCCGGGGTAGGTCGTCGGGTTCACGAGGTCGTCGAGGGCCACGCTGGACCGGTAGCGATAGTCGCCGCCGATCCAGTCGATCACCCGTCCGCCCTGCGGTGCCCCCGGCCGGGTGTCGGTGGGGAAGAAGACTTCGCCCGAGGTGCTCACCATGCCGGTGTCGGCATGGAGGATCACTTTGCCGCGGCCGTCGCCCAGGCCCGCGAGGCCGCCCGGTGCCGAGCTCGTGACCATGGCGTCGATCTGGATGCTCGCCGGGGGCGGGATCACCACGAGCGGCGCCGGGCTCGTGATGTAGCCCGAGCCACCGGACAGCCGCAGGAAGCCGGCCAGCGAATCGCCGGTGCGGCTGGCGGTGAACCGGGCCCCGGTGCCCGCCGACGCGATCTCGGCGCCGACGGTAATCGACGGATCGAAGAAGTAGTGGTCGCCGGCGCGGGTGAGCACGAGCCCGGTCACCGCGCCGCCCACCACGGTGGCGGTGGCGGCCGCGCGGTTGGCGGCGGCGTTGATGTCGAGGTTCGGATCGCCGGGGTCTTGCCCCGTGACCCGGATCCGGATGTCGCCGCTGTTGGTCGTGTCGATCGCGTGCCGCACCTGGAACCCGTGGTTGGTCGTGATCGCCACGGTGTCGGCCACGATCCGGGCGTTCTGCTCCATCCGCGCGGCATTCACGGTGAACGTGTCGAACAGGTCGATGGAGGAGCCGAGCGTGAACACGCCCGCGGGCAGGTTCACCGTCACGGAGTCGACCTCGCTCCTGTCGAAGCCCGCCGGCCGCTTCTCGCCCACGTCGCCCCAGCCTTCGAACCGCACCGCCTGGGCCTGGCTCGCCGTGTTGGTGAAGCCGAGCCCGTAGGTCGTCCCGGAGCGGGACAGGGCCGCCGCCGGCAGGGCCGACGTGAACACGAGCTTGTCGGCGTAGCTCACGGCGTTGACGAGCAGCACCCTGGGCGCGGTGTAGTCGCGGCCTTCCTCGATCACCTGGATCGAGACCACGCGGCCCTGATCGTCGATCGTGGCCGTCGCCTTCGCCCCGAAGCCGGTGGAATCGAGGATCACGACGTCCGGCGGCACCGTGTAGCCCGAGCCGGCCGCGGTCACGGGGATCGACTGGATCGACTGGCACTTCCCCCCGACCGTGGGCGTGCCCGCGGTCGCGGGCGTGACCGGCCGCACGTCGTCGACGAGGATGCCATCCGAGGCGATCTGCGAGTCTCCATCCATGGTGAAGTCGTAGACGTCGTCGCCGAGGCCGCCGCGGAGGACGAGCCCCTTGCCGCCGTTGGCGTTGCGGGTCTGCGGGTTCGTCACCAGGAACGTGTCGGGCGCGGAGGTGCCGCGGATCTCCGTGAGGCCGGGCACGTTGAACGTCGCCACGTTGGCATCGCCGGCCCGGGCGCTGCCACTCGATCCATGCAGGTCGAAGACGACCGACGAGTAGACCTCGTTGAAGTCGAGGATGTTCACGGCCGCGCTGGAGGCGAGCGTGAGCGAGTCGATCCCGTACTGGTCCGAGAAGGCGATCGTGGTGGTGCTGCCGCCCTTGGTCGTGACGCTGTCGTTGCCGGCACCCGGATCGATCCGCACGACGCCCGTGCCGCCGATGATCGTGTCGGAGCCGAGGCCGCCGATGATTTCCACGACTCCGCCGCCGAGCACCTCGATCGTGTCGGCTCCGTCGCCGCCGTCGAGCCGGCTGGCCGTGCTCCCGTGGCCCGCACCGAGCTTCACGACGTCGGTGCCGTCGCCGCCGTCGAAGAACAGCGGGATGCCCGTGAGGCCCGTCGCGTCCAGCTCGTCGTTGCCGGCACCGCCGGCGAACACCACCCGCTGCACGTTCTCGTATGTGCGGATCTTCGTCGCCCCGACCTTCTTCGAGTAGTCGAGGAACTCGACGGAGACGGTCGAGCCGACGTTCCAGATCTTGTACCGTTCGGCGGCGTCCTTCGCCCCGAACGGATCCTCGTTGCTCACCCGCTTGGGGGCGTTCTCGCCGACGTGCAGCAGGAGCGTGCCGGGGAGCGGCGTGCCGTCACGGTCTGCGCTCCGGATCACGCTGCCGAACAGCGGCACGCCGTCGCGGCCGTCGAACTGCAGGTCGAAGATCTTCACCTTGGCGAAGTCGGCGCCCCCGGAGATCACGCCGAACACGTCGTAGTAGTACCGCGCGTAGGCCTCGCCCTTGAGGCCGAGGTCGAACGGGTCGAGCAGGTCTTGCGCGTCGCCGTGGTCGGTGAGCAGGCCGAGGAACTCGGTGAGCCGCAGCTTGCCGTCGTCGTTGGGGTCGTTGAGGTTGACGTCGGCCGTGACCCGCACGCCCCCCTCGATGCCCGCCTTGGCGAAGAGCACGTCGACGCCGCCGTAGAGCCCGAAACTCACGATCGTCTGGAACTCCGGCACGTCGGCACCGGTGCCGTCGGCGTTCGACCGGTCCGACACGTAGAAGCCCTGGGCCACGTCGAGCACGTCGCCCGAATCGCCGTAGAGCCTGAACCCGTAGGTGTCGAAGCCGAAGGCGAGCTTCGCGGCCATCTCGAAGCCCATCTTCAGGCCCACCTCGAAGCACACGATCCGCAGCAGGGGGATCGACTTCTCGAGCTGGTACTGCACCTTGGGCAGCTGGAACGTGAATAGCGGCACGTCCTCGCCCATCATCAGCTTGAAGGCCGTGAGCGGGTTGTCGAGGATCGGAATGCGGAAGCCGCCGCGGTCGGCCGGATTCGCGATGCCCTTCTGCTTTTTCGCGGCCTCCGGGCTGTCGGGATTCGCATCCTTGAGGGCGGTGAGGGCGTCGAAGGCCGCCCGCGCCGCGTCGTCGGCCTTGGAGCGATCGACGTTCACGCCGAGCGCCACGTTGTCGTAGCGGAACCGGCCGTATGCGTACCGCCCCGTCTCCTTGTTGGCTTCCTTCGGGAACCAGAACCGGCCCAGCGGCAGCTGCACGTTGACGCCGGCGGGTAGGGCCGCGATCCGGCCGACGATGGCGTCGATCGCCGCCACGGTGTCGATCAACGACCGCACGCCCTTGGCCTTCTCACCGCCGAACTTCTCGATCAGATCGACCACGCGGATGTCGGTGCCCGCCACGTCGGAGAGCACCGGCACCTTCGTGGTGAGGAACTGGAGCACCGGCCGGATCTGGTCGAGGTGCGGGTCCGCCTTGTCGACGATCGGCTTGACGAACTGCGTGAGGAAGCTGCCGAGGTCGAGCCGCACGTTCGAGAGGCCGATCTCGGGCAGGAGATCCATCTCCTTGGACAGCGGCGCATTGGGGTCGATCCCCTTGTCGGCGCCGGTGGCCGGCTTCTGGGCGGTGTCGTCTTCCTCGGCGAACAACGCCCGGAGGCTGTCGCCATAGTCGTCCTCGGCCGGCGGCGCGCCCGACTCGGCCTTGTCCTGGATCTCCACCCGCGCCTTTTCGATCTTCGCGCGGGCCGCCTTCGTGCTCCAGTCCAGGTTCAGGTCGGCGAAGATCTTCGGGAAGGTCGCGCTCTCACCGACGGAGAGCGTGAGCTGGAAGTTGGCCACGGCCGTCGCCGCCAGGTCCACCTTGAAGATGCCGCGGCCCCCCGATCGCAGCTCGGAGAAGGTGAGCCGGTTCTTGCTGGCATCGGCGTTGATGTCGCGGACGGGCTCCCAGGAACCGATGACGGCCTTCGTCTTCGTGGCGTCGAGCAGCGCCTCCACCGGGTAGACGACGCGGGTGCCGAACTGCGCGTCGACGAGCCGCAGGTTCTCCGCGGTGGGGTCGGTGCCCTCCGGCAGCGTGTCGAGCTTCCGCTTGGGCCGCTCGACGACGTAGGTCTTCGGCTTCGCACCCTGCGGGATGGGGAAGGCGAAGCCGGCCTGGAGCAGGTTGTATTCCCCTTCGCCCGCGTCCTTCTTCTGGTTGCCGTTCTTGTCCTCGAACGCGTTGCGCAGGGCGTAGGTGAGCTGAACGGCCCGGTTGGCGGCACCGGTCGATGCGGTGGCGGGCAGGGTGACGACGAACTCGGCGTTGTCGTAGAGGACGACGACCTGCAGCGGGGCCTCGAGGGGCTTGTCGACGAGGTCCTTCGGCAGGAGGAGCGTCTTGAACGGCTCGTAGGGCACGAGCGTGCCGCCGGTACCGATGGTTTCCACCCGCGTGAAGATGATCGAGGTCGTGCCGGGGGTGACGTTGCCCACCCGCGGATCGACGCCCCAGCCCGTGGCCTTGTTGACGCGGCCCTCCTCGACGAACACGAACAGCTGGCCGGCGTCGTTCCAGTCCTCGCGGTCGTTGGCGTCGAAGGCCCGGCTCCAGCCGCGGGCCGAGACCACGTAGACGCCGTTCTCCTCGGCATTCACCTGGTTCTTGACGAGCACGCGGTCGCCGACCTTGAGCTGCACGCCGTCGATGATCCCGATCCCGGAGAGCTGGATGTTCCCGGTCGTCGCGACGCGGGCGGAAAGCTCGAGCGGCCGGTACGCCGCCCCCGGCCCCTGTCGCAGCTTGAACTCGTAGAACTGCCGCACCGGCACGGGCATTTCCGTGCCCGTCAGGCCGAGGAATCCCTTCTGGCCGGGGCTCGTGTACTTCTCCTTGATCACCGTGCCCTTGGCGTCGGCGAGCGCCAGGCCGTCGGGCAGGACGGAGGAGTCGGGAACCGACTTGAACGTGCTCTTGTTGGCGCTCGGGTCGACGATGTCGATCCCGATCACGCCGGTGAACGTCGTGGCGAGCTGGTTGTTGCGGTTGACGCCCTTGTCCTTGTCGTCGCGGGCCTTGGCGTCGGTCTGCGGGCCCTCGCTGGCGTCGAACAGGTAGGCGTTGTCGTAGTCGGCGACGCCCGTGAGCCCCCGGCGGACCATGTCGGTGGCCGTGAGCTTGAGGAAGGCGAGGCTGCCGGAGAGGCTCGCCGGCGCCATCGCCTTGACCTCGATCATCGAGCTGACGTCGGTCGCCGACTGGGCGACGTACCGCATCTCGTCGTTGAGCTCGGCGGGCCGCCAGTTGCCGGCGGTGTTGCGGGCCGCGACAACCCACCACACCTGGCTCCCCGAGGACGTCTTCTCCGCCGGCTGGCCGTCTTCGCAGGGGTCGACCGCGGCGGCTTCCGGCGTGCCGGGGAGCGGCACACTCGCGGTCACGTCCACGCCCTTCTTGTCAACCGCGAGGGCGCGATACGCCTCGTTCGTGAGCGGGTCGATCACGTCGGTGCCGTTGCCGTCGACGATCTTCCAGAAGCTCCCCGTCCACTGCGGCTTGTAATGGGCCGACTTGCCGGTGAGCGTGGCGTCGAACCGGACCTGCGCCTCGGGAGCGTCGGGGTCGAGTTTGATGTAGGGCCCGTTGGCCATGCTGAAGCCGAAGCCGAGCTGGATGTCCCAGCCCATCTGCAGCCGCAGACCCCCGTCGAGGCCGAGCTGGATCATCGGCGCGAGCGCGTCGAATTGAAAGCCGAGGTCGACGCCCGTGTCGAACAGCTTCTGGCCGAGGCGGATCGTGATCTCGAAGGCCTCGGCCCCCGCCACGCCCGTGGCCACCTTCTTGCCGGTGGCGTCGAGGAAGTCGAGCCCCACGTCGGTGGGCTTGGTCGCCCCGACCATGCCCTCGGCCGACCGCAGGCCGTTGTTGACGAGCAGGATCCCGGCCCCCTGCGGACCCAGGAAGTCGAAGATCTGCTGCCGCATGACGTCGAGCATGCCCTCGCCCTGGCCGCGGAGCTTGTGCCGCATGTCGAGCAGCCAGCCGCGGCGGAAGCCGAACAGGCCGTTGACCGCGCCGCCGAGGCTCGTGCCGATGAGCGGCAGGTCGAGCTTGTTGATGCCCGACATGGCGTTCTCGGCCCGCCGCAGCACCGTGTCGAGCGTGTCGAGGATCAGCGCCGGGTCGCGGATCATGTCGATCAGCGTGTTGTCGGCGCCGAGGATGTCCTTGGCGTTGGCCAGTTCGGGGGCGAACACCTTGAGCGCGGCGGGCAGGAGGTCGGAGTTCTGGTCGAGCACGGCCTGCCACTGGGCGAGCGTGAGCCCGCCGGTGGAGGCCGCGGCCGACTGCCGCAGTTCCAAAAGCGCCGCCCTGGCGTCGGCGATTTGGCCGCTGATCCGCATGAAGTCGGCGAGGCTGTCGATCCCGAGGTAGAGGCTTGCCAGGTGCTTCTCGAGCGGCTTGTACTTGCCCGCCTCGGCGGCGCTCGCCGCCGTCAGCTGCGCCGGGGCGAACTCGTCGAAGATCGGCATCACGACCTCGACCTTGCCCGCGAAGGCGGCCGTGTAGTTCGTCGCGTCGAGGGCGCCCCGCTCGTTCGACGCGGCGTTGACGAAGTAGACCGACGAGCCCGCGGTCGCCGCGTCGTGGTCGAGCCTGACGACCAGCGAGCCCTGCTCGATCTTCGCCCTGCCGCCCTTCACGAACATCCCGAACCGGGCGGGGAAGGCGAGGTCCGTGCCGTTGACGCTGACGTCGATCTGGAACGACGTGCCGGTGGCGAGGCCGAGCGACGTCGAGCCGTCGTGGCCGTAGACGAACGTCCGGCCGGTGCCGAGGTCGATGCCCACCGAGAGCGTGCTCCGGGCGGCGAGCGTGACCGTGAGCGGCGTCTTGCCGTCGGCGTCGGCCAGTTCGTTGATGCCCTGCGGCATGAGCTGGCCGAGCTGGGCGAAATACTCCTCGAGGTTCAGGTCGAAGCCGATCTTCCGCGTGGCGCTCGTCCGGTAGGCGAGGTCGATCCGGTAGGCCTTGCGGGCATCGTCGAACGTGATCGTGAGGTCGCCGTCGGGCAGGCCGAGGGCCGTCTCGAGCGCCCGCTCCAGGCCGGCGATCGAGGTCACGCTGGCCGTCCGCAGCGTCTCCACGCGGCCGCTGAAGCCGGTGTCGAGGGGGATGAGGTCGGCGAGCGGCGCGTTGAGCAGGGGCAATTCCGTGTCGGCGTAGGCTGCCAGATCCCGGGCCAACAGCGGGA
>Ga0315900_10001506_pt1 | contig 37264 bp, 22 predicted proteins | sample LakEriMetagenome_FD_203521 | JGI IMG/M metagenome (GOLD analysis project Ga0315900, IMG submission 203521) | Freshwater fungal communities from buoy surface, Lake Erie, Ohio, United States - Buoy 12 MA114 | ecosystem: Environmental > Aquatic > Freshwater > Lake > Lake biofilm | place: USA: Lake...
CCGAAGAGCCGCCGCAGCATCGCGATCACGTAGTCGTAGGTGTGGTCGTCGTCGTTCCAGAGGACGACGTGATACCGCGGCTGGCGACGCGGTTTTTCCGCGGTCATGGGCCGCGGGCGGCGGACGGGAACGACGGCCTCCGCGGCGGGAACTTCGTGAACGGCACTGGCGGAGTCAGGCATCGGTCTGGCACACTCCGAAACCCCGGGGCCGGCACCGCCCGGGTGGAACATCATTATAGAGAGGGTGCCCCGGGCAGCCGCCAGTGGCCCGCGCCCCATCGCCATCATTTTGGAGTTCATCGTGCTCGACCGCCGCTTCGTCGCCGACAACGTCGATCTCGTCGCCGCCAACTGCCGCGCCCGCGGCTCGGCGGCCGACGTCGCGAAGTTCGCCGCCCTGGATCGGCTCCGCCGCCAGCTCCAGGCCGACATCGATCGGCTCAACCAGCAGGCCGGCCAGGTGAGCAAGTCGATCGGCAAGGCGGCCGATGCGGCCGAGCGGGAGGCCAAGAAGGCCGAAGGACGGCGGCTCCGCGAGGAGGTCGCGGCCCTGGAAACGAAGGCGGCGGAGATCGTCGCCGAGAGCGACGCCATCCTCCGGGCGATCCCCAACCTCACGCATCCCGCGGCCCCGGTCGGCGGCGAGGATGCCGCCGTCGAGATCCGCCGCGGGGCGACGCCGGTGCCGAGCTTCTCCTTCAAGCCGCGTGACCACGTGGATCTCGGCGCCGCGCTCGACCTGTTCGACTTCGAGGCCGGCGCCACCGTGGCCGGCCACGGCTTCTACTTCCTCAAGAACGACGCCGTGCTCCTCGAACTGGCCCTGCAGCGGTACGCCGTCGACCTGCTGCAGCGGGAAGGGTTCACGGTCATGACCACGCCCGACCTGGCCCGCGACACGATCCTCGAAGGCACCGGCTTCATGCCGCGTGGGCCCGAAACGCAGATCTATTCGATCACCGGCTCCGACCTGTCGCTGGTGGCCACGGCCGAGATCACGCTCGGCGGCGCCTACCACGAGCGGATCTTCGAGGCCGAGGAGCTGCCGCTGAAGCTGTGCGGCATCAGCCACTGCTTCCGCACCGAGGCCGGCGCCCACGGCCGGGCCACCCGCGGGCTGTACCGCGTGCACCAGTTCACGAAGGTGGAGATGTTCGCCTTCACGGCGCCGGAGCAGAGCGCGGCGATGCACGACCTGCTGCTCGATCTGGAGTGCCGCCTGTTCGACGGCCTGGGCATCCCCTACCGCGTCATCGACACGGCGTCGGGCGACCTGGGCGGCCCCGCCTACCGGAAGTTCGACCTCGAGGCCTGGATGCCGGGCCGCGGGGAGGCCGGTGAGTGGGGCGAGGTGACGAGCACCTCCAACTGCACCGACTACCAGTCGCGGCGGCTCGGCCTCCGTTATCGCAAGCCGGGCGAGAAGGGGACGCAGTTCGTCCACACGCTCAACGGCACGGCGGTCGCGATCAGTCGGGCGATGATCGCGATCCTGGAGAATCACCAGAACGCCGACGGCACCGTGACCGTGCCGGAGCCGCTGGTCGCCTGGATGGGCAAGCGGACGATCACGCCGCTGCGGCGGTAGCCGGCGGGCGGATTCACGCCGCCGAAACTGTCCGCACGTCGTCGGGCCTTGCATTCAGCGGGCACGAGCGTTTTTTGTCGCCGTTGCCGTCGCGGGCTGCGATCAATCAGCCGACGGATCGCGTGGTGGACGAGACGCAGGGCCGATCGCAATGGCGCGGGCCCGGCGAGACGTAAGCCGCTGAGAAACCCGGCCCGCAGGGGCCAGGATTCTGGGCGGCTTTTTTGTTGCACGGATGTCAATCCGAAGCCCTGCATCACCGGAGATCATCGTCATGTCCGCTTCCCGCAGTTCACGTGCCCGCCTCGACCGCCGTCGCAGCCGCGGCCGCCGGCAACGCCTGCAGTCGGCGCTCGAGCGGCTTGAGCCGCGGACCGTGCTCGCGGCCGTTCCGGTGGGGGGGCAGTTCTTGGTGGATGAGGCGTTGTCGCCACCGGAAAACACGGCCGTGGCGGCGATCCTCGACACGACACCCGGCACTGGCGGCCGATTCGTGGCCGTCTGGCAGACATACGGCGCCGACGGGTTCGACATCGTCGCGCGGGTCTACGATCGCGACGGCACGGCGCTCGGCAGCGGACCGTTCGCTGTCAACGAACCTGTCCTCGTGCCCTCCGGTGACGGCAACCAGATCGCCGCCACCGTGGCAAGCGACGGCGATGGCCGGTTCGTGGTCGCCTGGCAGTCGGAAGACACCGTCGCCGGCGGCTATGACGTGTACTACCGCATGGGCACGGTGGACGGCGCGGGCGTGGTGACGCTCTCGGCGCAGGCCCGCGCCAACACGCTCGCGACGCTGGGCGATCAGGCCGCGCCGTCGGTGTCGATGGCGGCCGATGGCGATTTCGTGCTCGCCTGGCAGGGGGATGCGGCCGATGGAACGGACGTGTTCTACAAGCGGGGCACCGCCGCGGGCCTCGCTGCGGGCGACGAAATCGTGGCGAGCACGTACACGACCGGCGATCAGACGAGCCCGGAGGTGGCGATCGATACGGCCACCGGCGACTTCGTGCTCGCCTGGCGCGGGCCGGATCCGACGGCTGCCGGCGAAGAGGGCGAGGTCGCGGGCGGCGTGTTCTTCAAGGCCTTCAACGCCGACACGCTCGCCGACACGGGCGATGTGCGGGCCAATGCCGCCACGTACAACGACATCGTCGCGCCGGCCGTCGCGATGAATACCGCGGGCGGGATCGTGGTGGCCTGGCAGGTGGAGGGATCCGAGGGCAGTGGTTCCGATGTCTATGGCCGGCGGTTCACGTTCAGCCGCGGTCCGGCTGAAGCCACGCCGCTGGCGACCGCCGGGGCCGGCACGGGCGACTTCGCCTGGAACACCACGACGGCGAAGCCGCAGCGGGCGCCGACGGTGGGCATTGACGCCGCCGGCGACATCTTCGCGGCCTGGCAGAGCCAGCAGCAGGACGGCTTCAGCTGGGGCATCTACGGCCGGCGGTACGCGGCTGCCGCCGATGCCTTCGGCGCCGAAACGCTCGTCAACACAGGCATCCAGTCGGGCCCGCAGGTGGCGCCGCGGATTGCCATGGACGGCGGCGGCCGGACGGTGCTGGTGTGGGTCGGACCGCTCGTGCCCGAGGTCGAGGAAGGGGGCCGGCAGCCGTCCATTCGTGCGCAGATCTACGACGACGCGGGGGGCACGGCCGACGGAGGCGAACTCAGCCTGGCCACCTACGTGGGCCTGGAGGACCAGCCGACGGCGGTCGCCACCGACGCCGCCGGAAACTTCGTCGTCGTCTGGCAGAGCTGGGAAGACACGGGCGACGGCAGCGACTTCGGCATCTACGCGAAGCTCTTCCAGGCCAACGGCGCCCCGATCGACCTCGACGAAAACGGCATCGACGACGACACGCTGCTGGTCAACACGCTGACGGTGGGCGGCCAGTCGAGCCCGGCTGTGGCGATGGACGCCGCCGGCAACTTTGTGGTCGTCTGGCAGTCGACCCAGGGCGACGGATCGGGAACGTCGATCCGCGGGCGACGGTACGACGCATCCTTCAAGGCCTGGGCCGACGACGAGGACTTCCTCGTGAATGCGATCACCGACGGCGATCAGGTCGCTCCCGCAGTGGCGATGGACGCCGCTGGCAATTTCATGGTCGTGTGGGTCGGCTCCGACGAGGATCCCGACACCGTGGACGTGGAAGGCACCGGCATCCGGGCCCGCCGGTTCGCCGCCGATGGCACGCCGCAGCCGGGCGGCGAGTTTCTCGTCAACGCCGAGCGGCGGACGTCCCAGTCCGGGCCGGCGATCGCCATGAACGCGGCAGGCGCGGCGGCGATCGCCTGGGTCAGCGACCACAACGTGCTCGCCGATCCGGAGGACACGGAGAAGAGCATTTTCGTCGCCTGGTATGCCGCCGACGGCGCCCGCCTGGGCGCGGACGACCTGCTCGCCCACGCCTACACGAAGGATGCCCAGGAAAGCCCCGCCGTGGGCATCGATGCCGCGGGCGACTTCACGCTCGTCTGGCAGAGCATCAACCAGGAACTGAACGTCGATGGAGAGGGCTCGAGCTGGGGCGTCTACGCCCGGCAGTTCGTCGTCGATGAGGCGGCGGGCACGATCTCGTCGCCGCAGGCGCAGGAGTTCCGCGTCAACCAGACGGTCGCGGAGTCGCAGCGGTTCCCGGCGGTCGGGGTGGACGCCGCCGGCCGCTTCGCCATCGCCTGGCAGACCATCGGCCAGGACGCCGCCAGCTGGGGCATCTACGCCCGGCAGTACGGCGCCGACGGGCTGCCGGTCGGCTCCGAAACGCTGGTCAACACGGCGCAGGCAGGGCCCCAGATCCTGCCCGCCGTGGCCCAGCGGATCACCGGGGATTTCAACATCTTCTGGTCGGGTCAGGGCCTCGATCGCACGGAGGGCACCTCAGGCCAGCGGTATCGGTTCATCACCGACGACTTCAATCGAGGCAACCAGGCGTCGCTTGGGCCGGCCTGGACGGCCCAAGTCGGATCCTACGACATCGAGGGGGACATGGCGGCGGTGCGAACCCCGCTGGGAGTCGCCACCTTCGATGGCGTGAGCCTGGCCGATGTCACGGTGGAGGCGCGGGTCACGCTCGGCGGGCCGGCCTACAGCTATGGCGGCGTGGTCGCCCGCTACGGCGGCGCCGGCGACCGGAACATGTACTGGGGCGGGATCAAGCGGCTCGACGGGAAGTTCAGCGCCGAGATCTGGAAGAACGTCGGCGGCACCTGGTCGCTGGTGGGCACGCGGGCCGTCTCCGCCGGCGCCGGGGTCGTGCGACTGGAGGTGATAGGCGATTCGCTGCAGCTCTTCTTCAACGACGAGATCGTCGTGTTCGCCAACGATCGCTCCATCGCCGGGCCCGGCGGGGTGGGCATCCGCGGGTCGGCCGAGACGACGGGCGACGACTTCCGGTTCGTGGCTCTGCAAAACGCCGGCGGCACCTACACCTTCCGCGACTTCTTCAACCTCTCCACCGGGTCGCAGCCGGGCCGCTTCTGGGTTGACCGTGCCGGTGACTTCACGATCCGCGGGAACGAGGCGGTGGGCGCGGGGGCCGTGAACAACTTCACGCTCAACGCCCCGGCGGGGGCTGACGGCACGGTGCGGGCGACGGTGGTCGCCGACGTGGCGGGCGGCTACGCGGGCGTGAGCGGTCGCTACACGGGTTTCGGCGATCGCGATCTGTATTGGGCCGGCCTGGCGAATAGGGGCGACGTGCTGTTCGCCGAGATCTGGCGGATCCAAAACGGCGGCTACTTCCTCCTCGCCTCCACCCGTCTGCCGGCGGCCGTCCCGACGGCGGCGCACGACGTGCGGTTCGATCTGGCTGGCAGCGCGTTGCGGCTGTCGATCGACGGCACGCTGGTGACGACGGCCCAGGATGCGGCGCTGTCCGGCCCGGGATCCTTCGGCATCCGCACCGGAGCGGGGGGCGTGGTCCGGGAAGTGGTGGTCGAGGCTCCGCAGTCCGTGAGCCTGCCGTATTCGACGTCGTTCCCGACGCAGGCGGACGGCACGCTCGGACCGGAATGGACCACGCGGATCGGCGCATTCTCGACCACGACCTCGGCGGTCGTCGCCCAGGCGCCACTCAACCTGGCCACGCTGAACACCGCCCCGTTGGCCGACCTGACCGCCACGGCCGCGCTACTGGTCGACGGCGACGCTGAATATGCCGGCTTCGCGATGCGCTACGCCGGTCCCGGTGACACCACCATGGTGTGGGGCGGGTTGGCGAACCGCGGCGGCACCCTGTTTGCCGAGTTCTGGCGCAACCAAGGCGCCGGCTGGAGCCTCGTCGCGACCACGACGCTCGTGGGCATGCCGGCGGGCGTCGACCACGTGGTCCGCATGGATGCCGAGGGAACGGCCCTCCGGCTGTTCGTGGACGGCCAGGTGCGGACGTTCGCCAACGACGGCAGCGTCGCGGCCGCCGGACTGTTCGCGTTGCGGTCGTCCGGAGGCGTGACCTTCGACGATCTCGCGGTCACGCCGCTGTCGGCCACGCCGGCCGCGCTGCCGTTCTCAACCGGCTTTGACGCGACCCCCGACGGTCTGCTCTCCAGCCAGTGGAACGAGCCGGTGGGCTGGTTCTCCACGGCCTCGTCCGCGGCGGTGGGGCAGACCACGCTGAACCTCGCGCTTCTCAACGGGGTCGCGGTGCTCGACTCCGACATGCAAGCCCTCATCGGCGTGCCCGTTGCGGGCAGTTACGCCGGGTTCGCCAGCCGCGCCGCCGGCGGCGGCGACCGCAATCTGCTCTGGGGTGGGATCGTCAACCGCGGCGGCGCCATCTCGGCCGAACTGTGGGCGAATCAGGGCGGTGTCTGGCGGCAACTCGGTGCCGCCGCCGCCCCGGGCAACGTCGCCGTCCCGCACGCTGTGCGGATGGTGGCCAGCGGGGCTTCGCTCCAGTTGGCCGTCGACGGCGTGACGCTGCTCACCCGCACCACCGGCCTTGTGACGGTCGGCGGCGTGGGCATTCGCGGCTCGGCCGGCGCGACCATCGACAACCTGGCCATCGCCGCCGGTGGGACCTGATGCCGTTTAAAAATTGGGCTTTTCCCGGGTCGCCAGCCGAATTATAGAAACCCCCTCGAAAGTGGCACGCCTGCACGAGGGGTGCCTGGTGTGGGTGCACGGAACCCGGCGGGCAGGAGGCCTGATGGCGATGTACCGAGAAGTCAGCCGGTGCCGCATCTGCGGCAGCAGGAGTTTGCGGCCGATCCTCGACCTGGGCATGCAGGCGCTCACCGGCGTGTTTCCGGCGACGGCCGCGGAGCCCGTCCCGGCTGCGCCGCTGGAGCTGGTCCTGTGCGACGACGTCGCGGGCTGCGGCCTCGTGCAGCTGCGGCACTCGCATGCCCCGGAGCAGATGTACGGCGCCGGCTACGGATACCGGTCCGGATTGAACGCCTCGATGGTGGACCACCTGGTCCACCGCGGGCACGTGGCACGGCGGCAGGTGGACCTCGGTCCCGGCGACATAGTGCTCGACATCGGCAGCAACGATGGCACGTTTCTCAACTCGCTGGCCGACACCAGGGCCCGTCTCGTGGGCATCGATCCCGCCGCCGACGTGCTGGTGTCGCACTACGATCGGGTCATCGAACGGATTCCCGAGTTCTTCAGTCGCGACGCGGTCCGTCGGCATTTGGGCGGTCGGCGGGCGATGCTGATCACCGCCATCGCCATGTTCTACGATCTGGAGGATCCGACGGGCTTTCTGCGGGATGTGCACGACCTGCTGGAGGACGACGGGATCTGCGTCCTGGAGCAGAGCTATCTGCCGCTGATGATCGAGCGGGATGCGTATGACACGGTGTGCCACGAGCATCTGACCTACTTCGCCCTGCGGCAGGTCTGCTGGATGGCGGAACGTGCCGGGCTCGTCGTCATCGACGTCGAGCTCAACGACGTCAACGGGGGTAGCTTCGCCACGACGCTGGCACGCCGCGGCTCCCGCCGCACGGCCGACGACCGCCGGATCGAGAGCCTGTTGGAGTGGGAGGAACGCATGGGCCATGGTGGGCACCTCGTCTACGCGGCCTTCGGGCACCGCGTCGAGAGGCACCGCGATCAGCTCCGCGGCCGGCTGATGGACCTGGCGGCCGCGGGCAAGCAGGTCTACGGCTATGGCGCCTCGACCAAGGGTAACGTCGTGCTGCAGTACTGCGGCCTGACGCCCCGTGACCTGCCGGCGATCGCCGAGGTGAATCCCACCAAGTTCGGCTGCGTGACGCCCGGCACCGGCATCCCGATCCTGCCGGAGCACGAGGTGCATGCCATGCGGCCCGACGTGCTGTTGGTGCTGCCGTGGCACTTCCGGCAGGCGATCGTCGCCCGGGAGCAGCTGCACCTGCACCGCGGTGGCACGTTGCTGTTTCCTCTGCCCCGCATCGAGATGGTGGGCCACGGCGGGTTGCGGCGGGCAGCTTGAACTCACGAACAGGAGGATCTCCATGACCATCGGATCGCTGCAGCACCTGGCCCGCCGCTTCGAGCGACGCTGCCTGCGTCCCCTGCTGCGGAGAGACTCCCGACGGCCGAAGACCGACGGCCACGACGAGGCAGCGGCGCGGATCGAGTCTCGACTCGACCTCCTGGAGCGGCTGCTCCGGGAGAGCCTCGGCCTGCAGTACGTGGCTCTCCGCGACGCGGCTGATCCGCACTCGCGTGCGGAACCGCCCCTGCCGGCATCCGTTCCGAGGAGGATAGGTGCATCATGCGACGCATCGCCACCCTGCTGATTGATTTGCGGGCCGCGCAGACGAATCCAGAGCGGGGCATCGCCACGTATTCCCAGGCGCTCGTCGAGCACCTGTGCCGCGCCATGCCGGAAACGCGGTGCCTGTTCCTACACGACCCGAAGCAGCCGTTGCCGGTCCGGCACGCCGCACTCTCGCGGCTCGGCACCTGGCATGACGAGCAGGCTCTCGCCGCCGGGGCCGGCGGCCGCATCGACGCACTGTTCACGGCCTGCTTTTTCGTCTGGCTCGAGGGCCGGGGCGCGGAGTATCTCCTGCCCCGGTGGTTGCAGCCCCACGCACCGCTGCGGCTCGGGCTCGTGTACGACCTGATCCCGTACCTGTTCCCGGAGGCCTACCTGCGCGACGCGACCGCCCGCCGCAACTACATGACGGCGTTCGACGCCATGCGGTCGTACGACGCCCTGTTCGCCATTAGCGAGACGACGCGACGCGACGCGATCCGCCTGGCGGGCATCGCCAGTCGGCGGATCGTCACGATCGACGGCGACATCGACGAAGGAAAGCGGGAATTGCTGCGGCAGCCTGCGGACCCGCTGATTCCGCTTCGGCACGGCCTCGGCGGCCCCTATTTTCTGTACATCGGCGGTGGCGATTGGCGCAAGAACACGACCGGCATGGTCCGCGGCTTCGCGGCCTTTCATCGGCACGATCCGCACGGCAAGCTCGCGATCACGTGCCGCCTGTCGGGGTCGCAACGGGCGGAACTCGAGGCCCTGGCCGCGGCCGAAGGACTCGCGCCGGGGACGGTCGTGTGCACGGGATACGTCAGCGACGCCGACCTGCTCCAACTGGTCCGGCATGCCGAGGCCTCCGTGTTTCCATCCTTCTACGAGGGGCTCGGCCTGCCGATCCTCGAGGCTTATGCGGCCAAGACACCGGTCCTCGGGGCCGACAATTCCGCGATCCGGGAACTCGTGCTGCCGGAACTGCTCTTCGACGCCGCCGATCCGGCTGCGATCGGGGCGGCGCTCGGACGGCTGCGGGACGTCCCGGAGTTGCGCCACCGTTCGCTGGCCTTCGGCCGGCGGTTGCTGCGGCGGATCGGCTGGCCGGCGGCGGCCGAACGCGTCGCGGCGTGCCTCCGGGCGGCGGGCTGTTCAGCGGACGCCACGCCACCGAACCGCGTCGCCGTCATCGCCGCGCACGACATGGACGCACGGTTCACCGCCGGCCCGTGGGTGGCCGGGTATGCCGCCGATCTCTTTCTGCCGATGGAGGCCTGCGGCATGTCGGCACGCGGCCGCCTGGCCCGTGTTCTCCCGCTCGAGATCGTGAGGACCGTCCTCACGGCCAACCGGTATCGGCGGGCGATCTTCGTGCTCGATGCGGCGGCGGAGCGTCACGATCCCATCGACCACATCCTCGCCACCCGCATCGGCTGCGATGTCGAGCGCTGGGTCTACGTGCCGGGTTCGACCCCCGCGAGCCTGCTCGCCACGCCGCTCGGGAGCCGGTGTTCCGACCCGGCCGCCGCCCTGCGGTGGCTCATCGACAAGGGCGAGATTACGGGCTTCCTGGTCGATGAAGTCGTGTGTCGCGACTCCATCATCGCCGCGCTCGGCGGTCGGGCCGCGGCCGTGCGCATCGAGATCGGATGGCAGGTCGCGGCTGCGGCCGCCTGACCCATGCGGGGCCGGTCTGATCCCCAAAACCCACGGAGCGTCTCGCATGCAGCGGACCGTCCTGTTCGTCACGCATCCGCAACGGGCCTGCGGCGTGCATCAATTCGGCCTGCAGATCCTCGAGATCCTGTCATGCTCGGCCCGCTACCGATTCGTTCCGGCCGCGATCGCCACCGTGGGAGAACTGGAGGCGGCGATCACCGCCGCCCGGCCGGACGCCATGCTCGTCAACTGGCATCCGATCACGTTTCCCGCCGTGCCGCCGCGGGCCTTCCGGGCGATGGGACTGCCGATCGCGGCCCTGATGCACGAGATCACGGACGCCATGGTGCAGGATCCGGCGGTCCTGCCGTTCGACCACTGCATCGACCACGATCCGAGCGGTCGGCGGGACAACCCGCGATTCGTGCGGAGTTGTCGCCCGCTGCCCGCCTACACGAACCCCTTCGCCCCGCCGCCGCTGCCCACGATCGGAACGTTTGGATTCGCCGGCCCCACGAAGGGCCTCGAGGATCTGGTGCTCCGGGTGCAAGAAGAGTTCGACGAGTGCCTGATCCGCATGGCGCTGCCGTTCAACGCGTTCGGCGATCCGGACGGCACGGAGTCGCGAACGCTGGCCCGGCGGTGTCGGGCGCTGCTCACCAAGCCCGGCGTCCGCCTCGAGGTGTCGCACGAGTTTCGCAGCATCCCCCGCGTGCTCGACTTCCTGGCCCGCAATTCGCTCAACGCGTTTTTCTACGTCGAGCAGGAGGGCCGCGGCATCTCCAGTGCGGTCGATCTGGCGATCGCCGCCGGACGTCCCGTGGCCGTGCGGCGGACGAGCATGTTTCGGCACGTCGTCGCGGCGTCGCCCTCGATCTGCGTAGAGGAACGGTCGCTGCAGGACATCCTCGCCGCCGGCACCGCCCCGCTGGAGCCGTTGCGGGCCGCCTGGACGCACGACCGCATTCGCGCCGACTACGAGACGCTGCTCGACGACGTGCTTGCCGAGCGACCGTCGGCTTCGCCGGAACCGGCACCGGTGCCAGCACCGGTGCCGCCGCGCCGGTGGTGGCGCCTGCAGCGGCTCACCACTTGAGGCCGAACTTCGCCCCCTGCGACTCGCCTCCGAGCCCACCCTTGAGCGGGCCGGAACGCTTCTTCACGACGGGCGGCGGGGCCGGCTCTTCAGCCACCGGTTCCTCCGGCTCCGCGGATTCCTTGGCCACCGGCGTCGGCGCCAGGGCCTTGATCGACAGTGACATCCGCTGCTCGTCCGGATCGACGGCGAGCACGCGGCATTCGACCGTCTCTCCTTCCTTGAGCACGTCGGCCACGCTGCGGATGTGCCGCGTGGCGAGCTCGGAGATATGGACGAGGCCCTCGACACCCGGCTCGAGCCGCACGAACGCGCCGAACTGGGCGATCCGGCTGACGGCGCCCCGCACCGTCGCGCCCACGTGATACTTCTCGGCAGCCCGCTTCCACGGGCTCTCCACGAGGTCGCGGGCGGAGAGGCCGATCTTACCGGTCTGGCGATCGATCTTCTTGACGATGACGCGGACCTTCTGGCCCGCCTGGAGGACGTCGGCGGCGTTCGCCACCCGTTCCCAGGAAAGCTCGCTGACGTGCACCAGCCCCTCGACGCCGTTGCCGATGTCGACGAACGCGCCGAAGTCGCGGACGCTGCGGACGATGCCGTCGAGCTCATCCCCTGGTTCGAGCGTCTCGAGGAGCTTCGCCTTGGCGTCGGCGGCCTGCTTCTCGATCACGGCCCGTCGCGAGAGCACGAGCCGTCGGGCCTCGGGCACGAGTTCCGTGACCAGGCTTTCGAGCGTCTGCCCCACCATCTCCTCGAGGTTTTCGATTCGCCAGGTGCTCACCAGGCTCGCGGGCATGAAGCCGCGCAGGCCGCCCACCTCGCACTCCAGGCCGCCCTTGTTGGCCGCCTTGACGTGCGCCTCGACGATCATCCCGGCCTGGAGCTGCGTCCAATCCTCGACGGCCACGGCCCGATTCGCGGGCGCGACGTCGTAGAGGCCGTCTTCCTCGTTCCGCGAGCCGACGGAGACCTCGACCGATTCGCCGACGGCCGGCAGATCGGCGCCCGCCTCCAAGAGCCCCGCCAGCCGCATCGCCCCCTGCCGCCGGGCACCGAGGTCGATGAACGCGGTGTCGGGGCCGACTGCGAGCACGGTGCCCACGAGCCGCGTCCCCGGCTCGAGCGGCGCGTCGGCCTTGGCACCGACCTCGGCGGCGAGCAGGTCGTCCACCGCCATGCCACCGAGCGCGGCCTCGAAGTCGGCTTCCAGGTCGTCGTCGAGCGCGGCCCGCAGGTTCGGCACGGCAACCCGCTTCGCGGACGGCAGGACATCGGCGAACGGCGACTTCGTGCCGCTCTCGCGCCGCCGATCGCGTCGTCCGCCGCGACCAGCCGGGCGATCGCCGGCCGGCGGCGGGGGCGAAACGGTCTCTGACGAGGCCACCGGCGCGGGCTCGGCCACGGCGGGCACCGCAGGTGCCGCCGCAGCAGGGGCGACGGCCGCAGCGGGTGTCGGTGCGGGTGCGGAACCGGTGACGTACTGCACCTTCGGCGCCAGCGACGGCGGCTTCACGCCGGGCCGCTGTGTGCCGATCGGAATCCGTCGCGACGGCTGCTCACCCTCGGATGCGTCCGCGGGCGAAGAATCGGGAGTCTCGTTCATCGTGGAGCGGCGATCGGAGCGGGCCGGCGAACTTCAAATGCGGGAAACAGGACTTGAACCTGCACGGTATTACTACCACCAGGCCCTCAACCTGGCGCGTCTGCCAATTCCGCCATTCCCGCGGCGATGCAAGGCATTCTCAACCGGTTCGGCCGCCAGTCAAGCCATCAGGGGTTCAACGGCCCCGCGAGGCGGGGGCCGGATGCCAGCGGCGGGCGAGCAGATCGTCGGCGGCGGAGACGGCCACAATCCCGGCGAAGAGCACGAGGCTCCAGCCGACGTCGCCGAGCGGCCTGTAGAAGGGCAGGGCCGCGACGAAGCACTCGACGATGCCGGCCGCCGAACGCGGATAGCCGCCGATCAAGAACCAGTGGGCCAGGTTCGTGGTCATAAAGAAGACGAGCGAACTCGCCGCCGCACCACCGACCACCGCCGCCCAGCGGCCGCGGTTCACGAGCCGGCCGATGAGCGCCGGCCAGGCGGAGGCCGCGTACACCACGGCAGCGATTGCCAAATTGCCATACCCGGGCTCGAAAAGGTTGCTGATGGCGAGCGCGGCGAGCGGCACCGAGGCCGCCACCAGCCGCTGCGGAAACAACGCCCCCGCGGCGAGGGCCACGGCGGCCAGCGGGGTCACGTTCCACAGTGGCGCGCCGTTCCACTCCGGACGCCACATCCTGCCGACGACGGCGACCGCCACGAGCACGAACCAGGCGGCGGCCATGGCCAGGCCGCTGCGGCCGCGCAGGCTGCACCAGTCGCCCGCCACTGTCTCGGCACCGCTGGATGTATTCGTCTGCATGGGCGGGCGACCTCCGTGTGTACGCTCGAGATCAGTTTCTGGCGGCACGATTCCCACCATGGGGAACGGCCGAACAGCCGATACACTAGCGGTTTTCAGGCCCAGGGCAAGCGAAACCCGAGAAGTCACCGTCATGCCCGCGGCATCCCCCCACCTCGCCACGCTCGCGATCGAGCACGCCGACGATGGCTTCGTGACGCTCTCGTTTGCGGTGCCCGACCACCGCCAGAACGTGCTCACGCCTGCCGTGCTGGCCGACCTCGCCGCCGCCCTCGACGACCTCGAGAACCGGCCGCCACGCCGCCGCCCGCGGGGGCTCGTGCTCCGGTCCTCCCGCCCTGGATCCTTCTTCGCCGGTGCCGACGTGGCGCGGCTCGACGAGGTTCGCCGCCTGCCCGAGGCGGAGATCGCGCGGCTGTGCGACGTGGGAAGATCGCTTTTCGCCCGGCTGTCGCGGCTGCCCTGGCCCTCGGTGGCGGTCATCGACGGGGTCTGCCTCGGCGGCGGCCTGGAGTTGGCCCTGGCCTGCGACCTCCGGGTGGCCACCGATGCCGAACACACGCTCCTCGGCTTTCCCGAGGTCAAGCTCGGTCTGCTGCCCGGCTGGGGTGGCACGGTGCGGCTGACGCGGCTGATCGGTCCCGGCCCCGCGGTGGAACTGGCGGCGTCGGGCGAGAACGTGACCGCGGCGGCCGCGGCGCGGATGGGGCTGGTCGATGCCTGCGTGCCCGCCGAGCAGGCGATCGAGACGGCCCACCGGCTCGTCGATGCCCACGGGCAGAGCGGAGCGGTCGCCGCCCGCCGCCGCCGGCAGGCGTCGGCCGTCGAACTGGATCCACTGGAACGCGAGTTCCTGGAGGCGACGTCGTCGGCCGTGATCCTCGGGCGGACCGGCGGCCACTATCCCGCGCCCCCGGCGATCCTGCGGACGATCCTCGCCGGGGCGGCTGTCGATGCCGATGCGGCCGGGGCGATCGAGTCGGCGGCGTTCGCGAAACTCGCCCGCTCTTCGGTGGCCGGCCAGCTGCTCCGCGTCTTTCGGGGCGGCGAGCGCAACCGCCGCGATCCTGGGATCGGCAGTGGGGATGCCGCGGCCGAGCCGACCGCCGCGGCCGTACCGGTCGCCGCGCCCGCCGTAATCGGGGCGGGCATCATGGGGGCGGGGATCGCCGCGGCGCATCTCCGCGCGGGCTGTGCCGCGACGCTCATCGACGTCTCCGCCGCCGCCCTCGCGGCTGCCGTGCCGGGGCTGCTCGACGAGGCCGCCTGGGACCGGGCCACGAAGCGGACCGACCCCGCACGGGCGCTGGCGCTTGCCGGCGGGCTCCGCACCGCCACGCAGCTCGCGGCCGTGGCCGGCGCCGACCTCGTGATCGAGAGCGTCACCGAGCGGACCGACGTCAAGCAGCAGGTGCTCGCCGACATCGAGCGGCTCGTCGGCCCCGCCACGATCATCGCCACCAACACCTCCACCAATCCGATCGCCCGGCTGGCCGCCGGCCTGGCCGACCCGGCGCGGTTCTGCGGGATGCACTTCTTCAATCCCGTGCGGCGGATGACGCTCGTCGAGGTGGTCCGCGGGCCGGCGACGAGCGACGCCACCGTCGCCGCGGTCGTCGCGCACGCCAAGCGGCTCGGCAAGTGCCCGGTCGTCGTCCGCGACAGCCCGGGCTTTCTCGTCAACCGCGTCCTCATGCCCTACCTTCACGAGGCCGTGGAGATGGCCCGCGAGGGCGTGGAGTGCGGGCGGATCGACCGCGTGGCGCGGGGCTTCGGGATGCCGATGGGCCCGATCGAGCTCTACGACATGATCGGCCTCGACACCGCCTTTTACGCGGGGCTCGTGCTGAGCGCGGCCTACGGCGATCGCATCGAGGCTTCGCCGGTGATCCCGGCGCTGGTCAAGTCGGGGCGGCTGGGCCGCAAGAGCGGCTGCGGCTTCTACCGCTACGCGGCCGCGGCCAGCAAGCCGCGAATGCTCGGCCCCGACGCGGGGGCCGCGGAGCTGATCCGGCGTTATGCGCTGCCCGCCCGCGAGACGAGCGACCGCACGATCGCCGACCGGCTGCTCCTCCCGATGCTGCTCGAGGCGGTCCGCGCGCTCGACGAGGGGCTCGTGCGCGACGGTCGCGACATCGACCTCGCCGTGATCCACGCCCTCGGGTTCCCCGCCTTCCGCGGCGGCCTGCTCGCCTGGGCCGACACGCTCGGGCCGGCCGAGGTCGTGAGGCGGCTCGAGCCCCTGGCCGACCTCGGGCCGCGGATGGTGCCCACCGATCGTCTGCTCGGGATGGCCCGCGACGGCCTGGCCTTCACGGCATGAAGCGAGGACGAACTGCATGACCCCCGGCGCCTCCCGCGATCCCGCGACCACGCCCGTCGTCGTCGCCTGCTGCCGCACGGCGATCGGCCGCGGGCACCCCGATCGCGGCATCTTCCGCCACGTCCGCGGCGACGAGTTGGCGGCCGCCGTGATCGCGGCCGTCGTGGACCGCTCCGGCGTCGAGCCGGCCACGATCGAGGACGTCGTCCTCGGCGTCACGCAGCAGCGGGGCGAGCTCGGCGGCAACGCGGGCCGGTGCGCGGGGCTGATGGCGGGGCTGCCGTTGTCCACCGCCGGCACGACGGTCAACCGGCTCTGCGGCTCGTCGCTCCAGGCTCTGGCCCAGGCCTGCCACGCGATCGCGGCCGGCGCCGAGAACGTGCAGGTGGTCGCGGGCGTCGAGCACATGCACCACCTGCCGATGGACGCCGCCGTCGACATCCATCCGCGGGTCCTCGCCCGCTCGAGCCGCGGCATGCTCTCGATGGGGCTGACGGCCGAGCAGCTCGCGGCGGCCCACGGCATCTCGCGGCGGCGGCAGGAGGAATACGCCCTCGAGAGCCATGCCCGCGCGGCGCGGGCCGGCGACGCCGGCCTGTTCGACGACGAGATCGTGCCCGTGTTCGGCCACGACGAGCGCGGCGCCGCGGCCGAGATGCTGCATGACCAGTCGATCCGCCGTGACACGAGCCTGGAGGCGATGGCGACGCTCGAGCCGGCGTTCCTGCCGCAGCTCGGCACGATCACCGCGGCCACGAGCGCCCCGGTGAGCGATGGTGCCGCGGCGGTGCTCGTGATGTCGGCGGCGGAGGCGGCGCGGCAGCAGCTCGAGCCCTGGGCGCGGGTCGTGGCCACGGCCGTCGTCGGCGTGCCGCCGGCCGCCATGGGCACCGGGCCGATCGCGGCCACGGAAAAACTCCTGGCGCGGGTCGCGGCTCGCGGCATCGGCCGCGGCGACATCGGCCTGGTGGAGCTCAACGAGGCCTTCGCCGCGCAGGCGATCCACTGCATCGACGCGCTCGGCTTCGATCCCGCGCGGGTCAACGTCCGTGGTGGCGCGCTGGCGATCGGGCATCCGCTCGGCGCCTCCGGGGCGCGGATCACCACCACGCTGCTGCACGCGATGCGCGACGCGGCGGTGCCCCTGGGCCTGGCCACGATGTGCATCGGCCTCGGCCAGGGCATCGCGGTGCTGTTCGAGCGGTGCGAATGACGGGAGACGCGATGGCCACGGTCGTGCCACAGGGGCGGGTGCCGGCCGCGGTGATGCCGCAGCCGGCGGCCGAGTCCCTCGTCGCGCTGCTCCACGATCGCGTCGTCGCCAGCGGCGACCGCCTGGCGGTCGTCGACGGCCTGGCTGCTGGAGCGGCGGTCTCTGACCGTCGAATCCGTCCGGAGGCTCCACCACCCGCATTCGCAAGCCTGGAGGCTTGCGCCACTGGAGCGGCGGTCTCTGACCGTCGAAACCGGCCTGAGTCTCCACCACCCGCATTCGCAAGCCTGGAGGCTTGCGCCACTGGAGCGGCGGTCTCTGACCGTCGAAACCGACCTGAGTCTCCACCACCCGCATTCGCAAGCCTGGAGGCTTGCGGCACTGTAGCGGCGGTCTCTGACCGTCGAAACCGGCCTGAGTCTCCACCACCCGGATTCGCAAGCCTGGAGGCTTGCGCCACTGTAGCGGCGGTCTCTGACCGTCGAAACCGGCCTGAGTCTCCACCACCCGGATTCGCAAGCCTGGAGGCTTGCGCCACTGTAGCGGCGGTCTCTGACCGTCGAAACCGGCCTGAGTCTCCACCACCCGGATTCGCAAGCCTGGAGGCTTGCGCCACAGGAGCGGCCTGGACCTGGGCGGAGCTCGCCGCGAAGGCGCTGGCGCTGGCCGAGGCGCTCGAGGCCGCGGGCGTGCGGCGCGGAGACCGTCTGGCCCATCTCGGGCCGCATGGTCCGGAGTGGATCGCAGTCGATCTGGCCTGCCTGCTCGTCGGAGCGGTGCACGTCGCGTTGCACGACGATCCCGGCGACCGCGGCCCGCTCGCATGGCTCGGGCTGCGGGGCTCCATCGTCAGCGGCGGTGGCCGCCGAGTCGCGGGCGTGGCCGGACCGTGCCTCGACCTGACGTCGGGTGCCTGTGCCGCGGCCTTGCGGCCGCAGGCCGTCGATCGCGAAGCGGTACTCGAAGCGCTCGGCCGCCGGGCGCGGTCCTGCGATCCCGACGCCCCCTGCACGATCGTGCTCTCCTCGGGCACGACCGGCGCCCCGCACGGCGTGCTCCATTCCCAGCGGGCGCTGGCGGCCAATGCGCTCGCCGCCGCCGACATGTTCCTCGACGATCCGCGCGACGTCCGGCTCGCCTGGCTGCCGATGAGCCACGCCCTGGCCCGCACGGGCGACCTCTACACGGCATTGGTTCGCGGCGGCTGCCTGAACGTCGTCCGCGACCGCACCCGCGTGCTCGACGCCTGCGCCGCCCTGCCACCCACCGTGGTGCTCGGCGTGCCCGCGTTCTTCGAGCGGCTGGAGGCGGCGGCCCGGGCCGGGAGAATCGTCGATCTGCGGGCTGCGCTCGGAGGTGAGGTGCGGGTGTGCGTTTCCGGCGGCGCGGCGCTGCGGCGGCGGACGGCCGAGTTCTTCGCCGCGGCGGGCGTGCCGCTCGTGGAGGGCTACGGCCTCGCCGAAGCCGGCCCCGTAGTGACGCTCTCCAATCCGCGGATCGCGCGGCCGGGCACGGTGGGGCCGCCGCTGGCCGGCGTGGAGCTGCGGATCGACGACCACGCGGACGGGGAAATCTTCGTGCGGACGCCGAGCCGGGCGCTGGGAATCGTGCGGCCTTCGCGGCAGGAATCGGGGCAGACCGCGGCGGCTGCGCCGATCGAGCCGGTGCCGGAGTGGCTGCCCACGGGCGACCGCGGCGCGATCGATGCGGCCGGACATCTGCGGATCACCGGGCGGCTGTCGGAACGGCTCGTGCTCTCGACCGGACTCAAGGTGCCGCCCGCCGAGGTCGAGCGGGTCCTCGCCGAGGATCCGGCGGTGGCGCAGGTGTGCGTCGTGGGCGACGGTCTGCGGTGGCCGGTGGCGCTGGTCGTGCCGGAGCCGGGGATGGTCCGCGGCCTGGTGCGGCGGCTGCGGCTGCCCGTGTTCAGTCGCCGGGGCGCGGTGCGCCACCCTCGCATCGTGGCCTGGATGGCGCGACGCATCGCCCGCCGGCAGCGGCGGCTGCCGAGCGCGTGGCAGGTGCGGCGGGTCGTGCTCGTGGGGCGGCCGTTCGACGCCGGTCACGGTGAGGCGACGCCGTCCTTCAAGCTCAAGCGGCCCGCGATCGCCGCGCACTTCGCCGCCTCGATCGCGGCGGCCGCCGCCGCGCGGCCGCCACGGTGGGTCGGCGTGGTGCCGATCGCCGTGGGACACGAGGAGCATGCAGCGAGGGGCGACATGACGCAGCGATCGTGGCTGGCGGGATGCCTGTGGACGGGTGGCCGCGGGGACCAGGCCGATGGTTTCGCCGCGGCGGCGGCCGCCGCGCCGCTGCGGCCCGTGGTGGCCGACGTGCTCGTGCGGACGACCGCCGGGCTGGCGCAGCTGCGGGCGGAGGGGCGACTCTACGACGCGGTCGAGGGTGCGAGCCCTCTGCCGCGGCCGCCGCTGGCCGACCCTCCCGAACCGCCGGCCGGCCGGTTTTCCAGTCGTGCCGAAGAAGTCCTGGGGGGTGCGGGCCTGTGGGGCCTGGCCGTGCCGACGCGGTTCGGCGGCGCGGAGGCGTCGCTCGCGGAACTCGCCCGGGCGATCACGCACGTCGCCGCCGACTGCCCCACGGCCGCCGGCATGCTCGCCGTGCACTCGTCGATCGGCGCCGTCTCCGCCCTGGCGGCATTCGGCAGCGAGTCGCAGCAGGCCCGCCATCTGCCCGGCCTCGCGGCGGGCCGGCCGCTCTCGATCTTCGGCGGCACGGAGCCGGAGGTGGGCTGCGACCTGGCCGCGGTGCAGGCGGTGCTCGACCGGCATGCCGATGGTCTCGTGCTCACCGGCACGAAGATGTTCATCACCAACGCCGTGCATGGTCGCCTCGTGAAGGTGCTCGCGCGGCTCGACGGCCGGCCGGCGGTGGCCGTCGTCCGCCTGCCCGCCGCCGACGGGCCGACGTTCCGGTTGCGGCATTACGCCCTCCATCCGCTCAAGCACGCCCACAACGCGGCGCTGGAGTTCGACCGCTTTCCCGTCGCCGCGGATGATCTGCTGGCGGCGCCCGCGGGCCGCGACGGCATGGCGATCGTCTGGCACGGTCTCAACCGGGGCCGCGTGACGCTCGCCGCGCAGGCGGGCGGCACCCTGCGCTGCCTGCTGCGACATGCCGTCGACCATGCCCGCCGGCGGACCACCTGGGGCCGCCCGATCGCCGCCCGCGAGCTCGTGCAGGGACGGCTGGCGCGGATCGCCGCCGGCATCGTCGCCTGCGACGCGCTGGCCGCCTGGGCGGCCGCGGCGATCGACGCGGGGCAGACCGGCGAACTGGAGGCGATCGCGGCGAAGATCGTCGCCAGCACCTGTGTTCGCGAGGCGGCGATCGACGCGCTGGGCATTCACGGCGGCCGGGCCTTCCTCGTCGGCCATCCCTTGGGCGACTCGTTCCACGATCACTTCGCCGTCACGGTCTACGAGGGGGAGAGCGACCTGCTCGGCCTGGCGCTCTTCAAGGGACTGGCGAAGGCCCATCCGCTGGCGGCGGCGGCCGACGCGGCGGGACTGCGGCGGGCCGGTGACTGGCTCGCCTGGCGGGTATCACGGCTGGCGGCCGGCCGCGCGGCCGAGGACGCGGCCATCGTCGACCCGCGGCTCCGCGGTCATGCGGCGCAGGCGCGGCGGCTGATGGCCGCGGCCGCTGCCCGCATCGACCGCGCGATCCGCCGGCACGGTCGGCAGCTTGCGGAGCGGCAGTTGGAGGTGGCGGCACTGGCGGCCGAGGTCCGGGAACTCGTGAGCGTGCTCGCGGTCGCGCATCATGCCGCCGCGGCCGACGCCCGCACCGTGGCCGCGGCCGACTGTTGGTGTCGTCTGGCGACCGCCCGCGTCCGCGGCGGCCGGCTCACGGCCGCCGATCACGCGGGCCTGGCGGCGCTCGGTCGCATGGTCGTGGAGTGACGGCGGCTGGCTGGCTGGCTGGCTGTCGGCAAAACATCGCATCGTGCGATTTTTGCCTGGCGGGCCTCCGCCCGCTGGTGGCAACCCGGCCCTCCGGGCCTGGCGCCGAAGGAGGAGTATCCGTCCGTCCCGGAGCGACCGTCGCTTCGAGCATGACGGTTGCGCCGCCCTCCGCGAACGCGTGCCGAACACGCGGGAGCCCGGGGACACCGGGTGTGCGCACCATCCCGCCATCCATGCGGCACGACGGCACGCGATTCCCTGATTCGACTTCTCACTCGCCGGCGGCGACCAGGGCCGGCCACCAGCTGCACAGGTACCAGCCGCGGGGCGTGGTCAGCTCCGCGAAGGCCTCGAGCGAGACTCGGCCTCCCGCGCCGGCGTCGCCGCCGAGGACCTCGTCGAGCAGCCCCTTCGGCTTGGAGTATTTCACCACGCGGGCCGTCGTGTCGGTGAGGCCGGCGAGTTCGACGGCCCGGGCCACGGCGTCCTCGAGGAAGCCGATCCGATCCACGAGCCCGGCCTCCTTGGCCTGCTGGGCGGTGAAGATCTGCCCGGTGGCCACCTTGTCGACCGCCTCCGCATCGAGCTTCGGCCGGCCCTGCCGGACGATTTCCTTGAACCGCGTGAACATGTCCTCCACCAGCCCCTTGAGGAGCCGCCGCTCGCGGTCGGCCAGCTCGGGCGTGCGATCCTTGGTCGGGCTGAGCATCTCCTTGAGCGGGCCGCTGGCGACGGAGTCGTCGCGGACGTCGAACCGCTTGAGCATCTTCGAGACGTCGAAGCGGGGAATGATCACGCCGATGGAACCCGTGAGCGTCGCCGGCTCGGCGAAGATCACGTCGTCACGGCCGCCGTTGGCCATGGCCACGTAATAGCCGCCGCTGGCAGCGATCCCCCCCATGCTCACCACCACCGGCAGATCGCGCTTGGCGGCAAGCTGGCCGAGCCGGTGGTGGATCTCGTCGCTGCCGCTCACCGTGCCGCCCGGCGAGTCCACCCGGAGCACGATCGCCTTCACGCTCTCGTCCTCCGCGACGTGGTCGAGCTGGGAGCGGATGAAGCCGTCGCCCCCCATGATCGCGCCGGCGAGCGTCACGATCGCCACCTTGGCCGGCGCCGACTTCGAGAGCGAGTGATACTTCTCCACCACGCGGCCGTCGCGCTGGAAATACTGGGCGCACGCGCCGGCGCTCCCGAGGGCGGCCAGCACCGCGATGCCCGCCACCGTCCAGGCGATCCGCGTGCCCCATCGTCCCCAGGGGCTCGCGTGCTCGAGGATCACGCGGGTCGGCGGCTGGTGGCGTTCGATATCCATCGTCTGGGCTCCTGCGGCACGGGGGCGTTGCGGGGGGACCTGCTCCCAGTGTACGTCGTCTCTCCAGCCGCCGCCGTGCGGTTGCCACGCCGAGCCTGCTGCGGCTACCCTGACCGGGCTCGCGGTCGCTTCGCACCGTTCCCGTCAGGAGTCACGCCACGTGTTCGTCTGTGTCAGCACGGAATGTTTTCCCCACCTGCCGCTCGCCCAGGCGATGGAGCGGCTGGCGGAACTCGAGTTCACCGCGGTGGAGCTCGACGTGCACGAGCAGGGCGGGCACCTCCAGCCGGCACAGGTCGCAGCCGATCCCGAGGCCGCGATCGCGGCCTGTAGCGACCTGCAGCGGCTGCGGCCCGTGGCGGTGTCTTTCGCGGCTCCCGAGTCGCCGGAGCTCTACGATCGCTTCCTGGCCTGCTGCCGTCTCGCCAAGGCCCTGGGGGTGGTGACGCTGGTGGTGGATTCGTCGGAGCTGGGGACGCCCTTCAACGGGGAGATCGAGCGGCTCAGGAAGATGGTGGCGATTGCCGCCGGCCTCGGCGTCGTGGTGGGCGTGAAGACCGAGGCGGGACGGATGACGCAGGATGCCGAGACGACCGCCTCGTTATGTCGCAACGTGCCCGGCCTGGGCGTGACCCTCGATCCCAGTCACTTCATCTTCGGCCACAAGAAACCGGCGTCCTGGGAGGCGATCCTCAAGTACGTCTGCCACGTGCACCTGCGGGACACGAAGCCCGATGCATTCCAGGTGCGGATCGGCCAGGGCAACGTCGAGTACGGAAAGCTCGTAGCCCAGTTGGAGCGGGTCGGCTACAAGCGGGCGCTGTGCGCCCACCTGCCGCCGCTCGAGGGCGCGGATCAAGTGGCCGAACTCCGCAAGATGCGGCTGCTGCTCGAGAGCCTGCTGTGACTTCGCGTCGAAAAAGCCGTGCCTGGCTTTTTCGACTTGGCCGGCCGGTGGAAACGCCAAGATTTTCCACGGCCGGCGTTCGCCGCATCGTGCGGCGGTGGCTGTCTGTTGGCAAAACATCGCATCGTGCGATTTTTGCCTGGCGGGCCTCCGCCCGCTGGTTTCAACCCGGCCCTCCAGGCCTGACGCCGCAGCGGCTTCTGCCCTCCGTGTAGCGGCGGTGGCTGCCGGTTGTCGAATCCGGCCTGTGGCTCCATGACCCGCATTCGCAAGCCTGGAGGCTTGCGCCACGGGGGCGGCGGTGGCTGTCTGTTGGCAAAACATCGCATCGTGCGATTTTTGCCTGGCGGGCCTCCGCCCGCTGGTTTCAACCCGGCCCTCCAGGCCTGACGCCGCAGCGGCTTCTGCCCTCCGTGTAGCGGCGGTCTCCGACCGTCGTGCCCGCTCGGCTCGCGTTCCGCCCTACCGGAGCGTGCTGCCCGAGGCTTCGGCGCGGCTGGCCATCTCGGCGTAGGTTCGCGATTGCTCGTCGTCGCCCTCCTCGGCGTACATCGTCGAAAGGTTGCCGTAGGCGACGGCCAGCGACCGCTCCTCCAACTGGCTCTTGTCCACGGCGGCGACCATGAGATCGACGCCACGGCGGCTCAACGCGAGGGCGTCCTCGCGGCGATCCACCTGCCAGTAGGAGATGGCCATGCTCACATATGACTCGCCGAGGCGGCCCAGCTCGCCGTCACGGTCGAGGTCGTCGTTGCCCTCCCAGAGCGGCACGGTGCGGTCGAACCAGGTCACGGCGGTGGCGTGATCGCCACGCTGCAGGCTGTGCATGATGCCGATGCGGAACATCAGCTCGCCCATCTTCTTGCGCTCGGCCGCAGTGAGTTCCCGCTGCTCGGCGCCCCGCTCCAGGTAGGCCGCCGTGAGCGTGGCGTTGTCGAGGAGGTCGGCGGCATCGCCGCGCTTCTGGGCGGCGGCGAGGGCGTCGGCGAGCCCTTGTCCCGTCTCCCAATCGATCTGCCGGCGCCGCCAGGGGTCGGCGACGGTCTGCCCCATCCGGTCGCGGAGTTCCAGCATCCGCTTCACCCAGGGGAGCGGCTCGATCGCTTCCGCCGAGCCGGCGGAAGCCGCCAGGGCGCCGCGACACAGCTGCAGCTCCAGGACTTGCCGTTCGGCGTCTGTCCCTTGGAACTCGGTGACGATCGTCTCGCTGCGCGAGATCCACTTGGGGATCACCCGGCCCTTTTGCTGCCAGGTGCCGCGGGCGATGGCCAGGGCGGTGCCCAGGTGGGCGTCGAGCAGCACCTCGCGGGCAGCCGTCTGCACCGCGGGAGCCCGCTTGACGAGCAGCGGCGAGGCGCGGCGAATCGCTTCGGCGAAGTGCTGCACGGCCGCATGGTGATCGGGCGCGGCGGCGGCCAGGGCGACGCGGCCCAGGAGCCGCTCGGCCTGGGCGACCACCAGCGGCGACGGGTTTTCACGGGACTTCACGGCCAAGAGGACGGCCCGGGCCTCCTCGGGGCGGTCGAGCGCGAGCAGCGCCGATGCGTACTTGAGCTGGGTCCAGGCGTCGGCGGGATCGAGCCGCGTGGCTGTTTCCGCGAGCTTGATCGCCTGCGTCCACTTGCCCTGCTCGGCCGTCATGCCGAGCAGCAGGCGATGCGCCCGCACATGCCGGGGGTCGATCTGGATGGCATACTGCAGGTCGGCGACGGCGTAGGCGGAGCAGGATTCGATCTCGCTCTCGGCGCGGAGCACGAACGACTCGGGATCGAGCGGCTCGATCATGATCGCAGTGGCGGACTGCGTGCCGGGCTTCACGCTCAAGATCACGCCGCGCTCGGGGTACACCTCACCGATGGAAATCCCCTGATCGTCGAAGATCGTGACGGTGCGGATGTCGGCGATCTCCAGCTGCCGGGCAAGCTCGGTCACCGGCACCGGCTCGGCGAGCTTCACGAGGATCGTGGCCACGGTGTCACCGTCGAGCGCGACCTCGACCCGCTCGAAAGGCTCGATCTTCCACGCGAAGCCGGTCGTTCCGTCACCGCTGTAGAGGGCCTCGCCGGCGCCCCATGTCGCCAGCAGCTCGTCGCGGGTCGTCTTGCCCGGATTGACGCCGCGGAAACTGGCCGGGTCGATGGACAGCGTCGGCATCTCGTCGGGGGTCGCGGCCACGGGTGCGGTCACGGGGGCAGCCACTTTGGCGGCAGCCTTCATCGCCGTCGGCACCGCCGGCTCGGCCTCCGCGGCTGGCGGCTGTGAGTCCGCCGGCTTGGCGACCAGCCCCGTCGGCTTGGGCAGTTGGGCGACACGGTCGTTGATCCAGCGCTTCAGCCCGCTCGTTTCCGGGCCACGGGGCGGCTTTGGTGTCGCCGGGGCGGATTGCTGTGTGCCAGGCGGACCGTCGGCGGCCGCGACCGGCACGAGGTCGGTCCCCGCCGTGCCGCCTGCCTGGCCCACGGCGTTGGTCACCGGTGTGGATGCGGTGTCGACCAGCGGCGCCGGCGCGGCGCTGCGAACGTCCGGCGCGTCGATCCGGGGTGCCGCTTCGGCGGCGGAGTCAACCCAGCCCGGCAGCCGCATCAGCGTCCGCGGCCCCGACTGCGGCTCCACCGCGTTGGCAACGGCCGCCACCACGCAGGCGGTGAGCATGAAGACGTGCAATGTCGGCGACGAATGGCTTCGCAGCATGGCCACGACAAGTTCCTCCGAGAACGCAGCACCGGGCATCCCGCCCGATCGTGGCAGGGACGGTAGGCTTCCCATCGCCCCCGGTCCAGAGCAGACTGCGGCGGGAAATGACGGCTGCCCAGCCTGCCCAGGTTTCGCAACCCGCAGCCCTGACCTCGGTAAACTTCCGGAACTCTGATCACCGCCGGTCGCGGTGAATCTTCCCATCCTCTGGCGACACGACGATGCAGCATGTGGTTGTGATCGGCGGCGGCATGGCCGGCCTCGCCGCCGCGGAGGCGCTCGTCGCGGCGGCGGCGTGTCGCGTCTCCGTTGTCGAGTCCAGCGGCAGGCCGGGGGGCGTGATCGCGACCGTGCGGCGCGACGGATGGCTCGTGGAGCGGTCGGCCGACAATTTCCTCGCCGTCCGCCCCGAGGGAATGGAGCTCGTGCACCGGCTTGGCCTCGCGTCCGAACTCGTGGGCGTCGATCCGAGGGTGCGACGGGCGCTCATCTGGCACGCGGGGCGGGCCGTCCCGGCGCCAACCGGCTTCCGCCTCCTGGCCCCGGGCCGTGCCGATGGCATCCTCGGCACCCCGCTCTTGTCGCCGGCTGGCCGGCTGCGTCTGCTTGCGGAACCGTTCGTGCCCGCCCGCGATCCCGCGGCCACGGACGAGTCGCTGGAATCGTTCGCCCTGCGGCGGCTAGGCCGGCAGGCGTTCGAGCGGCTCGTGCAGCCCTTGGCCGCCGGCATCTGGACGGCCGATCCGGCCCGCTTGAGCATGGCCGCGGCCTGTCCCGATTTTTTCGCGATGGAACGGACGCACGGCAGCCTGTGGGCGGGCGAACGCGCCCGGTTGCGGCAGGCCGGTGCCGGCTCCGCGGCGGCGGGCGCCCGCTACGGCCAGTTCGTCACGCTCGCTGACGGCATGGAGGTTCTGCCCCGTCGCCTGGCGGCGGTGCTTGCCGACCGCGGCGTGGCGTTCATCACGGCAGCCGCCGGCCCGCTCGCCCGTGACCCATCCGGGCGGTGGCTGATCCCGCTCGTCGCCGCGGGCACGCCCCTGCCGCCGCTCGCAGACCGTGGCACAAGTCTGTCCGAGCAGGATGTGAGGAATGCCGACCGTGGAAACCCTTCGCGTTTCCACCGGTCGGCCAAGTGGACAAAGGCCATGGAGGGCTTTGTCCACGGACAACTGGAGGCCGACGCCGTCGTCGTCGCGGTGCCCGCGCCGGTGGCGGCGCAACTCGTCGGGGCCGTCGATGCCGCGCTTGCAGCCGATCTGGCGGCGATCGATTACGCCGGATCGGCGGTCGTGTCCCTCGGCTTTCCACGTGACCGCGTCGCGCATCCGCTCGACGCGGCGGGCATGGTGGTGCCCCGGGCCGCAGGGCGTCGGGCGTTGGCGGTGAGCTTTTCCAGCGCGAAGTTTCCCGGCCGGGCGCCGGCGGGCTGCGTGCTCGTGCGGGTATTCGTCGGCGGGGCGCTAGACCCGGCAACCGCCCGGCTGCCGGATGCCGACCTCATGACGCTGGCCCGGGAGGAGGTGGCGATCCTGATCGGCGCGACGGGCCAGCCGCTGCTCGAGCAGATCGACCGCTGGCAGGCGGCGATGCCGCAGTACCACGTCGGCCATTTGGACCGCGTGGCGCGAATCGAGGAACGCGCCCGGGCGCTCGGCGGCTTCGTGCTCGCCGGGGCCGCCTACCGTGGCGTCGGCATCCCGCAGGTGATCGCCTCGGGCCAGGCGGCTGCCGCAGCGGTCCTTGCCGCGCGAGCCGTTGGCTGACCATCCTCTGCCGGCGCGGCTCGCCGGCGGGCCGACTACTTCTTCTTCGCCCCGGCGGCCGGCTTCGCGGCGGCGGCGCCCTCGGCGCCCTCTTCCTTGGCCTTCTTCTTTTTCTTCATCGCCATCTTCATGACGCGGACCTTCGGGAGGCCGAGGGGGCTGCGGCCTTCCGTCCAACGCTCCTGCTCCTTCAGCCGGGCGATCCGCTCGGCACGGGTCAGCACGCCGCGGGCGCTCGAGGCGCCTTTTCGGACCCGCAGGCTCTTGTCCATCGTCATGGCAGGCGATCCTTCAATCAGTGGTCAGTGGTGGCAGGGAGGAAGGCAGCGAACGGGCCGCTGCGGAACCTCCCAAGGTACGAACGCCGTGGGCACGGTTCAAGGGAGCCTTCCGTCGCCCGCCGGCACCGGGGGTTTTCAGGCCGTGGCGGCCGGCAGTTTCGCGATCATGCCCAGAAAACGGTCCATGGTGGGCGGACGCTTGTCGGGATCGGCCGCCAGGCAGGCGGTGATCGCGGCGGCCAGCGGCTCGGGAATCTCGGGCCAATGCCGGCGGATGTCCGCGGGCGGCTGGTCGTGCGTCAGGGCCACGCTGCCGCTCGTGCCACGGGGCCAGGGCGAGTGGAGCGTGCAGATCTCGTAGGCGGTGACGCCGAACGAGAAGACGTCGAGCCGCTTGTCGGCCTGGCGGCGGCGGACGACTTCCGGGGCCATGTAGTTCGGCGTCCCGATGCGGTTCCCCGGCTGGAGAAACACCGGCCTGTCGGGCACGGTGAGCCCGAAATCGAAGAGCACCAGGCGGCCGTCGGGCCGGAGCATGAAGTTGCGGGGACAGATGTCGCGGTGGACGAAGCCGGCCGCGTGGACGGCGGCGACCGCCGCGGCTGCCTGCCGCACGAGGTCGATCCGTTGGGCCGGCGGCAGCGGCCGTTGGGCCGACAGCAGGGCGTGGAGCAGCGTGCCCGCGATGAACTCGGTGACGATGAACGGCTCGCCGGCGGTGGACTCGCCCCATTCGATCGTGCGCACGATGTTCGGCCCCGTGATCTTGCTGCCGATCTCGCCCTCGGTCGGCTTGCCGAGGCCCTTGTAGCGGGACTCGACCGGAGCCGCCTTCGCCTTGTCGACGATCTTCAGGCCGAGGACGGTGCCGCTGCGCATGTCCTTCACCTTGTAGAAGGAGGACATCGTGCCGGAGTTGCTCTCGCGCAGCCGCTCGAACCGCTTCCACAGGTCGACCCGCGAGGAGCCACCGAACAGGTTCGCCAGGAAGCCCATGAACGCCGCGTGCCGGGGGCCGGGCCATCGCCGACCGGTGGCGGTTGGCCGCCGGTTGAGGCCCGTTTCGTTAGGATATCGTGAGCCGGCGCCGCTGCCGACCGGTCTTACGCGGGAAAAAGACCGGTCTCCGACCGGTCTTCACCGGCTCTGCCGTCCGCTGGGGGCAGGGATGTGACGGACGCCGATCGGCGACGCAGCATCGTCCGCGACCAGGTGAACGTGACGGGATCGCGGGTTTACGGACGATTGCCTTGCGTTCTGGAGACCACTTCCCCTGCGACCGGCAGTGTGACCTGAGACAGCCGGTACTTGCCCTTGCCCGAGATGAACAACGTCCGTCCGTCCGCGCCGCCGAACGCCAGGCCGTAGACATTCGTGGGCATTCCCGCGTCCATGCTCGGGTCGCCCACGATCATCGCCGCCAAGGTCTTGCCGTCGGGAGTGAACACCGCGACGGCGCTCCCCGACGAATGACCGTCGGATCCCCCGATGTAGATGTAGCCGTTGGCGTCCACGGCCAAACCGTGAATCCGCCCCAGCCACCCGAGCAGTTTGTCCGAGCCGTCCTTCGCCGCCGGCAGGTCTTTGAAATGCGAGGTCGTAAACCGATCCACCGCGATGAAGAACGTTCCTTCTCCCAGGCTGCCGTCGTCCTTCACCGGAAATCGCCACACGCCACGGTTTGCAGGATTTGGGAATTGCGACGCCACGTACAACCAATCATGGTCGGGGCTGAGGCCGATCCCGTGGGAATGGCCGACATGAGGCTTGGCGATCTTGACGTCAGCGAGCGTGAAGTCCTTTTTCCCGGGCAACAGGTAGCGGGTCCCCGTCGAAGGATAGCCCGACCAGTAAATCGTGCCGTTGGGATGCGTCGCCAGCATCAGCGGCGTGCAGAGGCCGGTCTCGGAATGTTTGTTCCTGTGGTTGACGCCTCTTTCCTCGAGGAGCGTCTCCTCTTTCCCATCCGCGGTCAGTCGGGCGAGGCGATAGAGGACGTCGTCCTGGTTCTCGGTAAACAGTAGCCGCCCCTGCGGGTCCACGGCGACGCCGAATGGATTGGTGAGCCCCTGCTCCTTGAAGATCTCGAACCTGTCGGGAGGGGTGAAGGCATGAAGTTGTGCGGGTTCGCGATTGACGATGATCAACCTGCCATTCCACCACGCCATGCCCTTGGCGATGAACTGCGGGCTGGATGCGACTTTCGTGGCGAAATAAACGCCAGACACCGGCTTGTCCTCCGCCCGGCTCGCCGCGACGGCCTTGGTCGCCGGGGCCAGTCGGAACACGCCCTGGCCGGTTGGCGAACTGGTCAGCACGTAGGCCTCGCCGTCGGCGTCGGCACCGAAGCCGAAGATCGGCAGACCGTTCCACGGGATCGCAAGGTTCGTGGCGCGGCCGGTGGCCTTGTCGATCTGCAGGGCCCAGAGCCGGCCCGACACGTAGTCGCCGTACAGATAGCCGCCGACGAGTTCAGGGATCGCCTTGCCACGATAGACGAACCCGCCGACGATGCTCTTGCCGACCCGATGGTCATACTCCCAGACCGGATCGACCAGTGGTCCGGCGACTTCGGGGCGGTTGCCGAACGGCCGCGTCCCCTCGCGAACGCTCCAGCCGTAGTTGCCGCCCTTGGTGACGATGTCGACCTCCTCCCACTGGTCCTGACCGACGTCGGCGGCCCAGAGCGCGCCGGTGGCCGCGTCGAAGGCGATCTGCCAGGGGTTGCGAAACCCGAGGGCGAAGATCTCGCCGCGGGCGTTCGCCCGGCCGACGAACGGGTTGTCGGCGGGGATCGCGTAGGCCCGGCCCTCGTCCCGCCGATCGACGTCGATCCGCAGGATCTTGCCGAGCAGGGTGTCGAGCCTCTGGCCGTTGCCGAAGGGGTCGTCGCGGCTGCCGCCGTCGCCCAGCCCCCAATAGAGGAAGCCGTCGGGCCCGAAGGTGATCGAGCCGCCGTTGTGGTTCCAGAAGGGCTGGTCGACCACGAGCACGAGTTCCTCGCTCGCCGGGTCGGCCCGGTCCGGGTCCGTGCGGCTGACCTTGAACCGCGCCAGCCGCTCGGCCCGCTTCTCCCCCTTGACGCTGTAGGTGACGAAGAACGTGCCGTTCTCCTTGAACCGCGGATGAAACGCGAGCCCGAGGAGGCCCTCCTCGTTGTAGGTGCCCCAGGGCGACGTGCCGGGCCGCAGGTCGAGGAACAGGCTGCCGGCGACCGAGCCGGGCTTGAAGACGTGGATCATGCCCGCCTGATCGAGGACGAAGCGGCGGCCGGAGCCGTCGCCGGCATGGGTCACGACGACGGGCCGCAGCGGCACCACGGGCGTGCCATCTTCCGATTCCGGCGACCAGCCCTCCCAGGTGGCCTCCGGAAACGCGGGCACGGCGGCGACGGCGGCGGTGCCGTCCGCGAACGGGATCGCGGCACCGTCGGCCGGGAGGGGCCGCACCTTGATCGAGCGGTAGGCCACCTCGTCGCCATGGTCCTGGAGGCAGACGTGGCCGCGGTCGGCCCTGCCGAACTTCGGGAAGGCGGCGAACTTGCTCTTGGCGACGCGTTCGTGCCAGTCCTTGCTTCCCTTCTGGAACCGCTCGTACACCACGCCGTTGACCGCCACCTCACCGTCGCCCGGGGCGACCCGGAGCGAGACGTGATTCCACTCTCCGGCCGGCCTGGTGGCGTCGAGATGCTCCGGCGGTTTGCGGCCGACGGCCTCCTCGATCTTCCGCACCCAATCGGGCACGCGCGGCGCGTAGAGCTGGTAAAGCCAGCCGGCCTTCTGTGGATCCTTGCCGGCGGCGTTGTCCAGCACCTGCACCTCCGGCCCGGTCTTCCACGGCGCGTCTTCTTCCTCGGTGACGTGGAACATGATGCCGCTGTTGCCGCCCGGAGCGATGCGGTATTCGAGCTGGAGTTCGAAGGCCTCGAACTGGTCACGGGTCACGATGTCGCCGGCATCCCGGGCCGCCCGCACGAGCGCGCCGTCGCGGACCTGCCAGCCCGCGTTCAGCGACTCCTGGCGGTAGTTGCGGAAGGCGGCGGCGCTGGTGCCGTCGAAAAGCAGCTTCCAGCCGGCCCGCTTCTCGGCCTCGCTGAGCGTGTTCGGAGCCTGCTCCGCCAGGGCGGCCGTCAGCGGGGCCGCAAGGGCGATGAGCAGGAACGGCAGTCGCAGCCGTGAAAGCGTTGGCATGGGCGCGGATCTCCGGGCTGGTGGTCGGGAGCGAGGCAGCACGCGGGACGGGTTCCTGCCGGCGGCCCCGGCTCAGCCCTTCTTCAGCGCGGCCAACTCGGCGTGGGCGGCGGCGAGCTCCTTCTCCAGCCGCGGCACCTCGGCCGGGTCATCGGGCTGCTTCTTCGCCCCCGCCAGGAGCTGCTGCAGCTTCGCGATCCGCTGCTGGAGCACCTCCATCCGCTTTTTGTCCTTCTTGTCCATCGGCGTCCTCCCGTGCAGCGCTGTCCAGGGTGCGTTCCCGGCGATCGATCCGCACGCCGCTGTCCACGGCGACATTCGGCCCGGTGTGCAGTTGCCGCATCCACCCCGAGAGCAGGACGACCGCCAGCATGGTGCCGAGCGTGACCGACAGCCACTTGGCCCGGTCGTTCCGCACCCACTGCGTGCCCTCGCCGCGGCCCACGAGGGCGCTGGCGAAATAGAAGGCCACCATCGCAAGAAGGAACTTGGCCCCGAACAGGGCGTGGTAGCTCGTCTGCCGCATCCAGGCGCCATCGGCCCAGCCCTCGGCCTTCACGCGGGCGTTGAAGAGCAGGAAGTTGGCCAGGCCGCTGGCCAGGAGCACCGTGATCGCTCCGATCACCCAGGGCAGCCAGCGGCGGCGGATGGAATCGTGGATCCGGTCGCGGGTCGCGGTGTCGAAGTCGCCGAGCGCGGGCAGGAGGCCGAAGCGGGCGAAGACGAGGGCCCCCATGGCGACGATGGCGGCCAGGACGTGTGCCCAGCGGAGCAGAAGCGTGACGGGATCCATGCGGGAGCCTCCGGTGACGGGCATGCGGTCGCCGCATGGTAGCCGATTTTCTTCCGGTCCCAAGCGGGGCGGATTTGTCGCGGGCGGCCGCCGCGGCCTAAAGTAAGCTTCTTATGGACTCCGACGGTGACGACGAGAGCGTGATCGACCTGCCGGGTGGCAATCCGCACGACCGGTGGATGCGGCTGGCGCTCGACGAGGCCCGGGCCGCGGCCGCGGAGGACGAGGTGCCGGTCGGGGCGATCGTGGTCGCCGGGGGCCGGGTGATCGCCAGCGCCCACAATCAACGCGAGCGGCTCGCCGACCCGACGGCCCACGCCGAGATGATCGCCCTGACGCAGGCCGCCGCCGCGGTCGGCTCCTGGCGGCTCGAGGGTTGCACGCTGTACGTCACGCTCGAGCCCTGCCCGATGTGCGCCGGGGCGATCCTTCAGGCACGGGTGCCACGTGTCGTGTGGGGAGCGGCCGACCCCAAGGCGGGGGCCGTCGAGTCGCTCTACCGGCTGTTCGAGGATCCGAGGCTCAACCACCGTGTCGAGCACGTGGGCCGCGTGCTGGCCGACGACTGCGGCCGGATGTTGAGCGAGTTCTTCCGCGGCAAGCGCGGTTAGCCTTTTCGTGCCCGGCCCTCAGCCCACATGCCAAACCCGGCGAGGGGTGCCAACGCCCCGTCGCCGGACGTTCGCTACGGGCATCCTGCCCTTCGCTCTCTCGGAGACGTCTGCGCTCCGCCATCCATGGCTCCGCTTGCCGCCTACGCCGGCTCTCAGGGCATTGGCACCCCTCACCTCCGTCAGTCCCAGGTATCACCGCGAGCCGGACGATTCCTGGCGGATTTGAGAGCGTGACGGAAGCAGCGTGGAAATCGCCCTACGCCCGCTTGTCGATGGGCACGAAGTCGCGGAGCGTCTCGCCGGAGTAGATCTGCCGCGGGCGGCAGATCTTCTTCGTCGGCGAGTGGTGCATCTCGATCCAGTGGGCGATCCAGCCGGGCAGGCGGCCCATCGCGAACAGCACCGTGAACATCTGCACCGGGATGCCCATCGCCCGGTAGATCACGCCCGAGTAGAAGTCGACGTTCGGGTAGAGCTTCCGCTCGATGAAGTACTCGTCGGCCAGCGCCACCTCCTCGAGCTGCTGGGCGATGTCGAAGATCGGGTCGTGGCGGGCGATCTTGGCGAGGAGCCTGTCGCAGATCGACTTGATGAGCTTGGCCCGCGGGTCGTAGTTCTTGTACACCCGGTGGCCGAAGCCCATGAGGCGGAAGCCGGAGTCCTTCTTCTTGGCGAGGTCGACGTACTTCTTCACGTCGCCGCCGTCGGCCACGATCTTCTCCAGCATCTCCACGCAGGCCTGGTTGGCGCCGCCATGCAGCGGCCCCCAGAGGGCGGAAATGCCGGCGGAGATGCTGGCGAACAGGTTGGCGTCGCTCGAGCCCACCATGCGGACGGTCGAGGTGGAGCAGTTCTGCTCGTGGTCGGCGTGGACGATGAGCAGCGTGTCGAGGGCGTCGGCGAAGTCGGGGTCGACGTGGTATTCCTCGCACGGCACCGCGAACATCATGTGGAGGAAGTTTTCGCAGTAGCCGAGGTCGTTCTGCGGATACATGAGCGGCTGGCCGCACGACTTCTTGTGGCTGTAGGCGGCGATCGTCGGCAGCTTCGCCATCAGCCGGTGTACGCTCACCTCGACCTGCCGTGGATCGCGGACGTCGAGGGAATCCTGGTAGAAGGTGGACAGGGCCCCCACCACGCTGCCCACGATCGCCATCGGATGGGCGTCCCGCGGGAAGCCGCCGTAGAAGCTCCGCATGTCCTCGTGGATCATCGTGTGCCGCGACAGCGACGTCCGGAACGCGTCGAGCTCGGCGGCGGTCGGCAGCGTGCCGTAGATCAGCAGGTGGGCCACCTCCACGAAGTCGCACCGCTCGGCCAGCACCTCGATGGGGTAGCCGCGATAGCGGAGGATCCCCTGCTCGCCGTCGAGGAAGGTGATCGCGCTGGTCGTCGAGCCGGTGTTGACGAACCCCTCGTCGAGCGTGATGCAGCCCGTCTGGGCGCGGAGCTTGGCGATGTCGAGGGCCCGCTCCCCTTCGGTGCCCACGACCAGCGGGATGTCATAGGCCTGGCCGCCGATCTCCAGGCGGGCGGTGCCGTCGGACCGTGTGCCCGGCCACGGCGGCGTCGCGGGGGCTGCAGACTTGGGGGTGGCGGTCATGGCGTGGTCTCCCGGGGCGTCTCGCGGCTCGGCACAGGCCGGGACGGGGCACGGTGGCGACCCGACCAGTGGAAGGAACGGCGGCAGTGTAGCCCTGGCGTCCGGGGCGGGCAACGAGGTCGCGTGGTTCGCGGCGCGCGGTCGCGGACCGGGGCGTGTCAGCGGGTCGTCGTCGACCGGCTGGCCGTCACGGGACGCATCCCGCCCGTCGGCTCGGCATCGAACACGCTCCACACGGGCGTCCGTTCGCGGAGCTTCCGCAGGTAATCCTCGGTGGCCTTGCGTTGCCGTTCCGCGACGAGCGTCGCGCGGATCTCCACCTGGGCTTCGATGAAGGGCGTGCGGCCGGCGTCCTTCCGCTCCACCACGCGGACGATGTGCAGCGCGGCCTGGTCGGCCAGGTTCGGCGACGGCTCGTCCTCGATGATGGCGCTCAATTGGCCCACGGGCAGCGAGAAGATCGCCTCGTCGAGCCGCTTCGATGCCAGGCTCCCCGCGTTCGTCCAGTCGAAGAGGCCGCCCTGGGAGGCCGTGGGGCCCTCCGACCGGGCCTTCGCCACGTCGGCCAGCGGCTTGCCGGCGAGGACTTCGTTGCCCATCGACGCGAGCAGATCCCAGGCCTGCTTCCGCGACCGGCGGCCGCCGACCTTGATCGTCAGCGACTCGAAGCGGGCCTTGGCCGGGAAGTCGTAGTCGGCGAGGTGGTTCTGGTAATAGGCGATCATCTCGGCGTGGGGGATCTCGTCGTCATTCTTGACGTTCTTCCGCATCCACTCCTGGGACAGCCCGCGCTCGAAAAACATCTTCCGCATCCGGTCGAGCGACTGCCCCTTGGCCCGCAGCTGCTGTTCGTATTCCAGCGAGTTGGCGACACCGGCCTCCTGCATCATCTTCGGCAGGAACTGCTCGTCGAAGGCCTTGTCGACGTTCTTGCGGATGTCGGGGATCTTGTCCTCGGGAATCTCCCGCAGGGCGTCGACGTAGACGAGCAGCATCTCGACATGCTGCGGCAGCACCTGCTGGCAGATCTGCATCTTCAGTTTGCGCAGGTTCTCCGGCGACGTGCTCGGCCCCACCTGTTCGAGATACTCGAAGGCCTTGGGCGTGAGCAGGTCGCCCTCGAGCACGACCTCTGGCCCGACGCGGGCCACGACCATCGCCATCTCCAGCGACTGCGCCTGTGGGGGCGCGGCCGCCGTGCCGGACGCAGGCTGCTCGAAGGCGGCGGGCACGACCCCCTCACGCCCGGTCGTACCGGGAGCCACCGCCTTGGCGACCTCGGCCGCGATCAGGTTGCGGACCGGCTCCAGGGGGGCCCCGGGATTTTCCCGGATGCTCGACAGCACGTGGTTGTCGAGCGGTTTCTGCCCCGCGGTCGGCCAGCCGGCGGGCCGCGACACGGACTTGGGCACGTGGGGCACGAGCGCCGGGCCGACTCCGGCCCGCGGGCTTGCGACGCCGGCAGCGGACGGGCTTGCGGCCAGCGGGTCGGGATCGGCTGGGCCCGCCGGCGCAGCGGCCGCCACGCCCATGCTCACGGCCAGGCACAGGGCCGGCAGGATCGGCACCTGCGGGCGAGCGCGAAGTGTGGCGAACGCTGTCACGATGCGATGGTTTCCGGGCGCGGGCAGCCGAATCTCGATCGGGGGGCGGGACTATAGAAAGGTCCCAGCGGCCGTCGCAAGCCCGTCACGGCCCGGGTTTCGTGGCGGCGATCACCCGGCCCGCGGTCAGGGCGCGCCGCCAGGCACCACCTCCAGCCATTCGGGTGGCGGCAGCCGGATGTCTGGCTTTCGTCGCAGCACGTCCAGGGCGGGCTTGGCGATCCGCCGCAGGCACGGGAGACCGAATGGCCCGGATTTCGCCACGATCGCCTCCGCAATGGCCGTCGCGTCGGGCCCCTCGAGCGTCTCCACCCGCGGCAGTTCGACGTCGCCCCCCCAGCCGGCGAACCAGACCGCGCGCTCGATCGACAGGCAGTCCACGACGGCGAGGTTGAAGCGGATGTCGCCCCGCCGGGAAGCCAGGAAGTCGACCACCTCCGCATCGGCTGACACCAGCCCGTACAGGTGGGCCATGCTCCGGCCCCGAGCCAGCGCCCGGGCCGTCGGCAGGTCGATCGTGCGGAGGGCGGGCAAGTAGATCGTCCCATACTTCGGGGCCAGGGCCGCGGCCGCTTCGG
>Ga0315900_10001509_pt1 | contig 37235 bp, 64 predicted proteins | sample LakEriMetagenome_FD_203521 | JGI IMG/M metagenome (GOLD analysis project Ga0315900, IMG submission 203521) | Freshwater fungal communities from buoy surface, Lake Erie, Ohio, United States - Buoy 12 MA114 | ecosystem: Environmental > Aquatic > Freshwater > Lake > Lake biofilm | place: USA: Lake...
CAAGCAGCCCGCCCCCGCCGCCAGCCACCTTGCCGCCAATGGCAATCAGGATCTGGTTTTTGGCAGCCGTTGCAATCATCTCGGCCAGCATCTTCTTGAAGCTGCCCATGATCGACTTGGTGAAGTCTTTGAAATCCCCCAGCCCGTCGGCAATCCAGTTGCCAAAGGCATCCGCCACGGTATCGACAAGGGGGCTGGTCTTCTGCAGGCTTTCGTTCAGACCCTTTACGGCCTCAGTGCCGGTTTCAATGCTTCTGGCCGCCGCCGACCGCCCGCCATCTGGCGCGATGAATGCCGCCCCCGCACCTGTCACGCGCGGCGTAAAAGCCCCACCCTTGAACTGGACGCGGCTGCGCACCGAATCCGGGCCAGACGATTGCCCGGTGCGGCCAAGTTCCCGGTCATAGGCCAGGGATGCCGCCGCCGACCGCAGCGCATCCTGCTGTTGCCGCGCCTCGATCAGCCGCCCGATCAGCAGATTGGTTTCCTTGATCGCCGTGCCCATCCACCCGGCACCCGGCGCGGTTGCTGCCAGCCGCTCCGCTTCCACCCGCGCACTGCCCAGGGCGGTTTCCGACCGTTCGGCCTCGACCACCACCTGCCGCAAGGCGCTTTCGCCTTCGGCCAGCGCCTTCAGCATGTCAAAGGCGGAATCGCTCAGACTGTTCAGCGGCCCGCCCACCTCTTCAACCACCTTGCGCAGCGCAATGGTGCGGTCCAGTGCCTCCTGCGGGGTGGTGGCCGCCGCCACCTGATCCATCAGCATCTGGATTTCGCGGGCGCGGTCATAGGTCGTGTCAAAAGCGGCCCGGATGCCGTCCAGGCCGGACGTGATCCACCCGTCCATGCTCTCCCGTGCCGCGCTGATTGCGTCCGAAATGCCGCGCATCGCATCCATCAGCGCCAGTTCGCGCTGCAGGCTCAGAAGCTGCACCACATCCTCTGTCAGACCGCCGAACTGTTCCCGGATGCCGGTCAGATCGGTACCGTCCAGCAGGTCGGTGATCCGCTGCAGATCACCCACAGCGGTGGAAACCTCACCAATCGCCTCTTCCAGCGACTTCGCTTTTTCCTGCGATCCGGTGAACCACTGGAAAATCGCCCCGCCAAAGGCGATCACCCCGATAGTGGCCAGCGACAGCGGGTTCAGCAGCGATGAAAACGCCGCCGCCAGCGCCGGCCCAACCGTCCGGATGCCGCCGCCCATCTGCGTGAACACGCCCGTCAGCTGCGTGCCCTGCTGCAGCGCAATCAGGAACGGCGATTGCCCGCCCGCCAGCTGCACTCCGATGTCCTGGACCTGCGCCGCAATATTGCCGGTCTGCGCCGACATGCCGCTTGCCACACCGGTGAACCGGCTCATCTGCCCCGTGGCCGCGGCAACGCCCGTATCCACCCCGGCCAGTTCCGCATTCAGCCGGTCCAGGTTGCGCGTATAGGTCGCGCTGGAAATCGCGCCGCGCTTCTGCGCCTCATCCAGCAGCCGCAGTTCGCTTTCGTACCGTTTCGATGCCGCATACAGCGGATCGAACCGCTTTTGCAGAAAGTCCATGCGCCGGTCAAAGGCCGATGCCGATGCCGCCGCCCCTTTCAGGCCCCTGCCGATGCCGGTGTCAATCTCATCGCCGGTCTTCTTCGCCTTCCGCCCCGTGCCGGTCATCTTGTCCTGCAGGCGGTTCAGCAGCCGGTCGGCATCGCTGACGCCGGATTGCAGCTTGGCCGTGCCCAGGGCAAGCTCCGCATGCAGTCCGGCGACCGGGATTTGCGTCATGGCTGACTCCGCAGGGCAAGGTGGATCAGATACCCCCGCGCCAACTCATCATCGGCTTCGGTGGAAGGTGGTGCGGCCTTGGTTTGGCTTTGACCGGCCGGCTCATATTTCGGCAGTTTTCTCGGGTCGTGGAACGCCAGCCCGATCATCTGCGCCAGCTCATGCGCCACAATCCGCTGCCGCTCGAACGCCTGTCTTGTCCGGGCGGCGCTGGCCTGGATCACAAGCGCCGCCTCGGCAATGGTTACGTCCCAGAAGGCGGCGGGGTCTTGCCCCGCTTCGATCCAGTTCCGCCACCATTCGCCGATGATGTCGCCGCCGTCGCGCGGCGCGGCGCGTTTCCCTCAGCACTCCCCGGCTTCTTGCCGGTCAGGTCTTCCAGGCAGATGGCCAGCACCTGGCCAACCATTTCCAGGGCGCGGGCGATGCCGATCTTTTCCATCAGTTCCATCGCATCCGCTTCGGTTGCGTCTGTCTGCAGCGCGGCCCAGAACAACCGCCCCGCCCGCCGCATGTCCGACGCATCCCTTTGAACGGCCGCGATGGCCGCGCCGATGGTTTCCCCGCTGCGGTCCTGATACCGCACCATCGCCCCCATCGACAGGCGCAGGCTGTAAGCCTTGCCCTCGTGATCAAACGAAACCGATCTCACGCCCCGGCACCCTTGGTCCAGATGACCGCCCCGGTGATGCGGATCACCACCGACATGCCGATCAGCGCGCCGACATCATCCGCCTGCAGGGATGGCGTCGGATAGCCCTGGAATTCGAACAGATCACCGGTTGTCTGGCCCGGTGACAGCGGCATCGTGACCCGGTAATAGGCCGGCGTGTTCGATGCCTGATCTGCCAGCTGCTGTTCATAACCCAGCGGCGTGTACCCGGCATTGACGGTGATTTCGCCTGCGTCTTTCAGGCCCTTCACATACTCCCGGAACCCGCCGACCGAATCCAGGCTTGTCGCATCCTGGTACTCCGTCGACACCTGCGGTACCGGCAGCCCCTTGCATTCCGGGATGCGGGTAAAGCTGTTCGCAGCACCGGTGAGCGACCGCTCGACCTTGCCGCCCCAGGCGATTGTCTGTTTCGTCATTGGCTTTCTCCTCAGCCGAAGTGATAGTTGATGATGAAGTCCATCGTGACGCGGTGAATTTCCGTCACGCCGTCGTCGTCGGGCAGATCGCGCGCACCCGCACCCGCCAGAAATGCCCCTGTGATCACGCCGCCCTGCCAGGCATCCAGCGCGGTCCTGACCGCCCGCGACAGCACCTTGGCCTCACGATAGGTTTCGCCCCAGCAATCCACCTGCACCCGCGCCCGCGACAGCCCCGGCCCGTCCAGGCTGTGATCAACCGGGCCGTCCGTCACTACCGTCAGCGTAATGCAGGGCAAGGCCTGTCCCTGCGGGGCCAGCCCCCAGTCGATCCGCGCGGCCACCCGGGCCGAAATGGCCGGAACAGCGCCCAGCATCGCGCGCAGCGCCTCTTCCATGCTCAGCGCCCCTTCCGCTTGACCGCGTTTTCAATCTGCAGCCGCAATTCATCCGCCAACCGCAGCAGCATCGCCCGGCTGTCCTGATCCCAGGCGGGCCGCAGGAACGGGCGCGGCCGGGAATGCTTCGTGCCGAACTCCACCAGATGCCCGTGCCGCCCGCCCTGACCCAGCCCATAGGACGTGCCCAGATAGACCGCCGTGATCCCGGCCTCCTTTGTCCGGCCCTTCAGCTTGTCGCTGACCGTGATCGACCGGCGCAGATTGCCGGTGCGCACCGGCACCAGGGCTCGGGTCAGATCGGCGGTCGGTTCCACCGCCTTGATCATGGCGCGCGTCAGCGCCCCCTCTTCCCGCCGCACCGAATCCAGGCGCTCCAGCATCGCCGCCAGCTCCTTGAACCCGGCAACGTTGAATTCCATCGTCATCGGTCGGCCCGCGCCGCCGCCGTGATCTCCACGCCCTCGTGCCGTCCGATCTCTTTGACACCGGTGATGTCATATTCCCGGCCTTCGCAGATCAGCCGGTCCTTTGGCGTGATCGCCCCGGTCAGGTCTGACCAGCGCACCAGAAACCGCGCGGTGATGCGGGCTGCCACCTGTGCCGCCGCAACCTGTTCCCGGTCCGACACGAACCGGCGTTCCGCCCAGACCGGCGGCCCGTGATCGGCCCAGGACTCAACCGTGGCAAAACCGTCATCGCTGGGGGTGAACCGGCGGAACTGCACCCGCCGGTCAAGCTTGCCCGCCTCCATCAGCTGCGCAGCAGCAGGGCGATCTGATAGGTGGCCGCAGCCCCGGCAGAGTTGGAAATCCGCAGAATATCCGCCGTGCCTGCGACAATCGCCCCGAACCCGCCCACCGCATCGCAGCCGAAGAACAGGAAACCGCCCGGACGGATCGGGCCGAAGGTCGGGGTCGTGCCGCCCATGAAGGTGGTGATCGGGCTGGTGCCGCCGCCCACGGTCAGGTTGGTGGTGTTCGGCGGCGCACTGGCCAGCTTCGGCGCATTGATGATCAGCGCCCCCACCAGCGTCGCGGCCGCGATATTCACCCCATAGACCGTCTGCAGCGCCGTGCCGTTCAGGTCCAGATCATCATTCGCCGCCGATGCCAGGGTGCGTTCATCGACAAACAGCAGGTTCGCCTGCCCCGGACCGCCACCCATAGAAAACTGCAGCACATCCTGCACAACGGCGCTGAAATTCGGCCCCCCGTAATCATGGGCCCCCAGCTGCGTGGCCTCGAAAATGGCCGAAAGCTTGGCAGATACCGTCATGATCGTCTCCTTGATGATAGGGTGCACCCCGCATCAGCCGGTCACGGGCTGGCAGGGTCTGTCAGAAATCTGTGGCAGATGCTCCCGGCCTTGGCCGGGCGGGTTCAGAAAGGTCGGCTGTTCGGCTGCCTGACGACCGAAGATTTCGCCACGGGCAGCACCAGCGGACGCGGTCCGAACGGTCCCTTCGCCCGATAACCCTCGATCAGGATCACCTGCATCGGCGGCGGCAGAAACCATTTCAGCAACTTCAGCATGGCGTTCTCCACCGGCTCACAGACACGGCGAGTTGCCCCGCCGCCCGTCGTCAGACGATCTCAGATGTCTGGCAGGGTCTGTCAGATGCCTGTGGCAGGCACCCTGGGCACCGGCCCGGCGGGGTCATCCATGCGCGGACCGATCCAGCGCCCCGGCTTGCATCAGAACAGCCCGCGATCAGACCGCGAGGCCGCAAGCAGATGCTTGAACACCGGCGAAAGCTCTCCGTCGCCTGTTGGCATGCGGCGGTCGTACATTTGGGCAACCATCGTGCGCGCCAAATGCCGGATTGTCTCAGGCACCGCCGCAGCCGCGCCATAACCGGCCACAAAATCCACCCAGAATGCAGAGGCCCGATCCGCTACGGCGGGCCAACTCGCACCGGCCACCAGTTCGATCACGTTGGAAACAAGCCGATACTGCGCGCCGGCGAATGTCTGCTCAATACCTGCAGGGTCGACATAGCGAATCTGCACGACTGTCTGCACAGGCCCAAGCGGCAACTTGAAATCACCATCCGGGGCGGTTGCCAGTGTGACCCTCCAGGTCTGCGTCACCAAAGCCTCGCCCAGAACACCGTCACGGGCATCCAGATAAGCGGTAGCGGCGGCAATGTAGTCGGAAATCAGCCCGTCTTCCGCATCGTTGTCGACGCGGCATTGATCCTTGGCCTCACTTAGCGACAGCAACAGCGTGGCGGGCGCAACGATGCGTTCCAGTTTCATGGCCGTCTCCTTGCCGGAATGGTGAAGGGGGCGGTTTTGCCGCCCCCTCTGACAATTCTGATCAGGACGTGGCGACCCGCAGCAGCTTGATTGCCGCCGAATCCAGAACCCGGCCACCGACGCGCTTTGCCATCGGGAACCGCACCCAGCCCGTTTTCGTGATTTCGTCGCGCACCATCCACAGTCCGGGAATGTCGGCGATCAGATAGCCCCGCGAAAAGTCGCCGCAGGCAATCGGAAAAGCGCCCGCGCCCACGTTCGGCATGTCCTCGGCAACCACAATGCGCTTGCCCAGCATGGTGTCGGGGTCACCTTCGCGCACGGCCGGCGTCAGCAGATATTGCCCGGTCGTGTCTTTCACCTTGGCATGGGCCGCCAGAACAAGACTGTTCATCACCCACGAAGCATTCTGGCGATAACCGGCTTTCAGCCCGTACAGCATGTCTTTCAGGTTGTCCCAGGGGTTTGCCGACAATGCGCTGGCCGCACCGGTGAAAAAGTACTGCAGCACGCCGAACGCCCGCGCGGCATCGCCCGTGACAACCGGCGTGCCGGTCAGAAAGCCGGTCGGCTGGTTGGTCCCAGATCCCGAGATGAACGCGATGCCTTCCGCGATTGCGAAGCGCTCCCCCCCATCCCGCACCAGTTCTGCTTCGACATCGAAAAACAGGTCGTTGATCGAATGCCGGGTTGCTTCCGGCACAGCCGACAGTTCGCCGAAGGTAGGCGCAACATCGCCATAATCGGAAGTGGCCGTTGCCAGCGTCCGCGCGCTGACTTCGCCCACCCATTCCGCTGCCAGACCGCCGCGATTGACGACCTGGTGGTAGTCGGTCGTCCCGGTGGTCACGACACGCGCAATCGACCGGATCGGCGACACGTCAAGGATCATCTTGTAGACCTGATCTGCGATTTCCTTGGGCAGCGCAAAACCGCCCGACGCACCGACCGTCGTCCGCACGTCGGCGGCCTTCTGCTGCAGGTCGTACAGCCGGTCCATAGCCCCGCCGTTGCTGCCCTTGCGCATGAAGTCGATGAAGGCCGCCTTGTGCTCTTCAGCGGCTTTCTGCGTTGCCGCAGTCGATCCGGGGCGGTTGCCCTTCGTCTCGATCTCGGCCAGGCGGTTTTCCAGCGCCTTCAGCGCCAGATCGGCGTCCTGCTTCGCCTTCAGCGTTGCCGCCAGGTCGGCTTCCATGCGGGCGATCTTCTGCTCGGTCAGAACATCGGCCTGCTTCACGCCTTCCACTTCGGCGCGAATGGCCGCAATGGTCTTGTTGCCCTCCTCGATGAGGGGCTTCAGATCGTCAAATGCCATGGGAAAACTCCTCTAATGGCGATTACAGGGATGTGCGAAGCCTCAGCAGGCTTGCGACTTCTTCCGCGCCATCATCGCCAGCGTCCCGCATGGCCTTGATGCCGTTGTAGCCCCCGCCCATCAGGGCAAGAGCTACGGAACGGGAAAGCCCAGCGTCCCGCGTGAGCATCCGTTCCAACTCTCTTTCGCTTAGACCGGCAGCCTTCACCGCGTCGATCCGCGCCATTTCGTTCATCGGGAACGTCACCAGGGACACTTCCCAAAGGTCCGCCTGCATGATCACCCGCTTGCCGTTGCGATCCATGCTCTTGACCGTGCGATAGCCAATCGACAGCCCGTCGATGGCACCCGCCTTGACCAGTTCGTAAGCCTCGGCACCCGCGCGCACGGTCGTCAGCATCCGGCCCGCCACGCGCAGCCCCTTGGCGTCCTCTTCCATGGTGTTCCAGACGCCGACAACCGAAGATGCATCGTGCTGAAACAGCATTTTCACGCGCCGTCCGCTGTTCAGCGACTGCTTGAACGCGCCCGGCGCGATGATGTCACCGCCAAAATCAACCGTGTCGAAGACCGACCCATAGCCCTCGATCTGGCCCTGATCGTCGGCTTTCCACTCGATGGAAAGGTGCTTAAACTCCATTCTGCGCCCCTTCCGGCGCGGGGCCGGGGTTCATCGCGCCGGCGGAAAGCCGGTTCGCACTGTCGTCCTCTACCGGGTTCAGGCCAATTTCGGCCCTGACCTCGTTCTGCGTCATCCATGCCGGTGTGCCGCCGGCACCCAGGGCCTTGGCGTAATACTCGGCCTGATCCTTGAAATCGCCGCGCAGCAGGTTGCGCTCGTCCAGGTCCACGCGAAGTCCGGTTTCATTGGCCAGAATGTCGCGGTTTGCTGCCTCTTCGAACCGGGCAATCCAGGGCCCAAGCGTGTGCACCACGTGATTGCGGAACATCTGCTCTGCGCTGGCAAAGGTCTGCGCCTTGTCGGACTGCATCATCATGATCGGCTGCACACGGAACACCCGGGCAATCTCTTCGATCTGCATGCGCCGCGTCTCGATGTACTGCGCGTCGACACTGGTCATCGTCATCGTATGGAACGATGCGTCCCCGTCTAGGATGGCAATCCCGCCTTCCCCGTTCGATCCGAACCGCGCCTGCCAGTTTTCGCGCAGCTTGTCTTTCGTTTCCGGCTTCAGCGGCTGCGTATACGACAGCACCCCCGAAGGCTTGCCGCCATTCCCGGCAAGTTTTGCCTGCTGCCGCTCAAGCGCCTTCGACAGCCCGATGGCCTCGCGCGCCAGCCTGACTGCCGGAAGCGCCTTGAACCCGTCCATCGACGGTCCGCGCAGCACGAACACCTCGTCGCGCGAAAAATAGCCATGCGTCTTGTCGCTGTAGTCAACGCGATAGCGCAGCGACCAGTCCGCCAGTTGCTCAACCGACCACGACCCGACCGGCACTGGCAGCAACTCGCGCACCTCGCCGCCGATCATGTTCTTGATCGCGATGGCCGCCACACCCAGGGCCGCGTTGAAGACCATGCCTTCGCGGAACTCGAAACTTGTCTGCCACTCGTTCGGGCGGACGGCCAGCAGCCGGTGCGCCCAATGCTCGCGATCAATTTTCATCCGGTCCAGCCCGGTACCGGCATCAAACGTGTCGCGCACAATGCGCATCGGCATCTGCCCCAGCCCCTCGGCAATGACGCGGGCAGCGCAGAACACGGCAGGCACGTCCAGCGCCGTCGTCTCGTTCACCGGCAGGCCAGCAGACGTGCCCCAGCTCACCCAGCCTGCCATTCCGGCCAGCTGGTTCAGCGTGACTGCCGCGTTCTTGCGCAGGAAACCGAACATCACAGGACCAGCAGTTCTTCGGTGTCCAAGTAAGACGCCGCCCACCCCGCCTGCGGATTCCGTGCCATCAGCGCGAAAGCGTTGAACCCCGCCATCAGCGGGTCGATCTTGGCCTTGCCTGCCGTCTCTTTTGTGATCAGCACGGCATTCCCTTTCTGTTCCGCACGGGCATTGCCCAGCACCCAGGCCATCATCGGCTGCCCGCCATGGCGGAACGTGCCATCCATCAGCTTGCGTTCCATGCCCCAGATCGCCGATGACAGCCGGTATCCCTGCCCCACGGCCACCATCTGTGCCGGGGCAATGCCCGCCAGCGTCAACTCATCCACCAGCGCCGCCACCCCGGCCGGGTCCAGGCCGATTGCGGCCTCTGCCGGCAACAGCCGGTCATCGTTCAGCGCGCCGATCATCTGCGTCAGTTCTTCGAAATCCTGCGTCGGCCAGGCGCAGATCGTCAGGTCGCCCGCCGCTTCGAAATCGCGCAGCACCGGCACAATCTCTTTCCGCCGTTCCAGCACTGTCGGATGCGCCCAGGCATGAAACCAGGCCAGCCAGGCCATCGTCTCGCGGCACCGCCCGGTCACGCACAGCCCCAGCAGGTCATCTGCCCCGCCGCCGTCAATCCCCACCACCGCCACATCACACCGCTCCCGGATCGACTCCAGCGTCACCGGCAGTGGGTCTTTCGCCCCCTGCCAGAAATCCGCTCCGATCCAGCGGTTCGAATGCAGCGCCAGCCCGACTTCCACATTCAGATGCTGCGTCGCCCAGGCAATGATTTCGCCGGTGCCGTCTTCCTTGGCCCGCGCATAGCCATCCAGCAGCGCATCGAGCGCAATCGACCGGTCCAGATTGGGCGTCACCATGTGCCACAGATCCGGGTTCAGCCAGGACTTGTCCTTGCTGATCTGGATCGCTTCCGGAAATTCGTACAGCACCGGCAGCGTCTTGACCCGCTCGGTGATCTTCCCGTCCCGCACCCCACGGGCATAGTGCAGCTCGGTCCTGAACACCCCTTCCGGCGGATGGTCGGACTGCGTCGTGATCATCACCAGCAGCGATTCCGGAAACGGCATCATCCCGCCCCGGATCTGCCGGATCACATCCGCCGCATAGGGCACCGACCCCAGGATGTGGATTTCGTCGATCAGGGCAAAGATCGGCTTCACCCCTGTCAGAACATCCATGCCAAAGGTGCGCACCATCAGGCGGGCATTGGTTGTCCTGTCCCGGATCGTCTTGATGTTTCCACCCTGCACATGGAAACGCTTCTGCAGAAAGCCGTCAGGATCGGCTTCAATCATCCCGCGCGCCTGTTCAAAGGCCACTTCGCTGATCTTCTGCGTCGGGCCGATGATCAGCATGTCGGCATTGCGCCGCTTGTTGAGCAGCAGAAAGGTCAGCGCAATGGCCGCTGCACTGGTGGTCTTCGAATTCTTCTTTGGCACCAGGATGAAGATTTCGCCCACCTGGCGCACTTCCGGCCCCGCCGCACTGGTGGCCATCGACCCGAAGGCGGCGCGCACAATGTCGCGCATCCATTCCCCGGCCGCCTCACGCAGCTCCGGCTGCCCGATCACATCCGGCAGCCGCAGCTTGTTGAAGATACCGACGGCCCGTTCGGCCTTCGCCATGTCCAGCGGCAAATCGGCAATCGGCGTCTCACCCCGCGCCAGCTTCTCTGCCCAGTCGGGACAGGCAAAGTTAAAGGCCATTACTGGACAGTCCCTTCACCATCCAGCAGGTCGCCCCAGCCCTTTGTCGGCAGCTTCGCCGCCGCAACCGCCGCTTCCTTCTTACCCAGAACAGGCGTCTTGCCCTTCTTTTCCCCGGCACCCTTCGGTGCGCGGTCGGGATGCGGGTCGATGATATCCTTCAGCATCCGCATCGACGGCACATGCCCCTCACGCATCCGCTGGGTCAGAACGTCGATCATCATTCCCTCGACATAGACGCGGCCATTCTGCAGCTCACCCGAAAAATGTTTGCGCAGCGTGTCGTCATCTATCCCCATGTCTGTCGCGATCCGCTCATGCGACCACCCCGCAGCAGCGCGCGCCGCCACAAACATTTGATTTTCCTTGGTTTTTGCATAAGACGGGCGCCCGCGCCTGTCCCTGATCGGCACCACAGGCAGACCGAACAGGTCAACCCCAGCCGCCTCCTGTGATTCCATCACCATCCCCGAAAAAAAACCCCCGAATGTGAAAGCACGCCGGTCTAGGCCGCTGGGGGCTCCAGAGATTGGACCACCCCCCCTACCTGCTTAGCCGCGCCTCTTGCCGCTGCTTTTCGCTGTCGTGACACCCCTTGCACAGGCACCAAAGGTTGCCGTCGTCCCAGAACAGCGCTTCGCTGCCCCGGTGCGGCACCTTGTGGTCCGCCACCAGCTTTGACGTGTCCGCTTCCAGCCGCCTGCACATCCCGCAGGTGAACAGGTCGCGCACCAGCACCGACCAGCGCAGGCGCTGCCAGCGCGCGGTCTTGTACCACCGCCGGTACGCCAGCCCCGCATCCCTGTCACGCGATGCCTCGGCTGCGCTCTTTGGTTCCAGGAACCCGATCCGGGGCGGCAACCGGGTCAGCACGGGGGCCAGCTGCTTGAGCCTTCCCACCCGCGCCTCCCGGTCATTCCCGCCAATCATCCAAAGGAAAAGCCCGCGCGGCAGGACCGGCGGGCGCAACTGTGGATAATGACAAGAGTCATGCGCACAGACTGACCTTATGTCAATCCCCTATCTTGCGCCCCGCTGCAGATCATACCCCTGCATCCGGTCAAGCGCCCCACAGAGGGCGGTCCGCACCCCCGCAAGATACTCCACCTTGACCGACCAGCCATGCGCCTGCAGCACCCCGCCCGGCGTCATCCCGGCCAGACAGACCATATCCACGACAGACCTGTCACTGATCCCCACCCGGCTGCCCCGCTGTGACGGCCGCACGCGCCGCAGCACCAGCGCCTGACCCGGCCCGATCCGCCCGTGCAGGCGGTCCAGTTCCCGCCCGACCGCCAGATAGGCATCCATGAAATCGCCCCCCGAACCGCCTTCCCGCCCCGCCTCCAGCGAGGCGCAGCGCACACCCCCTGCCGCATGCCGTTCAGTCAGCCCGCGATAGTGCCGCGCCATATAGACCTGCCCCGGCGTGAACGGGGCCACAAACCCCGCCGCATCGCCATGCCGCCGCCGCGCCTGGGCGATCATCAGATCGAACACATCCGCCTGTTCCAGCCGCTTGCCCAGCACGCGCTTTGTCAGCCCGTTCACCACCTCACGCTCGGTTTCAATCCGCATCGCCCCGCGCGCCGGGGCCACCGGCACCGGCCCCACGTCAGCGGGCGGCGTGGCGCGGGCCAGCACCGCCGCCACCGCATCCGCTTCCATAGCACCCCTGAACACCGCCGCCGAAGCCCCGGCAGCCTTGCCCGACAGCCCCATCATCGCATCAATCCGCCCTTGCGGCCCCGGCTTACCCATCATTCACCTGCCTGCTTTCTATATCTGGTAGAGACTTCCCGCTCTTTATCTATCCCTTGCTTTTCGCTGCTTTTCTTTGGGAGGATAGGGAGGATCGACAGAAAGAATGGGAGGATGAAAGAGTGACTTATCCGCAGATAAACCAAAGCCATAACAACAGGTTGCAGCAAAACGTGGGATGATGAGGAACATAGGGAGCATGATTGCACCCCTCGCGCATGACCCCCCCTTTTTCTTTTTCCGGCCCCCACACCCCTCGCGCGCATACGCAAGGGTCGCAAAATTCGTCCCCATGCTCCCCATGCTCCCGAAAACCGCCCCAACCCTTTGATCCGTCAACACTTCCCCCCGCACCCCTGATCGCCGCCATCCTCCCGCCCCGCACCGCCCATCGTCCCTATCCTCCCGAAAGGAAAGTCCATCTGGGGTGCGGGGTCACCGGCCTGCGGGCACAGCGTGGCCCGGCAATGCGCCCGCACGATCCGCTGCATCACCCGAATCTGCCGCGCCGAAGGCTGAAACCGCCCACTCCGCGCCCGCTTGACCATCGACGCGCAGAACGTCCGGTCCCAGGGCAGCAACGCCCCCGCCCTGACGATCACCGGCATCCAGCCCAGCAGCCGGTCCACCTCACCGGGCGGGGTGGCGGTATTGATGTGGTGCGCCCCACTGGTCATGCAGGCACCTCGACCACATAGTTGTGCGTCCTGATGCCTGCAGCTACGTCCCCAACCCAGCAACCCTTGCGCCACTTGGGATAGTTCGGATTCGGATGGTCAACCTTATGCCCGCGCCGGTAATGCCAAGCGACCGTTCCGCCGGAAACCGGGCCACTGCCGCCGCCGCCCGATTTAGGGCCGCGCCCAAGGCGGATTTCAACCCATTTATGGCAAGGTCGCGCTGTACGCTCCGAAGCTCTGATCTGCTGTCGCGACGGGTTATGTGCAACTTGATGGCACAACCCGCCCGGCGTCTGCATGGCTTCGATACAGTACCAAGCCGTGTTCAGCGCATCGCTCGCCAAACGCCATCTTTGGGAGTTTTCCTCACTTTTATAATGAAAGAAGTTTTTAGTGAATATCTCTCCCTTTTCATTTAATCCAAATCTGATCATCACCATTGGATCAAACTTTGGGAATGAAAAAAGACAACCTATAAAAGCAACTCCATCAGCATTGCCGCGAACATCAGCTATAGCAATCGCATTGACGCCAAAGTCGATCCAGGTATGGCGGGCGGGCAATTCACACTCTAATATCTCGTCTGCGCAATGCCAATCGCCGGGCATCTGCGACCGCACCGCAACAATCGGATCAAGTGCGGTGCAGTCAAAAAACTGAGCACCAGCCATAAGCTCGCGCAGAAAGCCGGTGCGCTCTCTGTCCATCGGTTCAAGAAATGCCCTTTCTGCAAGCGGCGTCATTTCTCGGCCTCGGATTCAAGATATGGCTCAATCACAATCCCATCGAAATCATCAGGCTCACCTTCAGGCGTATGCCAGACAAGACCTGTGCCAAAATGGGCTGAAACTTCGACCACCAATACCCTTAAATGGGGATTGCATTCGGCCATGTACTCGGCAACGTCGTGGGCGCGATCAAGGTCTGCGTAGAACCCGTCCATATTGATTGGCTCCAAAACGCCAATCCGGCCAGCCGCCCGGCTCGGTCGAATACTCGAGTCGTATTGAATGACGACGAATTGGCCAGCGCTCATGATTTTCTCACTCCCCGCCCTCCATCCGCCCGCGCAGCACGCGGCCTTGGGCATCGCGCGGCAGGTCGGTCCACCGCTGCCAGAACACCGCGTTGAACTGAATCCCGTCGTAGAAATGGGTCGAGGACTTGCGCGCCGTAAACCGTTGCCCGGTCACCGGGCTTTTCCACCGGTCCGCCTTTTCCTTCAGCTTCATGCCCACTGTCTTGGGCTTCCACTCTCCAAAGCCCCGGTCGGAATTCCAGAAATTGAACGCCTCGCCCAGTTCCCGCGCGCCGATGCTGTCCCGGTGATCCCCGGTGATCACGCAACACTGCTCCAGGAAGGTGCCCACCGGATCGCTTTCCTCGCGGAATTCCTTGGTGGCATCGCTGACCAGCCCCGGCACGGCCAGCCCGCCCTCCAGATAATCCAGCAGCCCGTCGCGCAGCCGGTTCAGAATGCCACTGCGTTCGTTCTGGAACAGGTATTCGCCCAGGTCCTTGTCGCGCCGGTGCTCGGGTATCTGCACATCCCATGGCACCAGCAGAAGCCGCCGCCAGATACCGTCATCCGTGCCCCGCACCACCGGCTTGTGGTTGCCGCTGATCGTCAGCTTGAAATCGGGGTCCATCTCCACAAAATCGCTGTTGAGCGCGCGCACCATGATCGGCTCGCCCCCCGTCAATTCCTTGATAAATTCTTCCTGCAGCTGCTCGCCTTCGCGCGGTTCCGATGCCCGCACAAACCGCGCCCCGATCAGCACCATCAGGTCCGGCGTGGCATCGCCGCCGCCGCGCCGGTCGACCCCGGTCAGAGACTTGATCCGGGCCGTTGCGGCGTAATCGCCCAGCATCCGCGCCACCAGATCGGCCAGCACCGACTTGCCGTTCGCCCCGGCCCCGTACCAGAAGGCCAGCATCTGCACCGGCGTGGCCGTCATCGACAGGCCCAGCCAGCGCAGGATGAAGGCCCGCATCGCCGGGTCCGGCTGCACCTCTTCGAAAAAGGCGTCAAAACGCGGGCAGGTGGCAGCGGGGTCATAGACCACCGGCATCATCTTGGTCATCAGATGCGCCCGATCATGCGGCAGCAGCTGCACATCCGCCGTCCGGCTGAACCCCTGATCCGGCCCGCCCGACACCGAAAACCGCAACACCCCGGATTCGGTGTTGATATCCATTTCCGCCGCATCCAGGCTGTCCAGATCATGCGCCAGCGCAATCCCGCCTTCGGTCAGCAGCGCGTCTATCTTGCCGGTGTTGCCGGTGCTTTTGGCAAAGCGGCGATGCTCTGCCCGCTTTTCCCCCAGCCGCTTTTCGAATTCACCGATGGCCACCATCTGACGCTTCAGATCAGCCACCTTCGCCTCGGATTCCGGATCATCCCCTGCGGCTTCAATTGCCTTGATCTGGTCGGCCAGTTCGCGCTTGCGCGCGATCTTCGCCATCATCCAGTCTTCCAGCACCAGAAATTCCGTTTCGGTTTCCATCCGGCCCGAAACCTGCTGCGCCAGCCGCCGCGTCGCGATCCGGTCCGGGTCTTTCTGCCAGACCTTGCCAGTCCAGGTGAACCAGCCCAGGCGCGGCACCCACATCACCTGATCGCCGAAATAGGTCACGAACCGCTGGCCATTGCCGAAATCGTTCAGCGGAAACCCCGCCGCCACCCGTTCCGGCGGCTCTGCCCCCCCGTCACCGGGCGGCGGGGCATCCCCGCCGGGCGCTGGCCCCATGCCGTCGGGCAGATCAATATCCTCTGGCGCGCCCATCACCGCGCGCACCCGGTCAAGCTTCGGGTCAGTCATCCTGCACCCCCGGCCCGTCCGCGCCCATCAGCACATCGTTCAGGTCCACCCCGGCCCCGGCATGCACGATCTGCGCCCGCAACCCGGGCCGCAGCAGCATCGCGCGGCGCAGCCCCGCCACCAGCTTGGCCCGCGTCAGCTTCGGGTCACTGTCGCCATCCTGCACATAGATCAGCCGCTGCACCCAGGGCGGCGGCACAAAGGCCTCCGTGTCGCCCAGATCGGGAATCCCGTCAAACCGCTGGCCCTTCCCCAGGCAGCGCTGGCCGGCCATGTTGCCCAGATCGACCCCGGCCCAGTAACTCGCCCCCGCCACCGCCCCGGCAACACAGGCCGACAGCGTGGTTTCAATCCCCTCGCCCATCACCAGCACCGCGCGAAGGTTGTCCCCTTGGAACAGCCGGATCGCCCCGCCCTTCTTCGCGCCCAGCACCTTTTTCGCCTGCAGCACCTCACCCGTCACCGGGTCGGTGATCACCGCCTTGCCCTTGGGCTGATCCAGATCAAGCCAGGTGCGGTGCACGGCGCAGAACCGGTTGTCGGCCCCCTGAATCGCCGCCAGCATCGCCGGGCCGCAATGCACCTGCCGCCACCTGCCGCCGCCGTTGCTCACCATGTAAGGCAACGCCGGGTGAAACCGCAGCGCGGGCGCAAGCCTTGGGTACAGCCCCGGGTCAATCCCCCGCCGCGTCAGATAGTCCCGCACCGCAGTGCCTTCCGCCGCCACGCCCTGGCTCCACACCCGCCCCGCATCGGCCACGGCCCGCGCCCGGTACTGCGCCGCCTCTGCCGCCCGCGCCTGGCGGTTGGCCTCTGCCGCCTGGTCCCGCTGCGCCCGTTCCCCGGCGCTGATCTCCTGCCGGGGGCCACACAGCCAGTCCAGCGCCTCGGGAAAGCTGACCTGCCGCACGTGCATCACCAGCGCAATCCCATCGCCCTTCGCCCCGCATTTCCGGCAGCCGAACACCCCCTTGCGCGGGTTGATTCCGAACCGGTCATCGCCGCCGCACTGCGGACAGGGTCCGACCAGTTCCGCCCCGGCCCGCCGCAACCCTTCGATGCAAAGCATCGCGGCCACATCCGCAATCGGCTTGGCCAGCGCCTCGGCGCGACGGGGATCATCCGGAAAACGCATGGTCAGCCCGCCGTCGCCCGCGCCCGCAGCACGGTCAGCACCCGCTCCTGCGCCACAATCCCCGGCTCCAGCACCAGCCGCGCAAACCGCGCCCTCAGCGCGTTAAAATCGATGTCAAGGTCGGTGGAAATCCAGCCCAGCTTGTGCCCCCTGGCCAGCCTTTCCAGCAGCGCCAGATCCACCTGCGGCGTGAACGGGGCCGCGTTGCCCAAGCTGTTCAGCCGGTCTTCAACCTCACGCCGCCAGACCGGCACGCCCGGATCGAACGGCGGCGCAGGCGGCACTGGGTGCTCCATCACCGCGCCAACCGGCTCCGGCACCGGCGCGGCGGGGACGGGCGGCAGCTTCTCCTGCGCATTTTTTTTCAAATACGTCTGCCCGTTCAGATACAGCGCCACCGATTGAACCTTGCGGTTCAGCACGGCGGCCATCTGCTGCACGGTCTGCGTTCCCTGCATTGCTGCAATCCGCGCCTTTTCATCCTCGCTGAACGGTCCGGTCACCCTGCCTTCGGCGGCCGGCACCGCCGCGGCGCGGGCGGGCACCACAGGGCCCGGTGCGGCAACCGCACCGCCTGCCCCCGAAACCCGTGCGGCGGGCGCGGCTGCCACGCCCGCCGCATCGTGCAGCCCCGGTACCGGCGCGTCGGTGATGATGGTCACGTTCCAGCCCGGCGTCATGTCGAACACGCACGAAATGCCGTCCGCCTTCAGCGACCGCCCGGCGGCAATCAGCCCCTGCAAGACGCGGTCAAGGGCGATCAGATCATCCAGCGACATCCGGCTCTGGTCCATCCTTACCCCTCCAACCTGTCTTGCATTGCCCGGTCCACCGCATCGGCCAGCGCGCGCAGCTGCTGCGCCGTGTCAGGCCCCACAAAGATATTGGCCAGCAACAACTCCCCGGCCGGAAACCCGTCGATGCCCAGATGCAGCTGCACCGCGCCCGCAACCTCGACCACCGAAACCTGGTGCGTGCCCAGCGGAAACACCCCGCGCTGGGTCACCCGCGTCGTGTGCGCTCTCATGCCCGCCGCCTGTGCTGCGTCGGCACATCCCACCAGCGCGCCGGCATTCCGCCATCCCGGTTTTCCGGGCGCTTGGCCTTGTCGGCCACCTTGTCGCTGTCGCTGTTCACCCGGAAGCGCAGGCCCAGAATGGCCGACCGGGAACAGCGCATGCGCACCGCCACCACGGCGGCAGACAGGCCCTGCCGTTCGGTCAGGTCCAGGACTTCCAGCACCTCGCGGTCAGTCCAGTCACGCCTCATGCCGGCACCCGCAGCTTTGCCGCCACCCGGCCCGTCACCGCTTCCGTCAGATCAGACCGGATGATCCCGCCCAGCACATGGCCCGCATCCACCGCCGCCCGCGTCCGCTCGGCCGGGGTTTTCGCCGCCAGCATCGCCCGCGCCGGCCGCACCAGCTGCGCCGCCTTGCTGTGGTGCGGCACCCGTGGCAGGGCCTCGTCGATCAGCGCCAGCAGCGTTTCGCGTTCGTCTTCGAACTGCCAGTTGATCACCATCAGCGTCATCGCCAGAATGACCACCCGCTCTTCCGCCAGCATCACCACGCCCCCCGGTCAAGATCATGCAGAAACTGCTGCACCGCCCCGGCCACGGCCGGGCCGCACGCCCAGGCCAGCGCCACCAAAACCTTGCGCGCCTCCGGCCAGCCGCCACGGTCCGCCTGCCCCGGTGCATGGCCGCGCATGAAGGCCCAGGCTTCCAGCTTGTCGATCAGCCCCAGCCAGCGCAGATCAGCGCCATTAAGATCATCCAGCAGCGCTTCGCCCCACGCGCGCGTGGAACACACCCGTTCCGCCTCGGCATGCAACTCGGCTATGTGCGGAAAATCGCGCTTGAACGGCGCAGGCAGATCACCCGCCCAGCGTTCGCCCAGATCATGCAGCGCGACCGCCCGGATCAGCGCCACCGAGGGATCGGGGTGCAGCGCCAGCAGCAGCTGCACACAGCGCCCCTGATGATCGGCAGTGGTCTGCCCCAGCCGCGCCATCCCCGGGTTGGCGTGATACCGCTGCACCCCGCCCGCCATGTAAACCTGCGCCAGACTCATGCCGCCACCTGCCGGTCCAGCACCCAGCCAGACCCCCAGACGGTGCGGATCACGTCGCGGCCCAGCTTCGCCCGCAGCCTCGAAATGTAGATGTCCACAATCCTGTCCCCGACCTCGCTGTCATGCCCCCAGACGGTCATAAACAGCGGCCCCCGGCCCCGGGGCCAGCCTGCCCCTGCGGGGAAACCGGCACAGCCCCGGAACGGATCGGCGCATTACATGTCATTCAGCAGCCTCCTGCGGTTTTTCGGAACCCTGATCGTGAACCGACAGCAGCCAGTCGGCAGTCACATCGGCAAAGCCGCGCCGGGCCGCAGCGGCTTGGACCGCCCGCAGGAAACCGGACGGCACCCGTCCGTTGCGCGCCCATTTATGAACGGCCTGGACATCGGCCCCGACCTCTCCGGCGAAGACACGGCGGGTGGGCCAGCGGGCGATCAGTCTGTGAATGGGGTTTTCTGCATGCATGCGGACCAAAATGGACGTTTCTTCCAAAAACGCAAGATGGAAAATTCTTCGATGGGCATTTTTTCCAAAATCGGGACTATGACCGCATGACCACGCACAAAACACTGCCAAAGATCGACATGGCCGGGGTCGCCCAGCGGCTCGAGGCGCTGCGAGAGGCGCACGGAATCCAGAAGGGCGAATTCGCGGCCAGCTTCGGGCTGGACCCGTCCAGCTACTCCAAGGTGATCCAAAGCGCCAAACCGCTGAAGTCGGAATGGGCCTACATCATTTCTCAGCGGTGGGGCGCGTCGATGGATTACATTTACAAGGGTGACCTGTCGCGCATCGACGATGCTCTGCGCGCCAGGATCATGACCAACCTGAACAGGGCCGAGCTATAAAGCACATCAATGGACACCCCGGTTTTGTCAGAAACCCAGAACAGCAATCTGTCGCCAGTGTCATGGTTCATGGTTGCCTCCATTTCAATCACATTCAGGAACAAAACTGGAACGCGGCGGGCCGGTCAAGCTCCCGTTCCGCTTGACACAGACTTATCCACAACATTCGCAGGTTGTTGGGCCCGCGCGACAATACCAAGCTTGACCTCCGTCAGAATCCGCGCATTCATATACAGAAGGCCCGCAAGAGCGCTGTAACCCATGGAGTCTCCGATGGAACTTGTCATTTTCTGGCTTTGTCTGGGCGTTGTCACCGCCCTGGCGGCACAGGCGCGGGGCCGCAGCTTTGTCGCCTGGCTGCTGATCGGCTGCGTCACCGGCATCTTCGGCCTCATCGCTGTGCTGGTCATGAACCGGGTCACACCCGAAGCCTGATCCAACCCCCGTCGTCACACCACTGCGTCTTTCCCGGCCCGCCACCTGGCGGGCTTTTTCATGCGCCGCACGGGGCAGCGGCTCGGGTGATTCTCTCCACCCCGCAAATGTCCGTGAAACCTGAATGGACATTTTTTCCAATTTCATGTTGACAATGGAAGTATCATCCATTTTATGATCCCCACAGACCCCGGCACACCGCCGGATCGAAGGGAGAAACCGATGATCCCCGCCGACATGCCCATGCGGCCAGCGGCCCATGCCGGGCCAAACGTGGTCTGCATCTCTGCCCTGTCCCCCTTTTATCTGCAACGCACGCGCGTTGCCGCCGCCCGCGCCCTGATGCAGCCCGATGCGGGCTGGGATGGCGTTCACCCCCGCACCCTGCAGGACGCCTGCGATATTCTGCGCCTGCTGGGCAGCCTCGCCGATGGCGCACTCGCCGACGCGGCCCAGCCGCACATCACCGCGCACCGGCTGCGCTGGGAATCGGAAAACCCGTTTCCCCGGATCGCCGTCGCCCTTGTCTTCTTTGTCGGCTTCATTGCCTTCATGTTTTTCACTCTGGCGGCGCAGCCATGACCCCCGCCCCCCTCATCGCGCCCTGCCACTGGCGGCGCTTTCACCAGCTGGCCACCCTCATGCGCAGCCTTGGCGGCACCGGCCCCACCGTGCGGCAATGCGCCGACGTCTGGGGCATGGCCTCGAAAAGTCAGGCCCACGCCACGCTGAACCGGATGGCCGACCTCGGCCTGATCCGCAAACTGCCCGCCCGCACCCGCGCCATCGAACTCTGCCCCGCCTTCACCGCCACCCCTGGCCCCTCTGGCCAGCACCTGATCCCCCATTGGCCAGAGCATGTGGCATGACCGCACCGAACCTGCCGGTCTTGTATCAGAACATCATGTTCGGCCTGCCCGATGACCTTGCGCGCAACGCGTTTCTTTGGGCATCGGAACGCACCCAGGACGACCCGATGCTGTACAAAGCCGAAGACTTTGCGCGCGAGGCTGCCATGCTGACCACGCGCCTCAAACCTTGGCTCGACTTCGCCTTCCGGCGTCTTGGGCGCGATCCTGACGACCCCGCCCTGACGCCCGACTTGATGAATTTCATCCTGAAACGTCACGCCAACTGGCGCTTCGGCGGCAACGTGACACTGTCCTACGCATACGCAGGTGCCCCATGACCCCTACCGACCCCGACCTTGCCCGTCACGCTGCCCGGCTGGGCCTGCCCGAATCCCGCCTTGCCGCCGAACCACCTGCGGTCTGCGACCATTGCGGCACCGCAGGCCGGCCGCTGCAGGCCACCACCATCTACGATGCCTGCGGCCCTTGGGCGGGCGACCTGATGCTGTGCCCCGCCTGCCGGGATCTGGTGCAGCCATGCGCGTGATCCCCCTGCCCCGCCCGCACTCCAACGTGGTGCCCTTTCCCGGCAGCAACCGGATTGCCCGGAACGAGGCCCGCCTTGCCTCGGCCCGCCGCATCCTGCGCGACCCCGGGCACTACGACAGCTTCACCCTCTGCATGGCCTGCAACACGCTGGCCGAACTGGGCACCCCCAGTGACGCGGAACTGGCCGACCTGATTCTGGCACAGACCACCGCCCACCTGAACCGCCCCCCCGCCCCGCCGCCGCCCGGTCGCCCGCACACCGCCGTCACGCTGGCCGCCGCCCTCGCCGCCGCCCTGCTGGTGCTCCTGATCCTCTACGACACCCCCGCCCGCCTCGCCGCCACGCTGCTGCAGGCCGAACAGACAAAAGGCTGGTAAGATGACTGACACGACCACCCTGCAAGGGGCCCATCGAATGGATGGACCGCGCCCTGCGCGAAACGCGGGAAGCGCTGGCTGAAGTGGACGCGGACGTGCGGCACAAGGCAAGCAAATCGGCGGCTTCGTACTTGGAAATTCGGCTTGGTTACCTGCAGACCGGTGCCGTTATTGATCGTTTTCCGCATGAGTACATGACTTGGCACGGCATTTCCGGGTTTAGCCTCGGCTTTCTTGAAATCAATGATCCCCTATCTCTCTTTGACCACTGGCTCGCTTTTGCCCGTAAGGCCGCACAGCCATGACCTTCGCCCTTGGCCTTTTCCTCGGCGTGCCCATTGGCGCGGGGATCACCCTGGCAGCTATGCACGCGCTTTGCGTCTGGATGGCGTCCCGCGACGATGATCAACCCCGCATTTGAAGGAACATGATGCGATGACCCGCCCCGACGATAACCCTATGCGCCGCTTGGCGGCACTGATCGAACGGCTGAAAAAGGCCATGAACGATGGAAGGGAAGACAAATGAGCGATGATCTGGTGAAGCGGCTGCGGTCTTGTGCCAATGGCGCATGGCTGTTCAATACGAAGCAGGGCGATTTCGGTATCTGCGATGACGCCGCCGACCGCATTGAAGCCCTGACGGCAGAGCGTGACGCCCAGCATGAGGCTTGGCAACAAGCGATGCTCGAGTTCGACAAAAAGTGCAAAGAGGCCAACAAGCACTATGCCCGCGCCGAGGCAGCAGAGGCAGACAACGCGCGGCTGCGGGCCGAACTCACAAAAGCCACACACTGGCTTGATTGGACCGCCGTTCACTTGGAAACTGTAGGCGCTTTAAGCACCAATATCCGCCATGGTGTGAGAGAGGCCCTCGCCCTGATCGACACCGGAAAGGAAACCAAATGAGTGACGATGATCTGATCCGGCGCGGGGATGTGCTGGCCCGGCTTGCCAAGCATGGCGTTCAATTCGGCGAGACATCTGACGCATATCATGCCGTCGCCGCCCTTCCCGCCGTGCAGCCCGCGCCAGACTGGCCGACACAGATTGACGACATCCTGTCCAATTTCGCTGGCAGACAGCGGCGGCTTGGCGCGGAGTTTGAGCGGGCTTTGGCAGAAGATATCGAAAAACTGTACGAGGGTGCCCCCGCGCAGCCCGACGCCGCTGTGATCCGAAAGACCGCATGGAACATCGCGGTGGAAATGGAGTTGCACGCTGCCATGAGTACAAAGACTGCGGCGAAAGCTGGTGCGATTGAAGCCGCAATCCTCGCCCTGATCGACAGCACCGGAAAGGAGGTGATGCCAGATGACCAAACCAGTAATTCCACACACACACGACCTGACATAGGCCCCGGCGATCAAGCGGTTGCCGGGGCCGCAGACTACGCTGCGCTGAGACAAGACATTCGCAATATGGTGGACCTTTGCGAGATTTACGGTGAGGAAGAAACTCTAGCCGTCGATCTCGAAAGCGCCTTAGGCGCCCTCTCTTATCTGGACGCCTACGAGTGCTGGAACTGGCCACCACCGCGTATACTAGTCGAAGGCAACAGCATTGTTTTGACTTGGGAAATCGGCAACTGGAAACTTTATCAGTATTGCGATGACGAAATGCAAAAAATCTTTCGCTGGACCGGCACGCCCGTTGCCGGGGCCGCAGGCCCGACGGAAGGCGGCGAGTGATGCAGGTGCCAGTCACAAGACGATACGATACGCGCGACCTGGTAGACATGCTGTCCGAGCGCCGATCGCGTGACGAAAAAGATCGCATCCTTTGGGCTATCCACGTTCTGCGGCGCGACGATGCCGAAGATGCAGCTGAGGTGGCCCATATTTGCGGGGGCGGCGCGCAGAAAGGAGACAGCCATGAGTGACCTGTTGCCATGCCCGTTTTGCGGGGGCGAAGCTGGCAAAATCGTAGACGCAACGCGCATCCTTGGCACGTTCAACTTAATCCACAGGTGCCCCATAATTGGGGGGGGGGGTTGAGATTAAACGCGCCACACAGGAAGGCGTGATTGCCAGATGGAACACCCGCGCCCCCATCGCAAGCGCAGGAGGCCGCGTTGACTGACACAGCCATGAGTGACCAGCCGGAACGGATTATCGCCAAACGATACCCGAATGGCGTTGTAGGCGCGCGTGACAACCTGACACCAAAGGAAGGTTATTCTGAATACATCCGCAAGGACATCGCAGACGCGGCTGTGCAGGCGGAACGGGAGCGGTGTGCGAAGGTGGCTGCCGCTCATCTTGAGCGCGTCCAGCCGCACAGCCCGGACGACGATATGCTTGATAAACTGGCGCAGGCCATTGCCGCGCTGGCCTATGGCACCGCAGCCCTTAACATCGCCACCGCTATTCGCAAGGGGGATCAGCCATGAGACAGTTGCCGATTAAGGGCTGGGCGGTATTCGCCCGCAGCGCCCGCACAGAATGGCCGATCCCGGAAACAATAAGGCACACTCGCAGCGAGGCGATTCAAGCGTGGTACGATCCATTTCTGCGCAACAATCAGCCATATGATGTCGCCGCAAAAACGTGGCGCAACCTCATTGCAGACGGATCCCTGCGCGTAGGTAAAATCGTTTGCCATGCGCCGGAGCGCGCGCGGGCGAAAGAGGGGAATCAGCCATGAATTGGATGCTTTCGTTTGTCCTGTATGTCGCCGTCGCCTTTGTTTTCCTGACGGCATTTAAGGTTGCGGCTCTTTCTTTCCCCGAGTGGTCCTTTGAAATTGGCGTGTTGGCTGGCATATTGTTGCCGGTCATTCAACCGATGCGCGGCAAGGGGAAACAGCCATGATCTTGAACTACACCTACACTATCGCCGCCGTCCTGACATTCGGTTGGGTCGCGGCGACCTTTCCGGGCTGTGCCTGGGAGTCCAAGACGCCACTGGTTTGCCGCGTGACGACCGCCAGCCTCGGGGCCTTAGCGTGGCCAGCGTATTGGTCTTGGACAGTAATCGAAGCAGTGAGGGGGCGGGGATGACGATGCGAGCCTACATCGTGATCGTGCGCGGCAAATCGCACGAATGGGGATTTCGAGTCAAAGGCACCGAAGCTGACGCTGCAGACTGGCGGGCTGATGGCTTCGATGTTCACGAGCCGGTAAACACCATACCTTTCTGGGTCCCCGCGCCGCTGATGCCGCTCTGGTGTCTTGCGCAAGACCTTTGGAATTGGCCCAGCACATGGGGGCGGGGATGACTGACAAAACCAAGATCGAATGGACCGACGCCACTTGGAACCCCGTCAAGGGCTGCACCCGCGTTTCCGAAGGCTGCCGCAACTGCTACGCCGAGGTGATGGCCGCGCGGTTCAGCGACCCCGGCCAGTGGGGCCACGGGCTGGCGCAGCGCGTGGCGCTGTCTGGCGGCGGCATCGATCACCGCTGGACCGGCAAGGTGGAACTGGTGGACGCGGCCCTTGACCTGCCCCTGCGCTGGCGCAGACCGCGCCGGATTTTCGTCAACAGCACATCCGACCTGTTCCACGAAAAGGTGCCGGATGAATGGATCGACCGGGTATTCGCCGTCATGGCGCTGGCCCCGCAGCACACCTTCCAGGTGCTGACGAAACGGCCGGAGCGGATGCGGGAATACATGGCGGGTCTTGGTGGTGGTGGTCGCACCGACATTATGTCTCGCGCCGGTGGGCGTCTGTTGCGAGCCGCTGAAAATGCCACACGAAACGCGCCGCATGTGCGATATGATTACAACGCCCGATGGCCCTTGCCGAACGTCTGGCTGGGCACCTCAATCGAGGATCAGGCCACCGCCGACGACCGCATCCCGCACCTGTTGGATACCCCTGCGGCGGTGCGCTTCATCAGCGCGGAACCGCTGCTGGCGCCGGTGGACCTGATGCACATACCGTACCGAAAGATTGCACCCGACATTACAGTGATGGTCAATGCCTTGACTGGTGACGATGGTTTGGGGGGAAGGCAGGCAAGACTTGGCTGGACCATCGTCGGCGGCGAGTCTGGCCCCGGCGCGCGCCCTATGCACCCGGACTGGGCGCGCTCCCTGCGCGACCAGTGCCAGGCTGCGGGCGTGCCGTTCTTCATGAAACAGATGTCAGGGCCTCGCAAAGCATCAATGCCGCCGATCCCCGATGACCTGATGGTGAGGGAGTTTCCCCATGCGCGGTAAGCACGGAAACCATGCAACAGCTTCGGCGCAGCACCGTTGGAAGCCAGGAAGCCGCGTCGGAAGCACCGGCCACGTCAAGGTGCGCGTGGGCAATGGCCACCCTTTGGCTGACCCGAATGGCTGGGCTTACGAGCACATTTTGATCTGGGTGGCGGCAGGAAAACCGCGACCGGAGAAGGGCGAAGTGTTGCACCATCTCAACGAGGACAAGACTGACAACCGGATCGGCAACCTACGGCTTATGACGCGAGCCGAGCATAACCGACTGCACAACGCCGACAAAGGGCGTTGTGCAATTACCGGGAGACTGGTCGGCAAAGGCCGCGCCGGTCGCGTGCTGGACGGGCGCGAATGGAACGAGGTGCCGCAATGACCCTCACCGCCCTGGCACTCAGCTGCGCCCTTCTGTCCGTCACCGACGGCGACACCTTCCGCGCGGCCTGCCCGGAGCCGGTGACCGTGCGGATCGCCAATATCGACACGCCAGATGCAGCAGCGCCCCGATCAGCAGCGCCACCGCCAGCGCGCCGTTGCCGGTGATCCCCAGCCCGCCCGCGTCCGTCTCGTGAAACACCAGCAGCGGGCAGCCCGCGCCCCATCCGGCGGTGAACGCCGCGTCATGCACCGTGTCCCAGCGATGCCAGCCCTGCACACCCAGTTCGAACACCAGCACCAGCAGCACGCAGACCGCCCAGATTTCCCATCGGATCGGGTACTCCCCTTGCGTTGCCCAGCCCACCCAAGACACCAGAAGCGCCAGCGCCAGCCCCAGCGCGGCATGCGCGCCCTGATTGGTCATCCACTTGATCGGTTCCCGGTCGAAATTGTCCGGTTTGTACCAGACCCGCAGCGGCGCGCGGAACCACAGCATCAGCAGCGCCACCGCGCCGGCCGGACCCCATAACAGCATGCCCACCCCCGATTCCCTTAGAGTGCAGGCTAGGCGGGCAAACGGCCCCCGGCAACCGGCGCGTCACACCCGTCGTCACACGTCCTGATTCACCCGCACCTGAATGAACCCGGCGTTCGGAAAGGTCTCGATCTTGCCATCGGCATAGGTCACGCGGAATTCCGCCTCATACAGCCCCGCCGTCGCGGTATCCCCGGCCTGCCAGCTGTATTCCACCGTCGGTGTGCCGGTGGCGGTCACCACAACGGCACCCACATCCAGAATCACGCTGCCATTGCGCGCCCGCATCTGAAACCGCACCGTGGCCCCGGTCAGAACCACCGTAGCCGGATCAAGCGCATAGCGGATCGCCGGGGCGGTATCGCCGCGCTTGATCGTGAAAACATCGTCCATGCCTGACCTCATCTGATGATGCGCCCGCCCCGGCGGGACGCGGCAAGGGTGCCGCCATTCGCCTGGTCACCCGGGAAGGCAAAGCGGGTGGAAATCATTGAAGGGCCTCGCCCGGTCACCACGGCCACCCCCGCCGCAATGCCCGCAGCACTGGCCGTGGCCGCACCCTGCCCGGCCGCCGTGGCAACCCCCGCCGCTGCGCCCGCAGCGCTGGCCGTCGACGCGCCCTGCCCCGCCGCCGTTGCCGCGCCTGCAGCCGATCCGGCAGCTGCAGCAATGGCCGCGCCCTGCCCGGCCACCGCCGCAGCACTCGCCGCCGTGCCGCTGGCAGCGGCGGTGGACGCGCCGCCCGCAGATGCCGCGGCAGCACCTGCCGCCGATCCTGCACCGGCAACAAGTCCGCCGCCCGCCGGGCTTTGCCCCGCCGCCGTTGCCGCGCCTGCAGCCGATCCGGCAGCGGCAGCAATGGCCGCGCCCTGCCCGACCGCGGTTGAGGCACCTGCACTTGCGCCAGCAAACGCACGGATCGCGGCACCTTGGGCCTGGGCGGTGGCACTTCCGGCCGCCGATCCCGTTCCGGCGGCAATCCCGCCGCCACCCGCCACCACAGGCGACCAGACCGCGACCCTTCCGCCATAGCCCTTCTGGGCGGCCAGCGTGCCGGTCAGGGTCGAGACAAAAACCCGCCCGCCGTAGCCTTGCTGGACATTGAGCGTCATCAGGTCACCGTGATGGATTCGACGTACCCGTTGAAAGTCGTGCCGCCCCAGGCGATCAGATCAAGGCTGACGATCTGCGTCCCGCTGCCCGTGGGGGAAAGCGAAAGCGTCACCGTTTCCCATGTGTTTGCCGCCGCCGTCATCAGCGCCCGTTGCTCGGCCGTGATCCCCGGCAAGCCCTCGGTTGGCATATAGGACAGGCCCATCGACAGACCGGTATTGTCTCGCCGCATCCGCATGGCAATTGATGTCGTCTCCCCGCGCGTGATCTCGAACTGCCCCAGCGGCAGGCGCAGCGGGGTGCGGGAAATGGCGTTGCTGCTTGTCACCTGTATGCGCATGGACGAGGCTTGCGTATCCACCACTGCGGTTTGCCGGGTCATCCGGCCCCAGGGGTGGCGCAGCGTGTCATTGCCCGCAATATTGTCCAGACTTTCGACCGACACCATCCCGTCATCGCCGGTGAAGCTGAACTCGTTTGCCTCATTTACCAGCGCGTCCAGGATTCGCGCATTGACCCCGAGGCCGACAGCAATGCCGCTCGTCGTGTTGTTAAGCGTCACCAGGTCACTTACACAGATGGACTCGTTTCCGGGGTTGCCCGAAAAGGTCAGGCCCGATGTGGCGGAGTTCCGGCTGGTGATGCCGCGCATGAAATTGCGGCCCCCGGCATAGGTCACACCCCCAACCCAAGCGTAGATGTTTTCCAGTTCACTGCCGACCGGCTGGCTTGATCCGCCAAGCGTAACGGTTCCCGTCGAATAGCAAGTATCGGCGGCACTCAGCCCCCGCACTTGGTTGGAGGCTGCAAAGCCGCAGGCGGTCAGCAGGCAGTTTTCCACGCGGCACCCGTCATTGCCCGGCAAAGTGTTTCCGGCAAGCGCAGAACTGAACATGAAGTTTCGGAACGTGTGGAACGTAAATGATCCCGCAGAATAGGTGCGGGAGGATAGCATATATCGGGTCATGCCCGTGCGTGTCGCCATATCCGTTGCCGACCATCCGCCCGTCCACACCGTCTGCGCGGCATCGGCCCCGGCCTCGCTGGGCGTCCAGTTTCGGGCTTCGGTGTGCGGAAAGCACTTGTGGGCATAGGTTGCCACCGTTTCGGTGGCCCCGTCATAAGTCTGTCCGGTGCTGTCAAGCCCATTGCTTTGGGCCGCGTTTCGGTTAAGCACAACGCTCGTGTCGGACAGCAAGCCCATGACGCCCAGCAGCGGTTCGTCCCCGTTGCCGGTGCCGCGCAGCGGCGGGGCCGTAGTATAGGCGGTCTTGCTGACCATTGTTGCCAGCGTGATCTCGTCGGCACTGCCAGGGGCTTTTGAGGCCCAAAGGTTGTTGATGAGGATGGTCGCGCTGCCGGGGTCTGCGGTGGCGCGCAGGGCAATGGAATTGATCGTGCCGATGCTGCCGGTATGGGCGATCAGGCCCGCAAACCATACGTTGTTCAAGCCATCAGCGAACGGCACCGAGACAATCGGCACGTTGCCGGCCGCGTCCGAACACAGGTCCAGAACAACCGCCCCCGCCGCAAGGGCAGCCGATGTCCGAAACCAGACGTTGACCTGCTGAAATCCGGTCAGGTCCATCGTCAGCGGCTTATGCGCCAGCTTGCCGGTGGTAAAGGCTGCGGCAACGCCAAAGCTGACTGCCGTCGCGCCGATCAGCCGTGTGGTGGATGCCGTATTGAGTGTGACGTTCGCAGCCGCGACCCAGCCCGTGTTCGCCGTCAGAGGGTCGATCAGCTTCACAACGCCAGACGGCACCGTGATCGTACGCGCACCATTGGTCCAGGTGCAGTTGCCGATCAGTGTAGGGGCCGGACTTTCGATGAAACGGATTTCATCGCCCGGTGCCACCCGTGCCGCCGTCGGACCCCCGCCGATGGTCTTCCAGCGGTTGGCAAAAGATTGACCATTGTTGGCATCGTTCCCCCCGACCGGATCAAGAAAGAATGTTGTCATTATTGCTCAACCATTGGTTCAGGGCGGCGGTGCGAAGTGCGGCATTGTTGGCCATCGGCATTTTGAAGATCGCGCCAACCTGCTCCCCGTTTGGAAGCATCAGGTTTGCTTGTTCTTCCACGCCGCCCCCTGGCGCGGGGCCATTGCTTTGCCATCCCAGCAACGTCACCGCCTGCGACCCCGCCCGCGCGACGGCAACGGCAAATGCGTCCACCGTCACGCCGTTTGCCTCTGCCCAGGACGGCGACCGGCTTATCTGGGAAAGAATTGTGGCCTTCGTCGCCGACGAAAGCAGACCCATCGCCTCAATTCCGCTCAGCATCGCTTCGATCTGACCGTCAGCCGTCGCCGGGTCCACGCGCAGATCACGGTCCACCGCATCCAGCATGGTCATGATCGTAGCAATCGCCTGCGTCGGCAATGGAATGGCGGTGCTGTTTGGCGTCAGGTCTGCCGGAATTTCCCCCCGCAGCGCCACGATCCGCAGCACGGCCAGTTCACCCGAAAGCACGGCAGGTTCCGCAATCGCGCGGCAGGAAAAGGCCACCGGAACGGCGGGCAACGAGGTATCCGGCGCATTCAGCACCGCTGCCGCTTCCGCGTCGGACAGGTTCACCACATCCGGCTCAAGCAGCCGGTCACGCAGCAGGGTCATTGGTGCCTCCATAGGCTTGCCGCAGTCGCGGGTAGATATAGGCGGCCAGCGCCAGTGTGGTGCAGGCCAGCCAGAACAGGAAACCGGCGGACCAATCCTCTACCCGGAACCAGCGGCCCGAGGGGGTCATGGTCATCGATGCCGGGATCAGCACCGCACCCAGCGACACAAAGGCGCTGTCCAGCACGGTGTCAGCCCCAAACCACTTCTGCCGGGAAAGCTCGATGAGGATCGCATATCCCAGCGCAACGACGGGCCAGACCAGCCAGGGGTTCGGTGCCTTTCCAAGCACCTGGTCGCCCAGCGCCAGGGCGGCCATGGCCAGCACCGCGCCGAACGCGACGTGCCCGACCTGGTTGATGAAAGCCTCGTATGGCCTGCCTTCAAACCGCTCGGGCGTCATCAACTCGCGCCAGAAGGCGGACCAGACCGACATCCTCAGTCCTCCGTCACCGTGGTGCCGGAGGTCAGGCGCGGGGTCACGCCAGCGGCGATGGCAATGGTCGGGCTGATCGCCCCCTTGTAAAGCATCACGCCCGCGCCCGAGGCGGCCACCCCGATCGAGAAATGGGTGGCGGTGACAGAGCCTGCGGTACAGGCCGGAAAGTCCACCGCCGCCGCCAGGGACACGCTGTTCCCGGTCACGGCAAAGCCTGCCCCCGACCGCGCCACGCCCACGCGGGCATAGCCGGTATAGCTCACCTCGCTGGTGGCCTGCGTCCCGGCCTCGCCGGGGTCGGCGCTGTGCAGGGCCAGAAACAGCTGCCCCGCCGCGACCGAGCCGCGCAGGCCGGTGGCATCGCCGATATTGGCGATGCTGGCGTTCTGGAACACCATTTGCAGCAGCGCGGTTTCAAAAGCATCAGATTTGGACATGGGTCGTCTCCTGGTTCAGCGGCAGGCCGCGTCGATGATTTCAATCAGGTTCGCCCCCGAGACCGCCGCGCGGTCATCCGGGGTTTCCGCCAGGGCGGCCGCATGCACGGCCCGCGCCCCCCGCGTCGCCGTGCAGATCGCGTCACCGCTGGTCAGGCTTGCGGGCGCGCATCCGGCGACGGGCAGCAGCAGCATCAGTGTGAACAGGCGCGTCATGGGCCTTCTCCATTGTTTTCTGGTACTCGCGGGCCGCGCGCAGATCGCGCGCCCTGGCCGCATCCGCCCGGCCCTTGCCGTACAGCCCCAGCGTCCCCAGCAGCCACGCCAGCGGCTTCCACAGCGCCAGCAGCATGCGCGCTACAGGGTGGCCGGTCACTTCTTGCCCCAGCCGCGCAGCAGCGCCACGGCTGCCAGCGCATTGGTAAAGGCGGTGATCGCCCAGGTGGACACCACCGAGATATTGAACGGCAGAATGTCCAGCGTGCCGGTTGCGGCATCAAAGGTCGCATACCCGGCCAGCGCCAGCAGCGAAGCACCCAGCCCGACGCCATAGGCAATCAGACGGGCAGCAGATGTGATGTTCATCGGAATCCTCCAAACAGGGCGCGCCACAGGCGCATGAAAAAGCCGCCCGAAGGCGGCGCGGGAACGGGATCGGGCCCCACCACATCGGGCGGCGGCGCGGGCGGCCGGGGCACGTCGGCAGGCGGTGGCGGTGGCGGCGCGCTCACTGCCACCAAAACCGGTTGAGTCTTGGAAACCGGCCTTTTCCTGCCATCAACCGGCTCAGGCTTTACGGCTGCGACAGCAGCAAGGAACGGGGCAACATCCACCAAAGCCGCGTTCAACCCATCACCGTGATAATAGGACCGGCCCTTGCCCTTGCCGGAGACGACGGGCAGCGAAGCCCATTCCTTGGCAAGCTCATTGCAGAACTGTTTCACCGTCAGCGCGCCGGACAGGTATTTGTCCAGACCGCGACGTTTCAGAAGGGCAATCGCAAGCGCGTCCTGCCCGGCCCTGTCGAACAGGCTTTTCAGCGTCAGACCGGCTTCGGCGTAAAGGCCGCGCAGGGTATCCTCAAGGATCTGATACCGCCCCGCCGCCTCGCTGCGATAAACCGGATCGATGCTGTCCTGCCACGCCAGCACCTCGCCAATGGTCATTGTCGTGAGCGGCCTTTTGGGCCGATGCTCTTTTCGAATGCCGGACCACACCACGTCATAGGCACTGATCTTCAATCGGCGCGCTGCGCCTTCGCTTTCGTGATCAGCAATGAAGTCCAGAAGCAGATCAACCGTCATCGCCCGCGCTCCTTCAGATACTCCACCGTCGCCCGCATCCCGGCCAGGGCCTCCCGCACCGCCGCCAGCTCGCGCCGCAGCTCGGCCACCTCGCGCCGCTGTTCGTCGCGCGCCTCGGCCAACTCGCGGTGCAGCACCGCCGCATCACGCCGCACCTCTTCGGTCAGATCATGCAGCGGGTCCGCAGGCTCTTTCTTCGCCCGGAACTGCTGAAACATCAGCCACAGCAGCACCCCGCCGGTGGGCCCGAAAATCGCCACCAGCTCTTTAAGCTGTGCTTCCATGCCCGCGCCCTTACCAGGCGCTGCCGGGCAGCGCCTTTACCCAAAGCCAGAAATACAGCGGCATGAACATGATGGTGGCATAGATGCCCACCACGAACTCACCTCCGGTGAAAATTGCCGAATAGCCGATGGCAGCGAACTGGCTGAACTGCACCAAAGCCCCCACCAGCACCATCCAGCGCTGCACCGGGCGCACCAGCCCGATCACGCACATCAGACTGCCGCAGATCATGATGCCCGCCCACATCCGGGCGGGGTAGCTGTAGGCGAACTGCCCCCAGGTATCCGGGTTGAACCCGCGCGAACCGGTCAGCGCATCAGCCATGAACAGCGACCCGATCAGCAGCATCGCCAGATTGAACGCAATCAGCAGCGGCGCATGGCGGTCGATCAGATCGGCGGAACGGGGCCGGGCGGTGGCGGTTCTGTTCATTCTGCCGCGATCCCGAAAAGCGGATCCAGCACCATTATACATTCCCCTCAATTTGCAGGGCCAGACGAAACAGATCATCAAGCTCCGTTTCCCTTGCCCCGAATTGCACCCGGAAAGCCTCCATATCTGGATGCAGCCGCAAAACCTGTGTAACCCTGTCGAACCAAATCACGATGTCCGCGTATGGGTCAACGGCGCGCGCGGCAGTGACGGTCTTCTCCACACGATCCAGCAAGTGAATGAACCCTGGGGCAGAGACTTGCTTCATGGCCTGCCAGAACGCTGCGGCATACGGGTTCATCTGCGCCCGCTCTGCGGCAAGTAGTTCTTCTGCCGTGGGCGCAGGCGGCTGTTCCACCGTAACCGGCGCGCCGTCGGCAATGGCCTGCTGCACCATCTGCCAGAACCGATTGCCCGGATCGTTGGGGATGGACCATTCGGTTTCGTCGATGGTGGCGCGGTAGCCTGTGGGGGTCTGGATGATGTTCATGGTTGTTCCCCTCAGATTTCAGAGTCGGCTGTGTAGGCAGCATCAACCTGATATGACCCCACCGCTATTACGTTCACTCGTACGCCAAACCCATTTCTCTGCGCACCCCCGTCTGTAGCGATATTGTTGGCATTGAAATACGTCGCCCCACTAAATGCTATCGACGGTATCCCCCTCATTTCCGTTCCGAACCTTTCCAATGAAGCCCGCCACGGCGGCGTCGTGTTATTTGCGTGACCCCACCCATAAATTGTCCCCACTCTAAAATACCGCTGACACCGCAACAACTCCGGCCCCAGTTCAGGCTGGCGATACATCTCCACCGCCGCCGTGGTATGAACGCCCAGCTTGATATGAATGCCCCACAGGTCCACACCGATGGTTTGCAAGCCAAGGGAACCTGAGCGGGTGTTCCAGTTTGATCCTGCGGAGGTCCAGAACAACAGTTCCAGCCTATCGTTCCCATCCGTGCCGAGCGTTTTCCCCGCTACTGATGGCACGGCAACGGTAACAGCGAACGGTGCCCACGACCCTGTGAGCGCGACAGGCTGGCCGATCCCTGTAACTTCTGCCGACGGGCTTCCTCCGGTGCCGAAGGTTTGCACAACTTCCACAGCCATGTTGCCCGCGCCACTGGACCGCCGCGCCCAACCAAGGACGGTAATGGTCTGGCCCGCATAGCTGCGGACGCCTTCGATGCGTTGCTGAGTGACGGCATAATGCGATGCCAGCGATTGCCCGCTTACCGATTGCCGCAAAAAAACCGCCGCACTGTTCGATCCGAGCGTGTCGCCAATGGTGAATGCCTGCCGCGACATGGTGACAGTGCCGCCAGAAACACCGTTAAACCACCGATCCGCGCCATAAGCGTTACTCGTGAGACTCGTCCCGCGCTGCCAGAAGTCGAACGCGCCGTTGATAATGCGGTTTTCGGGGTCGGAGTTCAGGCCCAACGCCGCCCGCGCCGCAGCGGCGTCCGCAGCCGTGAACACCGATGCTCCAATGGCTGTCGCGCCAATATCACTCCGCACCTGTGCAGCAGTGCGGAACTCCAGTGCGGTACCGGCCGGATTTACCCGCGTGAAATTCAGCGCCTTGCCTGCAATGCTCGGAAAGCCGAAAGTGGTTGCCGCCGCCAGCGCCTCATCCGCGCGCTCGTCGACAAAATCCACCGCATTCCCGACATAGCTGTAAAACCCGCCAGACAGCCAGGTCAGAAAGGCCTGCGCCTTGGCCGAAAAGGCCGCGTCAGACCGCAGCGGGGCTTCCGGCGCGATGGGCGGGGTCGGTTTCACCATGTCAGATCAGTCCTTCAACTTCCAGGGAACAGTCGGAAACAGTCGGTCCCGACAGCGTGATCGTGAAATCGCGGAAAAACCCGAAAACCACGGTTTCCGGGCGCGCATCGCTGCCGATATACACGGTCGGCACCGCCCGCACCGCCGCCAGCACCCGCCGCACATAGGCGGCCCGCGCCGTCAGCACCTTGCCATCATAGGTCATCCGGTCGGCATAGGCGCGGCGGATCAGGACAGCATTTCCAAACGTGTCCCGGTCCTTGCGCGAAAAATCCAGGATATTCACCTGCGACCCGAACCCGGTCACGCCAAGCTCGGTCACCTGCCCCAGCACCATTTCACCCACAGCCCCGGCACCCGTCATCGTCAGGGCCACCGTCGCCGTCCCGTACAGCGGCAGGTCGGTCAGCACATGGTCGGGCCGCGCAATCACCGGCGAAAAGAAATAGCTGCCCCAGTCGAACACCCCGGAATCGTCCTGCAGCGCCAGCGCCCGGCTGTAGATCGGCCCATCGGTCGGATCAACCACGGTCACCGTCGCGGTGGCCCCGCTCAACCCGAACAGCGCCAGCCCGTTCGTCACCGATCCGTCCGGCGCAATGCTGATCACGATCCCGGTTCCGGTGGCCGGATTGCCCAGGATATTGTCAAAGGCGGCAAACCGGTTGACCTTGCCCACCTTGGTCCATGTCGCCGGGTCTTTCGCCGCACCCGTTACCGGATCATCTGCGGTCGATGCCGCCGCCTCATACAGGTCATAGGATGGCAACACATACCGGCGCGTCCCCGCCGCAACCGTGCCCGCCGCCCAGAGCGTTTCCGACAGCGGCAGATTGGTGGTGGTGATCTTCGCCGGATCGAATGCGCGGGGCGTGATGATCTTCATGCCGCGCGCTCTGCTGGCAGTCCGTCAATATCCCAGCGGGTAAAGTACCGCTCGATCTGCGCCAGACGGTTGTTGATCGATGTCCAAAGGTCGTCATTGCGAACCGCCTGCCGGGCAGGGTCGACCGCCCCGGGGAACGGCACCACAGAAGGCGCAACGCCGCCATAAGCCAGCGCGCCACGCGCCCGGTTGAAGTCCAGAAGCGTTGCAAAGTCTTCCTCCTTGAACCGCCCCATCGCTTCGCTCAGTTTCTCGGTGGCCTCGGCCGCATCTTCAAGGCGCCAGATATTTTCCTTCAGCGCCCGATTGGACGGGTCCAGCGCCTCCAACTCCCGGCGGCGCAGTTCGGCGGTATCACCCTGCAGCCGCAGCAGCTCTTCTTCCAGCCCCTTGCGCTCCCCGGAAATGCGCTGTTCATCTTCCAGCTTCCATATCCGTTCCTGCAACGCGCGGTTCGCCGGGGCCAGGGCCTCCAACTCCCGGCGGCGCAGTTCAGCGGTGTTGCCTTCCAGGCCGAGAATCTGGTTTTCCAGCCCGGTACGTTGCAGCGCCTCGGCCTGCACGCGCTGCGCCTCGGCCTGCGCCGCAGCCGCTTGCTCGGCTGCACGACGTTGCGCTTCTGCGCGGCGTCTGGCGCGACGACGCCCGAACAACCCGCCCAGCAGCGCCGCCCCGACGCCAATCGGCCCCAGAACGGCAGCGCCGCCCAGACCGCCCAGCAGCCCGCCACCCGCGCCCCCGCCGCCGAAAATCTTGCCCAGACCGCCAAGCAGCCCGCCGCCCCCGCCCCCGCCGCCAAAGATCTTGCCCAGACCGCCAAGCAGCCCGCCGCCCCCGCCCCCGCCGCCAAGCAGCCCGCCCAGCAGCCCGCCCCCGCCGCCCCCGCCGCCAAGCAGCCCGCCCCCACCGCCAGCCAC